>Ga0157365_10000534_pt1 | contig 16467 bp, 12 predicted proteins | sample AttsexASBM3_FD_111478 | JGI IMG/M metagenome (GOLD analysis project Ga0157365, IMG submission 111478) | Fungus gardens microbial communities from leaf cutter ant in Ribeirão Preto, State of São Paulo, Brazil - Atta sexdens ASBM3 | ecosystem: Host-associated > Fungi > Mycelium > Unclassified ... | reverse complement strand
CCGTGACCCCGTAACCGATTCGCTGCGGTGGGGCAGGATGTTGTGCATGATCAGGTTGGCCGCGCCAATCGCCATGACGGACGCGGGCACCAGCGCCCCCACGGCGATGGCGGCAAAACAGAACCCTGCGAACCATGACGGGAAAATCGCCAGAAAAAGCTGCGGCACCACCTGCGAGGATGACGTGGTTACGATTCCCGCCGCATGGGCCATGAGGCCCAGCAGCGCGATCAGGCCCAGCACGATGGTATAGGCAGGCAGGAAGACGGCATTCTGCCGGATGGTATCGGCCGATCTGGCCGCAAGGATACCGGTCAGCGTGTGGGGGTACAGGAAGGCGGCGAAGGCTGAGGACAGTGCAAGCGTGGCGTAGGGCACCACCTGCCCCTGCGCCACGATATGGCCGTCCGGCACATCGGGCAGGTGCCCGGCTGCGGAATGGAACATGGCCCCGTACCCGCCCAGATGAATCGGTACGAGAATGACGGCCGCCAGCACGGCGATATAGATCATCATGTCCTTGATGAAGGCGGTCAGGGCCGGGGCATGCAGCCCGCCCAGCCATGTATAGGCGGCAAGGGAGACGAAGGCGATCAGCAGCGGCAGCATGCCGGTGAAGCCAAGCGCCTCGATCACTGTCCGGATGCCGATCAGCTGCAGGGCGATGTAGGGCAGCACCGCCACCAGCCCGCTAAGCGCCACGGCCAGTTCCAGCGTCCGGCTGCCAAAGCGCGCGCGTACGATATCCGCCGCCGTGGCATGGCCGCCATCGCGCGCGATGGTCCATAGACGGGGCATGACGGCAAAAATGAAGGGATAGACGATGATTGTGTACGGCAGGGCGAAAAAGCCGAACCCCCCGGTGGAATAGACCAGCGCCGGCACGGCAATGACCGTATAGGCGGTATAGAAATCCCCGCCCACCAGAAACCATGTGACCCAGGCGCCGAATTCACGTCCGCCCAGCCCCCATTCTTCGCCTTCGGTATGGCGTGTCGCTGCCTTGCGGCGGTTCAGTAATGGCCGCCACAGCCGCACCGTGCTGCCCAGCACGATGGTGGCGACAAAACACAGGACGAATACGCTGATGGCCGCGTTGTCGGGTACGATGGATGTGTTCATGACTGACGGTCCATTTTCCACGCCATCCAGATCAGGGCGGATGTGACGGGAACCCAGGCGAACTGGTACCAGTAAAAGAATGGAAAGCCGAACAGCGCCGGATCATGCCGGTTGTACAGCGGAACCCACAGGAGTCCGGCGAATGGCAGGAGGAGGAATATGGCTTTTTTCATTTTGACCGTACTTCTTGTTTTTTTGTGTGGCCGTAACGGATGTTTCTGGAAACCGTGCATGGGTGTCAACAGAATATGAGATAGTTTCCAAGTAATTTTGGAAATTTGAAGAATTATTTTTGTAATTACATTTTTATTATTGTGCGCTGCGCAATGTTTTGCTGCATTGCACAACGTTCTTATGCGGAATCATGATTGTTTCCTGATCGTAAAACTCATCCTTAAAATGCATAACTAATATCATTAAAACAAATTAATAGACGGTTCCTGTGGCGGTCGCCGCGTCTATGCTGGTGCATGATTCCGCAATTAATATGCTGTTATTAAACATATTTATTCGTATTTATGCCAGTCGTTCCCGTCGGTCGCCCTGTCCGGGATCCGCATGCAAGCAGGCATGCGACCCTAAAATAGTGATTGCCCGGACTTGCCCGTGCCGGTTACTTTCACAGCCCGGACCTGCCAACAACAAACAATACTAATAGCGCGGTCGCCTGTTTTTTTGACCTGTTCCGGATCAGGCGTCATTTCTGACAGACGGACGCGCGTAGGAACGAACAGACATGACCAAATGGGTTTACAGCTTCGGAAAAGGCCTGAACGAGGGCCGCGCGGATATGCGCAACCTCCTGGGCGGCAAGGGCGCCAATCTGGCGGAAATGGCGGCGAACGGCCTGCCGGTTCCGCCGGGTTTTACCATTACAACGGAAGTCTGTTCGGCCTTTTATGAAAATGGCCGGAAGTATCCTGATGCGCTTCAGGCCCAGGTGGCCGAAGCCCTGCATCGGATCGAGCAGTCGATGGGCCTGCGTTTTGGCGACGCGGATGCGCCGCTGCTGGTCTCGGTCCGTTCGGGCGCGCGCGTGTCCATGCCGGGCATGATGGATACCGTCCTGAACCTGGGCCTGAATGATGAAACGGTGGAAGGGCTTGCCCGCTCGTCCGGTGACGCGCGCTTTGCGTGGGACAGCTACCGCCGGTTCATCCAGATGTATGGCTCGGTCGTCATGGGCGTGCCGCATCATCATTTCGAGGATACGCTGGAGCAGTTCAAGCGTGCCAGCCGCGTGGAAGACGATACCGCGATCACGGCTGACCAGTGGCGCGCGATCGTGGTGGATTACCGCCATATCATCAGCACCCATGCCGGAAGCGAATTCCCTACCAACCCGCATGACCAGCTGTGGGGCGCCATCGGCGCGGTATTCGGCTCATGGATGAACCCGCGCGCCAATACGTACCGCAAGCTGCATGAAATCCCGGCCTCGTGGGGGACCGCGGTCAATGTGCAGTCCATGGTGTTCGGCAACATGGGCGATGACTGTGCCACCGGCGTCTGCTTCACGCGTGATCCGTCCACGGGCGAGAACATTTTCTATGGTGAATACCTGATCAATGCACAGGGCGAGGACGTGGTGGCGGGCATCCGTACCCCGCAGCCCATGGCATGCGCCCGTGCCGAGGCCGGTCAGCACCCCATGGAAACCACGCTGCCCGAAGCCTATGGCGAGCTGCTGCGCGTGCGGTCCGTGCTGGAAACCCATTACAAGGACATGCAGGACATCGAATTCACCGTCCAGCGTAACGTCCTGTACATTCTCCAGACCCGCAACGGCAAGCGGACCGCCGCTGCGGCGCTGAAGATCGCCATCGACATGGCGCGCGAAGGGCTGATCACGCAGGAAGAGGCGATCCAGCGCGTTCCCGCTGCATCCCTTGACCAGCTGCTGCATCCCACGCTGGACCCCAAGGCCGAGCGCGTGCAGCTGACCCGTGGCCTTCCCGCATCACCGGGCGCGGCGGCGGGTGCTGTCGTGTTCACGGCCGAGGAGTGCGAAGCCCGCGCGGCGAAGGGGGAGGACGTGATCCTCGTCCGGATCGAGACCTCGCCCGAGGACGTGCACGGCATGCACGCCGCCCGTGGCGTCCTGACCACCCGTGGCGGCATGACGTCGCATGCCGCCGTCGTGGCGCGTGGCATGGGGCGCGTATGCGTGGCGGGTGCGGGCAGCATCCATGTCGATTATGCCGCCGGGACCATGACGGTTGGCACGCACACCGTGGCGCAGGGGGAATGGATCACGCTCGATGGCGGGACGGGGGCAGTCTATCTTGGCCGCGTACCGACCATCGAACCCGCGCTGTCGGATGATTTCAACACGCTCATGGGCTGGGCGGATGCGGTGCGCCGCCTTGGTGTGCGCGCCAATGCCGAAACGCCGGACGACGCGCGCACCGCCCGCCGTTTTGGCGCGGAAGGGATTGGCCTTGCGCGCACGGAACACATGTTCTTCGGCCCTGACCGTATCGGCTTCGTGCGGCAGATGATCATTGCCGATGATGAAAGCGTGCGGCAGAAGGCCATTGCCGCCCTGCTGCCGTTCCAGCGTGACGATTTCGCCAGCCTGTTCCGCATTATGGCGGGGCTGCCGGTTACGGTGCGCCTGCTGGACCCGCCGTTGCATGAATTCCTGCCGCATGCCGAAGCCGAGATGGCCGAAGTGGCGAATGCGCTGGGTAAAAGCGTTGACGACGTGCGCGCGCGCTGCGCCGCGCTGGCTGAAACCAACCCGATGCTGGGCCACCGTGGCTGCCGCCTTGGCCTGACCAGCCCGGAAATCTATGCCATGCAGGTCCGTGCGCTGATTCAGGCGGCGGTTATGGTGGAAAAGGAACTGGGCAAGCCGATCCGTCCGGAAATCATGATCCCGCTGGTCGCAACGCAGGCGGAACTGGCCACCACCCGTCGTGCTGCGGAAGATGAGATCGCACGCGTGCTGCAGGAAGAGGGAACCAACCTCAACTACTATATCGGCACGATGATCGAACTGCCCCGCGCGGCGCTGCAGGCGGACAAAATCGCGGAATATGCCGATTTCTTCTCGTTCGGGACAAACGACCTGACGCAGACGGCATTCGGCCTGTCACGTGATGATGCGGGGTCGTTCCTGCCGTACTATGTCGATCATGGCCTGCTGCCGCGCGACCCGTTCGTGTCCATTGACCGCGATGGCGTGGGCGCGCTGGTCCGCCTTGGGGTGGAACGCGGGCGGCAGACATGCCCGGACCTGAAGCTGGGCATCTGTGGCGAACATGGTGGCGACCCGGATTCCATCGCGTTCTTTGATGAAGTCGGGCTGGACTATGTTTCGTGCTCGCCCTTCCGCGTGCCGGTTGCCCGCCTTGCGGCGGCACAGGCCGCACTGGCCACGCGACAGAAAGCGGGCCAGACGGCCTGATATCAGGCCTTCCGTCAGTCTCAACATACGGAAATGGCGCCCTGCCTGAAGGCGGGGCGCCATGTCAGGCAGGGCCATGGGCGAAATTATCCTGCATCTTGTATCCGAAGCGACGGGGCAGGCGCTGGAAGCAGTCATGCGGGCCTGTAGCGCGCAGTTCCAGTCCGCGGCATTTTCCCCGCGGAACTGGAACCTGATCCGCACGCGCGTGCAGGTGGCGCGCGTGCTGTCTGGAATCGGGGATGAACCGGGGCCGGTACTGTCCTCGCTCACCTCCCCGGATCTGCAGAACATGTTGCGCATGGGGTGTGCGCGCATGGGGGTGCAGGTCAAGAATATCCTTGATGGCACCATCCATTTCCTGGAACAGCAGACCGGGATCGTGGCGGAACGCCACCCCGGCGGCCAGTATGTAATGGATGATACCTATCGCCGACGGATCGAGGCGATGCAGTACGTCATTGCCCATGATGACGGGCAGAAGACGACAGACCTGACAAAGGCGGACGTGGTTCTTGTCGGTGTCTCGCGCACATCCAAGACCCCGACATGCTTCTATCTTGCCAATCGTGGCATCCGGGCGGCCAATATCCCGCTGGTGCCCCATGCGCCCCTGCCGGTCGGGCTGCAGGATTTTCCCGGCCTTGTGGTCGGATTGACGATTGACCCCTATACACTGCTGGAAATCCGGCGTTCGCGCGTGGGGATGATGCTGCCGGGCCGGTCGATGGCTGCCCCGGGTATGTCTGCCTCCTCCGTCAGACCTTATATTGATCCGCAGAATGTGCAGGAAGAACTGCAATGGGCACGGCGGTTGTGCGCGCGCCATAAATGGCCTGTCATAAACGTGACCCACCGCTCGGTAGAGGAAACGGCCGCCGCCATTATCGATATGCTGGAGCATGATGGCGTGACCGGCGGTCAGACGAATACCGATCTGCCGGAATAGGCGGTTCCGGCACTCTGCGTGGGACTCGTCCTGCGCATTCAGGGCAGGTTGTGGCGAAGCTGTTTTAAAACGCTTCAGAAGCAGCCGCCTTGGCTGGCTGTTGCGCCAAATGCGTCAGCCAGCACGCCTGTCCAGGCAATGGGCCGTGCCGCGCCGGGTCGCAGCACCTGTAATCCATCCGGCACCTTAAAAACTGACGGAATCATGATGGCAGCGTGCCTGCATGGTCGTGGCTGTTCGATCCGGTGCGGGCTGTCATGGTGTGGGCGGCTGTTCCCCATCGTACGGGCGTATGCAGACCTGCCGTCATTTCCCCTCGGGCCGCGCCAGACATGCAGCAGGCTTAAATCAGATATGTGTATCTTTTCAGTTGTTATGAAGCGAAAAATAATAGTTACAAACTGTAAAAATAATAATCAAGTAATAAAAGTAAAACATAAATAAATAATCATGCAATTTTTTGATATGTGAAATGTGCGTATTCTATACAAACATGAATGATTAGGTGCTGTTTATTTCGTGCAGTGGACATGTGGGACAAAAAACGTACGATATGAGAAAGAGTTATTTATCAGGATATTCCTTACCACATCCGGGTCCATAAGAGCTGAAGCATGTCCAAGACAGATCTCAAGCTGCTGATTATCCAGCCGTCGCATTACCGGTCCAAGACCGACCGGACCATTTTCAAGACCAGGCGACGGCAGATGGTACCGCTTGCGCTGCCATATCTTGCGGCGCTGACGCCACGGGAATGGACCGTCACCCTGCTTGACGAACAGCTTGAAGATATCGACTTCGACGTGCCGGTGGACGTGGTCGCCCTGTCGGCCTGGACGCTGCATTCCCCGCGCGCCTATGACATCGCGGCTGAATTCCGCCGCCGTGGGGTCAAGGTCATCATGGGTGGCCCGCATGCCTTTTTCTATGCCGATGAAGCCGCCGAACACTGCGATGCCGTAGGCGTGGGCGAAGCCGAGCCGATCTGGAAGACAATGCTGGAGGACGCCGCCGCCGATCGCCTGCAGAAAATCTATCGCGCCGCTCCGCTGAAGGAACTCAACGATCTGCCGCCGCCGCGGTACGACCTGCTGGACCTGAAGAAATTCGGTCCCTTCCGCACGTTTGCGGTGCAGTCCTCACGCGGGTGTCCGTTCGTGTGTGATTTCTGTTCGGAGCGTTTCTACCTTGGCGGGCGTTACCGCTGGCGGCCGGTGGACCAGATGGTGGCCGAACTGGAGCGGATCAAGAACAAGGGCAGCCACTTCTTCTTCGGTGAAAGTAATTTCGGCGGCAAGAAAAGCCGCGCGATGGAACTGATGGAAGGCCTGGTGCCGCTAAAGATCCGCTGGTCCACGCTGTGGTCGTCCAACCTGTGCCTTGATACCGGTTTCCTTGACCTGGCGCAGCGCAGCGGCGTGATGCATGTGAATATCGGCATCGAAAGCATTGATGAAGACATGCTGCAGGGCATGAAGAAGGGCTGGAACAAGGCCAGCCGTTATGGCGAGATGTTTGATAACCTGCGCAGGCGCGACATCAGCTACTCGCTCAACTTCATATTCGGGTATGATGATGAACATCCCGATGTCTATAACGCGACCCTGTCCTTTCTTGAGGCGCACAAGGTTCCGGCGGCCTATTTCAACATCCTGACCCCGACCAAGGGAACGGCGCTGTTTGAACGGATGAAAAAGGCGGGCCGGATCATCGACCCCGAGGATATCGACCGCTGGCCCGGGCAGGTCTGTCATATCTGGCCCAAGAACTGCACGCCCGGCCAGATGGAACAGCGGATCCAGACCATGTACCGCAAATTCTACAGCATGCGCTCCATGGTGCACCGCCTGCCATTTCCCCGCACGCGGTCGGACATGTCATCGTGGATCCTGAACCTGACCGAACGCCGCATGGCCTTTTCATCCACCGGAAACAATGATTTTGATATCTATTGAATCCGGTCCGGCCAATTCAGGCCGGGCGGCAACAGGTTAGGGGAAAGACGGCATGCGCGGATCAATCGGAAGTATGCTGCTGGACCGGCTCCGGCATATCGGTGTTTCGCGTATTTATGGTGTTCCCGGCGACTACAATCTCGAGTTCCTTGAACTGATCGAACGCACGCCCGGCATTGCGTTCATCGGCACCTGCAATGAACTCAATGCCGCCTATGCCGCGGATGGCGATGCCCGGATGACCGGTATCGGGGCCGTGCTGGTGACCTATGGCGTGGGGGATCTGTCCGCGCTGTCCGCCGTGGCGGGCGCTGCTGCGGAAGGCGTGCCGGTGGTGGTGATTTCGGGCATGCCGCCCCTGCATGCCGTCCAGTCGCGGGCACTGGTGCATCACACGCTTGCCGATGGCGACTATGATAATGTCATGGCCTGTTACCGGCAGTTCACCGCAGCCAGCGCCCGGTTGCAGCCTGCCACGGCCGTGATGGAAACCGATCGGGTGCTGCATGCCGTGCAGACGCTGAAGCGTCCGGTCTATATCCAGTTCCCCTCTGACATCTGCTACGTTGATGTGGATGTGTCGGCTCCGTCACCGGTGTCTGTCACGTCGGACCCCGGACTGCTGGCGCAGGCGGCGCAATGGGTCGTGCAGCGCCTTGCGCAGGCGCGCCAGCCCGTTGTGCTGGTGGATGCCATGGTGCGCCAGTACGGACTGCATGACCGCGTCGTGCGACTGTGCACGCAGTACGGCATTCCTTATGCGGCCCTGTCCACCGCCCGTACGCTGCTGCCGGAATCCGGGCCGCTGTGGCTGGGCCAGTATGGGGGGCAGGCATCCGCCCCCGGTGTGGCGGATTATGTGAAAGGGGCGGACTGCGTCATCGGGCTGGGCGTCAGGTTTGTCGATTCCACCTCCGGTTATTTCTCACAGGACCTGCAGCCGGGCGCGCTGGTTGACGTGCAGCCATTCAGCCTGAACTGTGATGGCAGGAACATGCAGGGCATGACTGCCGCCGACCTGCTTGACGCGGTGGAACAGGCCCTGAAGGACAGGCCGCCCGCGCACCTGTCGCGTCCGGCGGTCCGGCCCGATCCTGCTGCGCCAGTGTCGTCTGAGGCGCAGCCCTGGGGGCAGGCGGTCTTCTGGGATCGGGCGGAAGCCTTCCTGCGCCCGGGTGATATTGTGGGCGCCGATAACGGGTCGTCCATGGTGGCGATGCTGCATGCCCGCCTGCCCGCCGGGTGCAGCCTGCTGGTGCAACCGGTCTGGGCGGCGATCGGCTATTCACTGCCCGCAAGCCTCGGGGCCTGCCTGGCCATGCCGGACCGGCGGCATGTGCTGTTTATTGGCGACGGGTCATTCCAGATGACGGCACAGGAACTGTCCACCCTGCTGCGGCACCGCTGCAATATCACGATCTTTCTGGTCAATAACGGTGGTTATACCATCGAACGGATGATCCTTGGCCCGCAGGCTGCCTATAACGATGTCGCCAACTGGAATTATGCCGACCTGCCTGCTGCGATGGGGGGCGACATGGCCGCCGTGCTGTCGCTGAAGGCCGGTGACGTATCCGCGCTGGATAACGCGCTGGCGCAGGCGGAACGGCATGAAGGTCTTGCCTTTATCGAGGTCGGCTTCGCCCCCATGGATGCACCCGCTGGACTGGCGGCGATGGGGCAGGCGGTACGGCGCTACGATTATGGACTCGAAACCCCTGAATTGCCGTGATGGACAGCAGGCAAGGTCATTTTCGGATTAATGAAGAATGACCTGTTTTTAGGCTGGACGGGAGGGATGATGCAGGCTATTGAAAATACGACTGTTTTTTCGGTCCGTTCTTTTGCAGCGGCGACCGGTCGCCTCCCGGCCTGTATGGTAGACGGCGGAATACAGCAAACCGACCTCACGAAAACGTGAAGTAGTGCGGTTAAATTCCAGGCATTTGCATAAATTTTAACCGGCCTTATCCGTCTGATGGCAGACCCTGAAAAGGTTCTGCCATTTTTTGTGGCATATTCCCAGAAGTGTCCGGAATAGATAAATGATATTCCGGCTCGTTTGGGTATTTATTGGACAGTTATAATATTTTCATCATGTAATGACCGGTAAAATGCGCTTCGTCAGTATGTGATTTCTATTGCGAGTATTTCGGTTCTGGTGTTCCTTCCGGTTCATCAACTCGACACCAGAGGAACCGAGAAATGTTTATTGAAAACATCAATACCATGATTGCCCACTCCGTGAACGCCATGTCTTCCCTGACCATGGTTGCATTCCTGCCCATGATCGCTGCCCTGATGATCGCAACCATCGTGTCCGATCGCGCTGCCTGAGCACGGGGGTTTCTGTCCTGATACCCCTGCAGCCGGAATTCCCACGCCAATGTGGGAATGGCCGGCGGCCAGCAGGCGATAGTGAATAAAATGGGTCAGGCGCTTCGGCGTCTTTTTTTATGCCTGTAGGATGGGCCGGATCCCTTCCTTTTTTCATGAAGGCATGATGATGGCCCTGATTGATGATGTGTTACCTGTTTTTACGTTCCGGGAACGCCATGCCCTGCCCATCCGTGCCCCGGATGGCGCTATCATGCAGTGTGTCAGCCGTTATCGTGCCAGGCATGATCCCCTGGTCCGCCTTGCCATCGCCATGCGCGAAAAGCCCGCGCGCCTGCTGGGCCTGTCGCAGCGCAGGATGCTGGACCTGGATGATTTCACGCTCCTTGGCCGCGTGGGTGACAGGGAAGTGGTCATGGGCCTGACCGGCGCGTTCTGGCGTCTGGATTACGGTCTGCTTGATATTGCATCACGTGCGGATTTCATGGCCTGCCAGCGCACGGATGTCTGCAGGCTGGCCATGGGGTTCGCGGTGGAACCCGCCCATGCAGGCCACTCCCTGCTGGTGACCGAGACACGGGTCTTCTGTCCCACATCCGCCATGCGGCGGCGTTTCGCGCCGTACTGGTATCTGATCCGTCCCGTCAGTGGCCTGATCCGGCGGCGCATGCTGGCTGCCATAAGGAAACAGGCCGAACATCCGGCACGATGAAACGGGGCGGGTGGGATTGGTGCGGCACGAGGCCGGATCTTCGCACCTTTTTTTGACAAAATATGACACGGGCCGGGAACAGGAAACGTTTTTCGCCTTTTATGGCCATTCATCCGGGAATGGGCAGGAAAGGACACGCCCCGGCAGGCTTGTAGCCAGTCCGGCATGGGTGTATCGGCCACAAAAGTAACAGCGTGCAACAGTGCGCTTTTTTATTTTTGTCCAGAGCATATGCATGACTGATACAATCACCATCGCGCGTGAAAGCGTACGTGCGCCCGTGCAGCCGTCCGGGCACCCCGGCGTGATCTTCTTCATTCTGGCGATGGGGGGATTTGCCATCGGCACGGCCGAATTCGCGGCCATGAGCCTTGTGCCCATGATTTCGGCAGGCATGCATGTCACCGTGCCCGAAGCAGGCCATGCGATCGAGGCCTATGCCGCCGGTGTATGCGTCGGCGCGCCGCTGATCGCCATGCTGGGTGCGAAATGCAGCCGCAAACACCTGCTGATCGGCATGCTGGTCCTGTATGTGATCGGCAATGGGCTGACCGCCGTTGCCCCCAATTACCTGTGCCTGCTGCTGTGCCGGTTCATAAGCGGCCTGCCGCATGGCGCGTATTTCGGCACGGCGGGTATTGTCGCATCCTCGCTGGTGCCGGAAAACCGGCGTACGCAGGCGGTGGCAAGGGTCGTGCTGGGCCTGACCATCGCCACCATTGGCGGTGTGCCCATGGCCAACGGGATTGGCCTGCTGGTGGGCTGGCGCTGGGCCTTCGTGCTGATCGCGGCGCTTGCGTTGTGCACCCTGCTGCTGATCATGCGTTTTGTGCCGGCCGACCCGCCGCGCCCCAATGCCAGTGCGATGACCGAGATCCGCGCCCTGCGCAACCGGCAGGTCTGGCTGACACTGGGGATTGGCGTCGTGGGGTTCGGGGGCATTTTCTGCGTCTATACCTACCTTGCCTCCATTCTGCAGGAAGTTACCCATGCCCCTGCCTACATGACGCCGGTCATGCTGGCGGTGTTTGGCGTGGGCATGACGGTGGGCACCATGGCATGCGCATGGGCGGCGGACCGCAAGATGATGCCGACCATTGGTGGCACGCTGCTGGTCAATGCGGCGGCCCTGGCCGGTTTTCCCGGTTCGGTGCATTCCGTGTGGGGTATGATGCCGATCGTGTTCATGATCGGCTGTGGCGGCGGGCTTGGCACCGTGATCCAGTCGCGCCTGCTGAGTGTGGCCGTTGACGCGCAGGCGCTGGCGGCAGCAATGAACCAGAGCGCATTCAACATGGCCAATGCGATTGGCCCGATGCTGGGTGGCATGGCGATCAGCGCGGGGCTGGGCTGGGAATCCGTGGGCTGGGTCGGGAGTTGCCTGGCCATGGGCGGGTTCGTGATCTGGCTGCTGACGCTAAGCGACATACGCGCCGCCGCCCGCAGGCAGGCCGGGGGCTGACCTGATGGGGCAGGGTGGTTGATGCCCTGTCCCATCACGCCTATCTGTTTCCCATGACGGATGTACCAGTGCAGGACGCCCTGCTGCCACCCCTGCTGCGTGACCTGTTTCCCGCGCGGCAGGTTCACGGGGCGGTGGGGAGGGTCATGCTGCGGGTGCAGCATGTGCTTGATACCGAAATCGTCGCGGGGGCTGCAGGCCGTGACCGCGCGGGGGGCTATCCCCATCAGGCAATGGCGGCGCTGAAGGCGACCGGCATCCTTGCGCTGGCCGTGCCATGCGCATGGGGCGGGTTGGGCATGGCGCAGGATCTGTCGCTGGAACTCATGCTGCGGATTGCCGTGGCTGATCCGGCGGTGGCCCAGATCTACAAGGTACATGACGATCTGGTGCGCGAGATATTTGCCTGTGCGCCGCCTGACCTGCGCCAACGTCTGGCGCATCGGATCGTGCAGGATCACGCCATTCTGGGCATGGCGGTGGCGGAAAACGGGCGCACGGCGGATGGATTCCTGCAGACGCTGGCGCGGCCCTGCCCCAATGGCACGCATGCCCTGTCCGGGCGCAAGATCTATGCCACCGGCGCGTCCGGCGCGGATCTGGTGGCAGTGTCGTCGTTCGATCCCGTGCGGGCGCAGCAGGCGGGGTCCATCCGCGCGGGCGTGCGCATGGACCTTGTGCCGCGTGACGCGCCCGGCCTTGTCTTTCATCATGACTGGGACCGCATGGGCCAGCGCGCGACGGATTCCGGCACCGTGACGCTGGAGGATGTGAAGGTGGAGGACCAGTGGAATGCGCTGGACCCCGATGCCGTGCTGCCCCTGCATGTTGCCCTGCGGTTTCAGGCCGGTTTCAGCGCCATCCTGACCGGTATCGGCATCGGGGCGTTGCGTGCGGTCTGTGCCTTCGTGCCCGAACGCGCCCGGCCATGGGGTGCGGCAGGCGTGGACAGTGCGGATCAGGACCCGTATGTGCGTCGCCTGCTGGGTGAAATCGGGGCAGACCTGTTCGCTGCCTATTGCAGCGTGATGCATGCGGGCACGATGCTGGACCGGTATGAAGGCGGGCAGGCATCACGCAATGCAGCCGCCATGGCGGCCAGTGCGGCCCGGTCGGTCGCCACGCGCGCGGCCCTGCGGGCGGCGGCGGATGCACCCGCTGCGGCAGGCGCACGGGGTACGGATGCGGTCAATGGACTGGACCGGTACTGGCGCGATGCCCGGACGCTGTCGCTGCATGATCCGGTGGACTGGAAAAACGCCGAAATCGGGCGTCATCTGCTGACGGGCTGGGAACCGGAACCGGGTCTGTATCAGTAATCCGGTTTAGGGTCGTGTTTGACAGGTTCATGCCTGCGTGATTGATCGCGGGCAGGATACGATCAGGGGAAAGTCAGATGAAGCGACCCGTCATTGCCATTATCTCGACCGGGGGCACCATTGCCCGGCAGTCCATGGACCCACGTGATACGGTCGATTACGCGGAAATCGGTGCAAGCATCGGGGGCGGCGATCTGCTGGCCGCGCTGCCCGATGCCGTGCGGGCACGTTTCGAGGTGCGCGACATTCCCTTTTCCTGTTGCGACAGTGTGGAGATGACGCCTGCCCGGTGGCTGCAGCTGGCCCGATGTATCAACGACACCATCGCGACCCAGCCGGATCTGGATGGGGTTGTCATCACGCACGGAACATCTTCGCTGGAGGAAGCGGCCTGTTTCCTTGACCTTGTGCTGGACGTGCCCTGTCCCGTGGTGGTCGTGGGCGCACAACGTCCCGCCAGCGCCATCAGCGCCGACGGCCCGGCCAACCTGTATGCCGCGCTGGAAGTGGCGTCATGCCCCGGAGCAGCCGGGCGCGGCGTGCTGGTGGTGGCCAATAACGAAATCCATGCAGCACAGGAAGTAACCAAGGCGTCTACCTACCAGCTTGAAACCTTCCGGTCCCCCGATTTCGGTCCGTTGGGCATGATTGAGGCCAATCGTGTATTTTTCGGGCGTGCTCCGGGTTACCGCCGCCATGTGGGCTGGCCGGGGGAGGGTGACGTCCGGGATGACGACATACCGCGCGTGGATATTGCCTACAGCCATGCGGGTGCGGATGGCGTGGGCATACGCGCCTTTGTGGCAGCGGGGACACGTGGCATTATTTCGGCGGGCATGCTGCCCGGCATGTGCACCCCTGCGGAAAATGTGGCGCTGGATGAGGCCGTGGCGCGCGGTGTCGTGGTGGTGCAGGGCAGTAGCGGGTATTGCGGCGGCGTGGTGCGCCGACATGAATTACGCCAGCGTGGGATTCTGGCGGCCGGTCACATGCGGCCACGGCAGGCCCGTATCCTGCTGGTCCTTGCGCTGATGACCGGAAAGAACGCGGATGCCATACAGGCATTGTACGACATGCCCTGAAACACCGTTCCGGAAGAAAGATGGCCCGGGTGGCGCTTTGTCCGGAAAGCGTCAGGGGATGTCGTCATCTGGAAAAGGCGGCATCAGAACACGCTGTTGAAGGCGACCTGCGGTGAAATGACCTGTCCGGTGTTATGCCCCGCAAACATTGCGGTGACACCGGCAATGACGCCAAAACGGGGAGACCAGTTATATTCGATCGCGGGTGCGATGACCCAGTCACCCGATGCCTGCCCCAGAATGTTCTGGTATTTTCCCTGTGCGTTATATCCCCGCACCACGGACCCGTTGGCCCAGTCGCGGGCCAGATCCATGGCGATCACCCATTTCTGGTTGACGCCATATTCCAGTGAAAAGCCGCTTTCCCCATACATGCCCGGATGCGCCAGCCCGCGGAACCCGGCGGAGGTGCCATAACTGCTGACATCGGCAATATGGGCCTGCGTCAGCGCGCGGCGGAACGTGCCCCACATGCGCAGGCGCAGTTCATGGTGGCCGGGCAGGGTGTAGGTGGACTGTTCCGTAAGCGCGAGGCGGAAGGTATAGGTGCCGGTGCCCACCCCGTCCTCATCACGTCCAAGCTTCGTGTAATCACCCGACGGGAAGGCGACGCCCACGAACAGGCTGAGGGCAGGGATGTACCGCTTCGGGTCGGCATCAAGATAGCGCCACATCACATCCACCGGCAGGTCGCCCATTTTCAGCCCGCTGGTCGTGCCGCCATGTCCGCCCCTGCGCCAGCCATAGCTTATGTCCGGTGTCATCTGCAGGCTGATCGAATTGGTGATGGAATACTTGTACAGCGTGAAATTCGATACGCTGTGCGCCTTGTCCTTCAGCGACATGCCCTGTCCCGTGCTGTCCAGGTAGCCGACGGGCTGGCTGTAGGCGAAATAGGGTTCCCATGCGAACACGCCCTTTTTCGTCAGCGCACCGGATGGTGAAACCAGCGATCCGGTGTACCACTGGCTGTAATCTTCATGCAGCCCCTGCGACCCGGCCGCCGTGCCATTGCCCGTGCCGGCCGCATGGGCGCAGGACAGGCCGGACAGGAGCAATGAAAGCGACATCGCAACGAATAATATTGATTCCGGCTTCGGAATGTATGATGCTCGCTGGCAGGGACGACCGGCATCATGTGGTAGTGCAGTTGCATTGCGGCGGGGTGCAGTGCCCGCGCGTGTGGTCGCGCGGGCATAGGTGAAGGAAACCATGGCTGTGGCTATTTCCTGATCGGGGGCGTCCCATGCACGCATGGCAGTGCGTGTCGGGTCTTGTGGTATCGGGGGCAGGTATGGGATGTCTGCTACATGCACTGCAGCAGCAGGTATGGGGGTATCAGGACATCAATACAGCACTCCTTAGCCGACAGGCCGGTTGATCTGGCGGGGGAATGGCAGTTCCCCCGCCAGTTTTTCGTTCAGGGTGTGGGAAACTGCGGGTGTTCCCCTGTGGCATCCGGCGCGCTGTGGGTGGTGTTCATGTATTTCCAGCCCAGCATCAGGATGATGGCGACCACCGGCATGGTGGCCAGCGTGCAGGTGCCGTTGGGATAGTCAAACAGCATGAGCACCAGCACGCTGCCGAGATAGCCAAGCGTCAGCCATGACGTGAAGGGCGCGCCCGGCATTTCAAAACCGGCGGAAGCAATCCGCCCGCTGCGCACGGCCTGGCGCAGTTTCATCTGGCTCAGCACGATGAAGGCCCATGTGCTGATAATGCCGATTGCCGCCATGTTCAGCACGATTTCAAAGACCTGGGACGGGACGATATAGTTCAGCACGACCCCCACCAGATAGACCGCGACCGTCAGCAGGATGCCATTGGCGGGCACCGAGCTTGCATTCAGGCGGGCAAGGGACTGCGGCGCCGCGCCGCCCAGCGCCATGGCGCGCAGCACGCGGCCGGTGGAATACAGGCCGGAATTCAGGCTGGACAGTGCCGCGGTCAGCACCACGATGTTCATGATCGTATCGACGCCGGGGACACCCAGTGCCTCGAAAAACGTCACGAACGGGCTGGTCCCGCCATGATAGGCGGTCCAGGGCAGCAGATTGACCAGCAGTATGACCGACAGGACATAGAACAGCCCGATGCGCCAGATGACGCTGTTGATG
>Ga0157365_10000533_pt1 | contig 16474 bp, 15 predicted proteins | sample AttsexASBM3_FD_111478 | JGI IMG/M metagenome (GOLD analysis project Ga0157365, IMG submission 111478) | Fungus gardens microbial communities from leaf cutter ant in Ribeirão Preto, State of São Paulo, Brazil - Atta sexdens ASBM3 | ecosystem: Host-associated > Fungi > Mycelium > Unclassified ... | reverse complement strand
TAACGTGTTCATCGAGCGTCTGTGGCGGTCGCTGAAATACGAATGCGTCTACCTGCACGCCTTTGAGACCGGATCAGAACTTCGAGTGGGGCTCACGAAATGGATCACCCATTATAACGGGCAACGTCCCCATACGGCTCTGGCTGGACGAACGCCTGATGAGGCGTATCATGGCGCGCCGACGACCTCTGGTCGGGGATTAACCCAGGACCAGAGGGCCAACAGCAACGCCGTCAGAATGGCGGCATAACAACAACCGGGTATAGCTTATTCAAACCCAAAAACTGTCCGAACAGACGGGACCATCTCTGGTCCCCCCCCTTAAAGCAGTGGAAAACTAACTTTTTAAGCTCGTTTTGGTGCCCTTTAAGCGGGCTACCACACTACCGTTTCGCTCTCGTCCAAAACTTGTAAGGCGGAAAAATTAGGCAAGAGAAAATGGCTCAAAAAGCAATGAAGGGGTCAGTAGGCTTTCCCGACCCTGTGATGGTCAGGGAATATACCAGCCAGCTGTTCCACTCGGGATGGAATAAGGGATGCAGACGCTCTGACCATGTTGTTGTTCGATCTTCCAGCCCTCGCCTTTACAATTAGCTAGCATATTGAGGCTACCGAGCTGATCGAGATTATAGGACCGTTGTCCAGACGGAGTATTAGCCCAGGACGCGGCAGCCTTTTCATCACGTGCTGTCTGATACCCTTCCGCGTGCCCTTTTTTTGTTCCGGTCTGCTGACCGAAGAAATACCCTCCGCCAAACGCGATAAAGACGATCAGGAGAGCCGTCAGGCCTGCCCATAGTTAGATGAACGTATTTTCGTCTGACTGGCCTGTAGCGCTTCCTGTGAGGCTCCTGTGGCCCGCTTGAGCGCGTTCTGTAATTCGACCGACAGGGTGTTTTCCTGTCGGTTTCGCTCGGACTGACTGATCTGAATGCTGCGAAGGAGTCGGTTTGTCTCCGTCATTTTCTGGCCAAGCTGGTCAAATGCGGCCAGCCCGTCATCCAGCTCGCTATCAGCGCTCACGAATGGCGTCAGGCGTGAGTTTCGCTTGTAAGGTCATGGCCGCAATCATACCCGAGCGACTTTCACGAGATGCTCGGGCAAGCGCGTCCAGTCGTTCCAGAACCCGGCGGGGCAGGGAGATATTTGCCCGTTCCACCCTGTCATCGAGAATGGCTGGGTCTATGGTGACAAAGCCGATGGTCCACCCCTGATAGTCAGGATTGTTTTGGATCGCGTCGAGCGTGCTGGGGGACGGAAGAGCCTCTCCCGCGTCCAGAGAAGCGTCGATCCATGCCGCTGCGGCTTCTTCCGCGCTAGAAATGGCTTCGTCGAGGGTGTCGCCTGCCGAAAAGCAGCCGGGGAGGTCAGGAAAGACAACGCCGAAAGCCGTTGTCTCGCTGCCTCGTTCGATAACAACCGGATAGCGCATAATAATCCTCCTAGATTCCAGCTTGTTTGCGGATTGCAGCAACCAGTCCGGTTCCCAGGTCCTTTTTGGGATGAGGGACAACCACGATCCCCGGTCGCGACGGATGTTTGAAGACGTTGTGTGAACCGCGCACGCGATCCAGTTTCCAGCCTGCTTTTTCCAGCTCACGGATCAGAACGGCGCTTTTCATTTACACATCATACACACACTAAGGGTTTCGCTCAACAGAAACCGGCTTCTGCCACCCCTCGAATGCTTTGTGGTCATGGTCGCGGGAGATGCGTTTCACCATCTCGTCGATGACCCGTCCGAAGCGTTCATCCTTTCCAGCCGCGTCGATCAGCAGACCTCCGAGAATGACCTTGCGGCGTGTGTCCAGCTTGCGTTCCTCGGCGGTCTGTCTGGCGAGCAAAGTCTGATACCGGGCCTTGGCCTGTTCGAGCTTGTTTCGAGCAGCATCTAGTTTGGTTTCGGACGTTCTGTTCATCGTACCCTTCCAAAGTATGTTTGTGATCACCAAGTAGTCTTCGGCGTATGAAAAAAGGAGAATTGTGTGTCTAAATAATTTTATGTCGAAGATCGTCCTAAAGGTCGTCCTGAAGGAACAAGGATCGACGATTACATAGTCGAGGATCATACAGATAGCGTTCTTCACACGTCATCCACCCAAGAAGCAGCTATCAAGTGGGCAAAAGATCGCGGATATACTCCGCACGTCGCTCGTGTTCGTCATTTGAATGATAAGAAAAATCCTGACCATTGGCGTAAAGTCTAATGCTCAACGGGGTGACCATATGGTCACCCCGTTTTTTTTACCTGTCTAAGGGTGCACTTTAGCATTGTTCCAATGCGTGCGTAGAAGGAGAAAGAAATGTCCGATGACGATATGAAAAAATGGATTAAGGCTGTTGAAGATTACAACAGAGCAGTTTTCGGAACTCCTGGTTGGAAAATTACAGCAGTTCGAAATACAAGCGGGTTAGGTTTCACCATTGGTTTTATCCCGCCAGACGATGATGACGATGAAGAAGACGGTGATGATGAGGGCGATGACGGCAAAAAATAACTAACGCGATGGCGATCTATCACCTGTCCGTCAAATCCATCTCGCGCTCGGCCGGTCGTAGCGTTGTGGCTGCTGCTGCCTATCGTGCCGGTCAGGAGCTGACGGACGAACGGCAGGGCCTGACGCACGACTACACCCGTAAGCAGGGGGTAGAGGATGCGTTCATCGTGGCCCCGGCTGGCGCGGACTGGGCGCAGGATCGGAACGCCTTGTGGAACGCAGCCGAGGCGGCCGAGAAGAGGAAGGACGCCAAGACCGGTCGGGAGTACGAACTGGCGTTACCGACCGAGCTGGACGCGGGCGCACGGAAAGAACTGGCCCGGGATTTCGCCCGTGAGCTGGTGACGCGGTACGGGGTGGTGGCCGATGTGGCGATCCATGAACCCGGTCGGGAAGGGGACAACCGTAACCATTACGCCCATATCCTCACCACGACCCGGACGGCTGGGGAGGATGGTCTGGGGGCCAAGACGCGGGTTCTGGACGTGGCCAGTACCGCCTCGGCCGAGATCGAGCATATGCGGGGTGTGTGGGCGCGCCAGGTGAACACGGCACTGGAACAGTTCTTCGATCCCTCCAGTTGATGGACAAAGCCGCCTTTCACGACTTCACGGTCGAGATCATACGGCGCTCAGATACGGCAAAAGGATTTGAAATTCTGCCATGTCGATGGGTCGTTGAACGGACATTCGGCTGGATGATCCGCTGGCGCCGACTGGTGAGGGATTACGAACAGCGTATCGACGTGGCAGAGGCCATGATCCACATCGCCATGGGAAGCCTCATGGCTACGCCGAAATGCTCATCCCTGAAGTTCCAAAAGGGCTCTCAGAACCAGACGAATGGAATCACAGAGCAGACCTCAAAACCAGGGGATTTTTCTAACCCTCCAGTTCAGAACTTTCAAGAAAATGAAACTGTAGTGCTAGTATCAGACGTTAACTACGTCTGATACTAGCACTCTCCTTAACAAGTGTAGATTCCTCTGCTGACATACCAGCGATTTCGACCTGCCGCCTTAGCCAGATAAAGGGCTCGATCCGCGTCCTCAATCAGGTAACGATAATCGGGATGGCCATCAAATGTTGCGATGCCGAATGATGCCGTTACGTGAATATCGTTTCCATTAACTGTTAGGGCAGAGCTCCGTTCAATCGCTTCGCGAATACGTTCAGCAACCTGAATTGCTTTTTGCTCTGCTGTTTCTGTCAACAGTATAAGGAATTCTTCTCCTCCATATCGGAAAACAAAATCACTCATCCTACATTGTTCGAGCATGATTTTAGCGGCAAATCGCAATACGGAATCACCAGCGACATGCCCGAATTGATCATTGATAGATTTGAAATGGTCAATATCTACCATTAGGACACTGAAAGGGACGTTCCGCCGCAAAGAAAGTGAGACTTCTCGGCCAAGAATAGTAGGGAGAAAACGTCGGCTTAATGTTTGGGTCATAGGATCACGGCCATTCTCTACCGCTTCGGCCGTCTTGAAAAGTTGGTCCATCATGTAATGGATTTCTTCCAGCGCCCCCTGGAGCGCTTTGACGACCTTTGGCGATACAGGCCGTTTTAATACTAGCGTCGGAACAAGCTCGTTATCAACGTGTTCTACGGCTTTCGAGACAACGCCGATTTCTGATGCTCCTTGAAAGAGAACACTCCCCTTGTGTCTGAGCCAGAGGCCGAACGTAGAGTCTGAAAGAGTACTGGATGAATCTCCACCGTAACAAATATCAAGAAGAAAAGACTGCCCCCATTCCAGCAATGCGGCACGCTGTGTCTCTCGTTCAAGGCTTATGTCTTTTCCTAGTGACATGAGCCGAAACGCCTCGTTGGCCTCAACTTCCTTTCTCGTTCCCTTTACGAACTCGAGGCTCATGACCTCAATTGCAATATCTATCATGTCTTCAGCATATGCGCTGCTCATGGAATACTCTGATCCATTTAGTCCAAGTGACTGAATGAACATGCGCAGTCTTCTTTTCAGGAGACGTGCTCCGTGCATCACCACATGAATCGGGATCTGAATACGCGCATGCGCTGCACCAATCCGCTGTTGAGTCTGTACAAGGTTAGCTGCGTCAGGCGCGTTATGAGAGAAAAGCTCCTTCAGCCAACGCACTAATGCCACCCGAAGGCGCGTGTCGACGATTTCGTTTGAAAGGAACGGTGCTGCATCAGCGTTGCCTAAGAGTACTTCATAAAACCGCTGCACACAGTCCTGCGCATGCCTGTCTATCACTTCAGCCACGGTCTCGCGCACTTGCTCAGGCGTCTGTGCGATCAGGTTTTCCCACTCCTTCTGGGCAATAGACGGCTCTTGTACTTCACAGGAATGAGTGGTCATGAAATGATTTTCCGTAAAAATATGATCTGACCTGCGTGAGAGAAACTGCAACAGCAGCGTGCCCCTGAGTATTCAGATGTGATGGTGGTCTCGTGACGCTACGCCTTAGCGTAGCCTTCGTGTCGCAACGATATTAGAGAGAAGGACTAGGGAAGCAGAGTAATAATCAATATTTCCACTCAATACGGGAACGAAACCGTTCTCGAACCCGCAAGCCCCACCAATGGCGTGAAATCCTTCGGGAGCACCATAAGGCGCTGTGTCAGCTGTCTTCAGATCTATCCAGGCGGGCAACACTCCTGGAATGTATGCATGCCAGTAGCTTACGAACGGGTCCGCAAGGTCCGGATCCAGCATGCCGCCCCATTGCAGGTACAAAGGTATCCGGATTGCGTCGTAAGAAAACCGGGGCGGCCAGCCCGCAGCAATTTCTGGCATGTCCCGGTCTTTATCAAGCGTAAGCCAGTCAGGAGGCAGGCCCCATTTGCCAAAACGGGCCTGCCTGAGCAGATCCATTCCGTCATCAATGGCCTTCGACCATGTCACTGCATCATCAAGTTCCCGTGCTGCCCGCATGGAGGGAATAATGTAATATGATAGGTTCAGCGTAACTTTCCCGGGTAGAAGAAAGCCCGAAAGACCTGGAAGAAGAACAAGACGACCGTTAAAACCAACAAGAAGTTTTTCTCGAACACTTGAATAGATTTTCTTTGCCTGTGTCAGAAGAGATGATCGCTGCCATTTCTGCGCGGCCAGGGTCAATGCAAAGGCAATCAGAAGATCACCGTCTGTAGCATTATTATGGTCAGGAACATGAGGAACGACATTGCTGATATACCGCCAGGAGAAAAGTGCATCCTGCGGTCTGCGGAGCGTGATGGCAGTCCAGCTCCAGAGTTTGTCAAAAGACGCCTGATCATCGAACGCAACCGCAAAGAGCATTCCATATCCCTGCCCCTCACTGTGGGATGCGACCCCATCATGGGCGTCGATAATACGTCCGTCGGACGTCATAAAACGTCGCTTGTAATTTTCCCACAGCTCATCTACCGTCGCTGCAGAAGCATACGATCCGGATGCAGCCAGAAGAGAAGTATAAAAAACTCCTTTCATGACCGTGCGCCTGTTGAGTGAATCGGGTGTCATGGCGGGGCCACATATTCTGTTTTTCACTGCATATATCCTGTCAGGTACTGTCTCGTTTAGGGAACTTAACGAAAAATCTCGTTGAGTTTCTTGGCAGATGTGACGCTTGTGCTCCCGTTCCGAGCCAAAATAGCGAATACTTTGGAAAGCTGAATGCTACCGACATTCGTGTGTGAATTCTCTGTAGTCAGAACTGCGTCCACCTTGCTGGTCTCGGTATGAGGTAAAGTCGTTGCCAGATTTTGGGACTGTGCCAGTGGTTCAGCATGCTCTGCTTCGTTCTCATCCGGTGTCACGTAAGGTGTTTGTGAAATGAGAGCGACATTATCGAACGAATGGTATTTGAAATCCGGCTTTCCCATTGCGTTGCTGAGCGAAGCGATGTCAGACGAAATCTGTGGCATACGCTCAATCGTTCCAACGCATTGAACGGGGATAATGGTTCTGTTCATTTTCCGTACTCGAAAAGTAGGCTTCCGGGAGCGATGGAAGAGGTCTGTAGATCCCATTTTATCCGGCAGCCTTCAGCAGAATCAGGCTGGTCCATAAGCCACTGTTCGTAGAGGCCGGCCAAGCACGCTGTCAGCCAGCTGCCTGGCGGAGTGCCCGTACTTCCCAGGGATGGCAGCCCCTCATGGGTGAGCCGAAGGCTCGCCTGCGCTTCTTCAAGGGAAAGACGTGTCTGTCCCCAGCCCAGCGTTGCAAGCTGGACGTTCATTTCCAACTCGAGGTCGAGCAGCGTTCCACTTGGCGGTAAAGTTGCCCGGCGGCCAATCCGACGGCCAACCTTACGGAGGAAACTGTCCCGGGCATCAGACCCGGCCTGCTGATCAAATTCGCGGGAGAGCTCTGTAAGCAGCAGCGTAAAATCAACGGCCATTCAATGCACTCCGGAAAAGTCGTAGTGAACCGACAGGTTAACATCTGTCTGATTCCAGGGACCTGACTTCTGATAGAGAAAATGACCACCGATCTTTAGGTCAGGCGTAATGTGATAATAGAAAAGCGCTTCTATACCGCCTGAAATTCCAGACGAGGATTTTGCGGGGTCGCGATCGCTATACTGGTTCAACATACTGGTAGAAACACCGGCACAGGGAGTGGTCGTTGATGCATCTGCTGCAGCCAGCGTCTGCTGCAGGACACAGGATTGCGCGGCCGCGTAATAGGCTGCCGCCTGCTGCTGAAAGCTGTTGTTGAGAGGAAAAAGCAGCGTGCTGCGCTGGTGATATGCCTGAAAGCCACCAAAGCCTGATGCAGCCCAGTCCCATAACCCCTTATGCCCCGCATAACGCACGGGTATGGTCAGGGAGAAGAAAGACTGAGGAGAGAAATAGCCCCCGTTTCCTGGAGTATAAAGGAACTGGTTATTATTATAGCCGAACCAGTCAACGTCCGTGCCAACATGAACTTTGTTCATGCCATCATCATAGATACGAAGACTGGCTCCGCCCTCAGCTTCATAACTGACATTAGACTGGGTATTACGACCATAGATGTAAGAACCGCCACCACCTGCATAAAGAGAGAAGGCATCATCTCCATATTCGAGCTGTGCATGAGCTCTGTTTCTGGTCACTCCGCCCCATGTGCCCTCCCCTCGCATTCCAGCATATGACAGAACACTATCAGTGATGGCACGCCGTTCCAGGGTCGTATGGAATGTCAGGTTTTGGGAGATCCGGGGGGTGAGTTCAATACCGCCCAAAATATTGGTTATAGCAAAGCCAAGCGGCGCCGTGCCAATATCTCCCTTGAACCAGCCGAGGGAATAATAAAGGTTCGTACCCACACCATAAGCCGAGCGACGACGTATCGCATCACTGTAGCAGGCGGAACTTGTTACAGGATAAGGCGCACAGGTTACAGCTGTGGTTCCAGTCTGCCACAGTCCCTCGCGATAATCGAGATTTCCAGTACCGGACGCGAGGACTGTTGGATCGAGAATAATACCCAGCCGTCCTGAACCAAGCGTCATGGCGCCTTCCATTTTTAGATCGGCACGGGAGAGTTTGGTCAGCCCGGTTCCGGAACGCTCCATGAACCCGGGTGTGAGATCCACAGTCGGAGCATAGGTCTGGCTGACGCGGCTTTCATCTTCCTGAATGCCGCTCAGCATCGGATCCTGCTCCATTTCGGATTTGTCGTGCTCCTGCTGCCGGAACGGATTGGCGTCCTCAGCCAGGTAGCCATCCGTCCGTCGAACCTGAGCATTCCGGAGTTCTTTTGCTTGCACAAGGTCTTCAAGGCTTTCTCGCCAGTTTCCATCCATCTCGGCTACACGGGCGGCTGCAATCCATGCACGGGGATCAGAAGGCGCCTGTTCCTTGAGAGCATCGGCATTGGCTCTGGCTTCGTCTTTTTGACCCGCCTGAGCTTCTAGCCTGACCAGTGCGAGCCTGGCTTCCAGATCATCTGGATCACGATTAACAACAGCGCGTATGATTTCGTCTGCCTTTGCGGTTTCTTGTCGGGCTTCATACAGGCGAACAAGGGCCATACGAGCTGACGTATCAGACGGATTGTCCGTCAGAACAGGCCTGAGGGCTTCATAAGCTTCTGCCTGATCACCTTTCGCGTTCAGTTGGTCGGATCGCGTTATGGCTAGGCCTGTTGTAATATCATGACGCTCGCGTTCCTCTTCGGAAGTCAACTGTGCGCCGACAAGACCTTCCATCAGATGCCGCGCTTCATCTGTCTTGCGAAGGCTCAGGAAAATGCCCGCATATAACAGCCTTTGCTGTGTCGTTAGATGAGGGGAAGAAGACATGAGACTTCGAAGGAAGAATACGGCAAGGGCTGACTTTCCGGCACTAATCAACTGATTTGCAACGCCCGTGCCTCTCACCCCGGTGGGATCGGTCATGATTTCAGCCAGCCTGCGGACGTAAAAGTGGGCATCGGTGTCATCTGACGGCAGAGTAGCGATCCGGTCATGATCTTCGAGACGCATTTCGATCTCCCTGATGGAAGGTGTGTGCGTGTGGGCAGGCAATGCTCGAAGAAGCTGCCTGATCCTGTCGAAATCATTGACCTGGCTGCTGAAGAACAACGCGGCCTGTAACTGTTCCACAGTCAGATGACCCGCAGTCGACAGGAGCGGCTCCATGACCTCCTGCGCTTCCTGCGGTCGGGAAGATTGCAGAAGAGCCTGAGCCAGGTGAAGTCTGATCCAAGGATCATCCGGTTTTTCCGACAGAGCAGAGGTCAGTAGAGTGACCTTTTCTCCGGCGTTATCCGCCTTGCTCGCTTCTGCCTGAAGATCCGCCGCACGCATGTCGTGCAGGAAACGGTTTCTCATACCCGGGATACGTCGCGCGAGTGCCTGAGCCTCAGTCACCCGGCCATCTGATGCCAGAAGTCCACTTAGCCCCTGAAGCGCGGCGATATTGCTAGGTTCCGAAGCGAGCACGCTACGATAGCCCCGCTCGGCTTCAGCCATTCGCCCCTGCCTGCGATCTATATCTGCGAGTTTGACTTTAAGCGCCGTCTGATCAGGTGCCAGTTCCAGCGTATCAACCGTGAGCTGTCGTGCCTCGGCATAACGCCCCGCGGCGATCAGATTATCTATCCTGTGATAAGTGCCAGCCAGTTTCGAGCCAGCGAGAGCCTGCGCCCAGCGTGCGGCCTCGGCCGGATTCAACTGCGATGCACGGTTCAGAAGTGTCGTGGCTTCGTTAGAACGTCCCTGTCGCAGACGGACGAGCCCGAGTCCTCCTACAGCGTCAGCGTCATCCGGGTGGGTTAGGAGTACATTATTGAAGTCATGCTCCGCCTGCTGAAGATTGGCATGATCCAGAGCCTGGAAACCCTCGGTACGCATCTGGGCCGTCTCTTCACTCGGCGTATGTTCGGCCCGGCTTCGTCGTTCCAGTACGTCACGGTCCTGCGGAAGTATCGAAAGAAAGGCATCGTAGAACGGGATGCTTCTAGATGTTACGGGAAACCAGTAAAGCGCTGTGCGCCATGCTCGTATAACGGAAGCTCTCTGTTCATCCGAAAGAGCTGAAACACCTGCCAGCTGTTGCAACCGCTTCATTCCTTCAGAGCGTGTTTCCTCACTCCAGGTCAGCGATTCAGCATAACCAATCTGCGCAGCAATATTGTTCCGGTTGGTACGGATAAGTGAGCGCAGTCCGGCAATACCTTCGTTCCGCAACGGCTTGGCTGAGGCCATCACTTGATAGTATTCCAGCGCGTATCCATCAGGCGGTCCGTTCGGAAACAGGCGCTTGTAAATACGCACTGCTTCTGCCGCGTTCCCTGAACGGGCAAGCGTTCGTGCCTCATCCAGAAGAGGGCCGGAGACAAGACTGCCTCTCATGACGGAATTCAGTTTTTGTGCCGTCTCCGGATTAATTCTCTGAAGAGTCCTTAGAATTTTTTCCGAGGCTTCAACGTCCCCTTTCTGACTGGCCCACTCCCCTGCGATTTCCAGAACATCCGGATTTTGAGGCGCTATCTGGCGTGCCTGCGTCAGTGTTTCAGCCGCTCGGTCATACTGGTTCCGGTCGAGCCAATATCGTGTCTGTTTTAACAAAAGCGCGACAACGTTGCCCTGACCGCCCTGTGTTACTGAGAGAGACGCAGTCTGCTGGGCCTGTACCTCTCCTGGCCACCAGCAGAGTGCACATTGCGACAGGCTGGACAGAAACAGGGCAGACTTGTGCCGAGGCGACAGAAAAGGGACTTTCATCGTGCCTAGACGCCTTGATCCGAGAATTGAACCTCATCCATGACACGTTTGCGCAGCATGGCCTGATATATGACAGCCTTATGGAGGCTACGTCCGATCAGGAGGATGGCAACGGCAGCCGCAATAATGATGAGGAATGGATGCTCACGGAAGATACGCTCAATATTTACCCAGAAAGGAAGGCTGCCCACCGTGTAGGAGATGCCATTGCGGGATGCGACGACATGGCTGCCATTAACAACTGTCAGGTCCCCCTGAATTCCCCGCTGCTTTTCCGGATCACGCATGGCATGGACTAGTTCGTCCAGCCCCTGCGGTGTCCCCGCCAGCATCATGACAAGAGAGCGATGCGACGCATAAGGCGATTGTGCCGCAATAAGCGCTCCGCCGCTCTGAAGACTGAGTGCACCCTGAAGCTTTACCGTTCCGGTGTCAGAAACAGCGTTTCCTGCAAGATCGGTGAAGAAATATCGAACACCATCCAGCATTGTTCTTTGCCGGAAATGGAGCTTGCCATTTTCAAGAGTATAAGGCGTTGCAGTCAGGAGTGATGCGTATGACCTGTCCAGGCCAAGTGTTCCGAGCACAAGAACATCTTGATCGGGAAAGGTTTTTCCAGAGGCCAGTGCGCTCTCACCGATCAGGGTCATCTTGTCTGCCGGATACCACGTATAGGAGCCTATGGTGCCCATCAGGTCCAGAAAGGCCGTAGTTACCGCAGTATCCGGGTGATCCGGCAGGCAGATGACCGTTTCGGACAGGTCGGCAAGGCGCGTGAAGGGGAAAGCGCTGTTTGCAAACATTGCGAGATTGGGAAGGACGGCAAAGTGATATGCCCGCCTGAAATCAAGCGTAGAGTCAGGATCGATACTGACTGTGATGTCCTGCCCGGATGCAGCAATCTGTGTATTTTCAGCCGGACGACCACTGAAATAGAAATCCAGCTGGTTCTGTGCATAGACGCCCCAGACTGGGAGTTTGATCCGATCCTGCTGCAAGGCAGAAATCGATGGGAAATAGCGGGAGACCCACAGAGGCAGAAGGGTGGGGGCTCTCCAGGAATAGCTCCGCAGATACAGACCATTGAGACTCACATCCACATGGGAGCGATCCAGATCGACGATTGTTTCCAGTGGGCCATTGATCCCGACCTCGGAGAGGAATGGCTTGTCCCGCCACGTATAGAGATCAGGCAGAACCCGAAAGGGAATACTGAGTGTACCAGGAATATACCCATGGCCAGTGAGTGCAGCATCACTGACCAGCTCCCCAAAACGTACTACCCGGTTTGTTGGTATAAACGCGGGTGCGTCATAAGGGCTTCTGGCGAGGGCTTCTGGCGCACTCACAGCCTGTGACGCATTTTCGGAAAGCGCTTCTGGCAGAAAGACAACCGCACGCGCCGCTTCCTGAACCTCTTCTGTTGTGCGACCTGTGATAACCAGTACAGTTCCATTACTATCTTTGGGATTGGCAACTTCGGCTACAAATGGCCCGTTGACAGGTGCCGGAAGTAAAAGTCCTGCTGGCAGTAGACCTACTGGAGCGATAGCCACCGAATTGCCTCTCGCAGGGAGATATCTGCTGACAGGAAACGAGACATGTCGAACATCGGTGAGCTTCCCGAACCAGCCTGCCATGATCGCAGCAGCGCGCAGAGCGGCCGGAGACTGATTGTCGGGAAGCACAAATGGCAGCACGACGGGATCAACGGCATGGACATCAAGAAGGGGTGCGGGAAGACGGTTGAGGTGACGCTGTGGCGGCAAGGGGACAGTCGTCAGTGTCAGAGAGGACATACCTCTTATTTCTGCCCATATATTAGCCATTTTTTGAGAAAGAGCCGGCATATCGTGATCCGACAGGCTACTTCCCAAAGAGAAGGTCAGAGTATTCTTTTTCGTAAACAACACAGGATCAATGTCGAAACTGATTGCGTCGAACAAAGCACGAGAGCGATCCATGATGATCGTTCCGACATACTGATCATTGAATCGTATTGTGATGGCCCCGCCCATGGCGACTAGTTGGGGTGAAAAAGCTCCACTAAGCACAAGATGTGCCCCTGTAACAAGACGAGACGAGGGGACGGAAATATTGACCCCTTGAATAGAAGCCCAGGGTAACAACCGAAGAACTGAAGTAGTTCCAAAATGCATGAGCGAAAAAGTTTGCGGCGTTGCGCCTGCGATCGAAGAAATGACAGGCGCCGGTGCATTCGTATGAGTGCCGATGTCGGGTAAAGGAACACTGTCTCCAGCGTCCACAGGTGAAGACGGCAATGCCTGAGCATAGCCCTCTCCACTCAGTGCAATCCCCATCATCAATCCGATAATCAGGACAAGGGCCGTAGAACCCTGTTTAAGAGGGCGCAACACTATTCTCTCACGTGTTTTTCTGCGGGTAGCGGCAAAATCTTTCGCCTGCTGTTCGGCATTCAGAATTCGTTTGTCCCGCTCTGCATAGGCAGCCGGCTCATCCCGCTTCAAGAGGCTGCCGAAACAGCACAGAAGCAGCCATGCGCTCCGTAGCGGACGGTCCGGCGCATAGTTGTCCCAGCCAAGCCAAGCATCTGCCCGGCCAAACATGAACCGTACAATCACTGCTTCTTCCTGCGGGGAAGCAGGAGTCCAGCGCAGACTAACCTCATCCTCGACAACAAGTACAATTCTTGCGAGTACTTCGGGCTCATCTGGCTGCAGGCAAAGGCGGACTGTCATGTTCCGCTTGAGCTTACTAGCGTCTTCAGGCGGAACATGAATCCTACATCCACCTCGTGATACATCGATCGTGATGCCGTCGACGAGGTTGCCATTCTGCAAATCAAGCGTCAGAGGGAATATAGCAGCAAGTCTAGGACTGTGCCTGATCTGACGCGTTTCACGCCCGACAAGAATGGCTCCAAAAACTAGTAGAGCATTCAGTGCAGCCCACAAACATGTCGTCCATAACGCATTCAAAACCATAACGTCATGCTGTCTAAACAGAATTCTCCATATCCCAGAAAGGACAGCTACAGAGAGCAGGATCAGAATGACAATCTGCGGCCAAATGGCACGCATATCGGTATATTCCTGCTTAACCAGCCCCCCCTTATCGGTCACGTTGAAGCGGCCACGTCGTGGAAAAATCAGCGTCATTAGGGTAATTGGGGCAATGAATGGGGCAAGCGCGATGTCATAGACTTCGCTCCAGAAGGAATATCGCCAGTTTCTCTGGACGTGAGACGCTGTTGCGATAGAATGGAAAAAATGGGGCAGCACATAAACAGCGAGGGCCATGGGAGACGCTGCTATCAACGTCTCTCCGAAAAAGAGATATGCAAGCGGTGCCAGAAGAAAGATGAGACGCGGTATTGCAAAAAGAAAACTCATCGTCGCGGACAGGTAACAGAGCCGTTGGGCAAAGGTCAGGCCTGGTCCGAACAGCGGATTATCTACACGAAAAATCTGCGTCATGCCTCGCGCCCATCGTGCGCGCTGGCCTATATGAAGAATAAGACGTTCCGTTGCTAGTCCAGCGGCTAAGGGAAGACGCAGGTATGCACTGGACCAACCAGCCCTTTGCATCCTCAAGGCCGTATGGCAATCTTCCGTCACGGTATCAGTCGCGACCCCACCAATTTCCTCCAGAGCGGTCCGTCGCAGTACTGCACACGAACCGCAGAAAAATGCACTATTCCAGAAATCATTCCCCGGTTGCAGTAGCCCGTAAAACAGATTGCCTTCCGGCGGAACGGAAAGACCTTCTGAAAGATTTCTCTCAAATGGATCAGGAGAATAAAAATAATGAGGGGTCTGAATCAGACCGATACGGCGGTCTGCAATCATCCATCCCATTGTAGACTGCAAAAAAGCGCGCACGGGAATATGGTCACAGTCAAAAATCGCGATATACTCACCAGAGGTGAGAGAAAGAGCATGATTCAGATTGCCTGCCTTTGCATGAGTATTATCGGCGCGCGCAATATAGCCGGCGCCACAGGCTTGAGCGAAATCAAAAAACTCACTTCGATGCCCGTCATCAAGAATATAAACGTTCAATCGATCTGCCGGCCAATCCAACCCTAGACAGGCCAGAACTGCCATACGAACTATCCGCAGGTCCTCATTATAAGTTGGAATATAAACGTCTACAGAAGGCCATGTCTCAATCTTATCTGGTAATGCGGCTGGTTTACGTTGGAGCGTATGCAATGTCTGAAAATAACTCAAGACAAGCATAACTCCCGCAAATAACTCCGCAAATATAAGTGTTACACTTAAAATAGTCTGGGGAAAATCATCGAATTCAACTGTCTCCGTGAGACGCCAGACAAAATATCTTAGAGAAACAAATAACGATAATAGCTTGAGAATAATAGTCGCATTTTCATTGCGCACTCTATCTGCGACAAAAAAAGCCACGATACCCGCAACGGCAAGAACGGCTTGATTTCCCACTGATAGAGGAATGGTTGCAGCCCCTCCAAAAAGGAGTGTTCCGCCTACTGACGCAAACACAAGGTGACGCGCTCTTATGGAACGCCACGCGGAGAGAGAGGACACTGCCATTTTCTATCGAAGTCCGAACTGAATAGGGAAAGAAGCAGCGACGCATGCGTCGCCGTGCTGCCCGTCCCTTGCCTGCATTAATCCCTGTTGCAATTGCATGGATGCGTTACAGAAACGGTATTTCAATCGGGCCGCAGTGAACCTCGATTGCCAGACGTTCCTCAGGAGCAAGCTCTGCCAAAGCCGCGCAATGATACGGGGAACCATGCGCAGCAGCCCGAGCAACGTGCCACCACGCCTCCAGATCACTTTGCCCAATCCCGCGCAGCCGAGCGCTCGTGGTGCAACTGTATTCTATGATCCAGCCCTCACGACCAGCTTGCGCCAGATCGAAGCTGCTCTCCTGTTGCCCAACAGGATGATTACTTTCAGGAAAACTCGTTTTCATTCCTCATCAACCATTACTGGAGACGAAGGCTTTTCCGTCAAAACTAGTTTTTCAAACTCGATGAGCAAATCGCCTGCTACATGCCAATCAATCACTTTACAGGGCACGACATTGCTGATCAGATTTTTCCCATTACAAAGAAAAGTCATCCCGCATGACATCCCTGATAGATGATTGTTCTACTCTGAAAGCCCTCTGCACTGATGGGGGCCGTATTGCCTTCCTTGTGCAAGAGAGAATGGTCAGAGCCCCAAAACAGTCGCCGTTGTTCTTCTTGGCTAAGAGTAGGTTTAGGCGTTGGTGATATTAGCAAATCAGCCATTTTTTTGAAAATCCTAGATTAGGCTTCTCCTTCTTGCGAAGGCAATCGCTCGAAACGATCGTTCTTGTCAACCTAGGTCATAGTCACAGAAGATCTAATCCATAGCTTTGGGGGTGCGATATTGAGGAACTTTATGAAAAAACAAGACTGCCTTTTTGTATCAGATTATGATGCAGCGCATCTTCTTGATTTTGTTGAATATCCGCTCAATGTGATTACGGTCTCTGTAACGCCGCCAGTTTGTTTTCTGTTGAGCGATGCGGCCTTTGCATGATGGAATGACTGGCAGGATCCCACAGAACAGCAGATCTTGGCGGAAGCTGTCGCTATCATAGCCCCGATCAGCCAGCATGGCTTTGGGGTTTGGAACCGCAAACGCAAACGCCATCAGGGCATCTGTGGCTTTGTAATCCGAGACCTGACCTCCGCTAAGGGCAAAGCCGAAAGGACGTCCTTGATTGTCGCACCGGGGCGTGGATTTTGTTCGTAAAGCCGCCGCGTGATTGACCAAAACCCTCC
>Ga0157365_10000532_pt1 | contig 16495 bp, 20 predicted proteins | sample AttsexASBM3_FD_111478 | JGI IMG/M metagenome (GOLD analysis project Ga0157365, IMG submission 111478) | Fungus gardens microbial communities from leaf cutter ant in Ribeirão Preto, State of São Paulo, Brazil - Atta sexdens ASBM3 | ecosystem: Host-associated > Fungi > Mycelium > Unclassified ... | reverse complement strand
GAGCCTGAAGCTGGACGATCCCTCCTTCGCCGCCCCGATCTTCGCCAACCTGTTCACCGACGAGGAAGGGGAAGGCTACACCCTCATCTGGACCCGGCCCCGCAGCCGGAACGGGGAGTAAGCGCCCCACCACCAACCCCGCCCGGTCTCCCCGGGCGGGGCCTTCCGGGTCTTTTTTCCGCGGGCTTTTCCGGGGCGCGGGCGACAGCGCTGGTTGCCCGACGTGAGACGCAGGAGGAACATGAGGCTTTCCCTCAGCCTTCCTATTGTACCATGCGCAAGGGCGAACCGCGTCAAGGACGCGTGGTCCCCCCAATTTTGCCCGACGCACCCTTCGGGCGCGCCGAACAAAATCGGCTCCCCCACGCGCCGGCGAGCCGGCCGCCTGACGGCGATCCCTGACCCGGTCCGCCCCGGCATGAGCCGTCCGTCCTGTCTTCGAGAAACGAAAGGAGCAGGACGATGACCACGCTACACGACCAAATCCAGATGCTGCGCGCCGAACTGACCAGCTTTCACCTGAGCCGCCGCGAGCGGCAGCAGATCGAGCGCGAACTGAAAGAGGCGCTGGCCCGGGCCGCGATAGCGCGCCGCCGCTCGGAGGAATGAGCCGGGCGCGACGCTGATCTCCCGCACATAAGGCGGGAGATTTGTTCGACAGGCCCACTCACGGGAGAGATCTGCAATTCTTACTATCAGACATGTCTTTTTTCTGGAATAAATACCGAACAGTACGTATTATAATGTCCCGTACTATTTTCCGGAGGTGGAGATGATTGTCATCGGGCTCATCTCATGGATCGTGGGGACCGGACTGCTCTGTTGGGTCTTCTTTACTCTTGTCTCAATGGCTGTGCCTACGATGGCCGGACTGATCATCTTCTTCTGGACATATCGTATGGGTGCCGGATTTTCAGCCGTCTTTTTCGGTATTGTCGCAGGCATGTTCGTGCTGTGGCTGTTTCGTGTCGCGCTCACGTCGATCCAACGTCCAGACGTCCGACTTGCCGTGGTGCTTGCCTTCTGTCTCCCGGCTTCTATTGCCGGATACTCGGCCACGGCTGGCCTCGCCCAACTCGGCAATCCGTCTCCGGTCTGGCAGGCTATCCTGGGAGTGATCGGTGCAGCAATGGTCGGGGCGGCCTCCTTCGCCCGCCTGGCCCCCGACGCCCGTCAAGGCAACGGAACGTTCCTGTATCGGCACGATTAGTGCGTGCCTCGCATGATTCCCCTTCGACGGATGTCGTGTCCCGTGAACTGATCAGATACGGCTCGCAGTGACCTGTGGCTGATGCCTCACCGTAATGACAGGAGATTGGCCGACGATGCAGACGCGACCTGACTGGCATACTTCCGAATTTCTTGACAGGGCGCTCACGCTCGACCTTCCTGATTTCGCACAGGAGTTTCTCTTCCTGAACCAGGATTATGTCCGTGGTTATCGAACGCTTGCCAGATACGACGACGCTGACGGGGTAGTTCATCAGCGAAATCTGCACATTTTTGCACGTCAGTGGGGGCTCCGATTTCCCTGTTGATCCCTCCGTCCCTGCATGGACCGTCCCTGCGCTCTGGGCACCGGAGGCACTCTCCGCCATCATCGCGCTGGTCCGCGCTCCTGAAATCTATGCGGCCGGACGTTTTGCCCCCCTGATCCTGACGCCGCAGACCAATGCGGTTGTAGCGGATGATGGCCTCCATGTCATCGTAGGGGACCGGAGTGGACCACTCCGCCTGTGGATCTCCGATGATTGCCACGAACGGGCTGCCGTCGTGATTCCTCTTGATGAATCCTGCTGGGTTCGCCTGCATCATCTGCGTCGCTTCATCGAGCGTCTGTATGGACGGGCAGCAGGTCCATTGCCCAACACCTTTCGGCCCACACGCTACAGAATCAGGCGGCTTGCCCACGCGCTGCAGGCTCTCACCGCCAAACACGCCGGGGCCACGGCTCGTGACATCGCGGCGCTGACAGACCCGGGAGTGAAGACCCTGAGTGGTTCCCTCTGGAAAGACGTTCATCAACGTGCCCGTGTCGAGCGTCTGTTGACCCTTGCTGAACAACTTGCCGCTGGGGAGTACCTCGCCCTGCTCCAATACGGCCGTCGTCCGTTTCCAGCATCCGCACCGGGCACAACCCGCTGAAAACATTTATGTAGCTCCATAAAATATCCGGATTTCTCGCTCCCGCGAAGGAGCGCCTGACGTCTGGAACATAGCCCAGTTTCCGCGCCCACAGGGTGGACGATTCCTTGAGACACCCGGTGTTTTCGTCCACCACCCCCTGCGTTTTTTTCCGCCAGTGTCCGCCCCGGTACGCGGCGTTACGCCACGTCCTGTTTCAGTGGAGAACAGTCATGGTCAGGAAAAGGCCTCAACCGAGACCGGCCCGGCATCTGCGAACCCCTCAGGCTGCCGAATGGCTCGGTATTTCACCAAGAACACTCGAACGATACCGAACAATTGGCGGTGGTCCCGTCTTCTATAAGCTGGGTAATCGCGTCACGTACACGATCGGTGACCTGAAATCATGGGTTGAAAACGGCATTTCAAAGTCCATTTTCTCAAAAAATTACATCCTCATGCGTGCCGGTGTTGCGCGGCGCAGAAGGGGGCGGTCATGACTCCCTGCATGCCCCGCCTGTTCATGTCCAACGCATTCTTCGCGTTGGGGAAGGGCGGTCGCCGCACTCCCCTGCGCTTCAGGCAGGGGAACCAGAACTTCCTTGTCTCGTCTCCGATGGCCCTCGCGACCATCTGGGATGCCGACATTCTGATCTGGGCGACTTCGACCATGATCGCGGCCCAGCGTTGCGCCGCTCAGATCCCGGCGGTCCTTCAGGCCACACGATACGAAATCCTCGGCTTCCCCGGTCGTGATGTTTCCGGGGGATATTACGAGCGGTTGCCAGACGGGCTCGAACGCCTGAGCCGCACCAACGTCGTGATCAGCACATCCGAATGGACTGAAGAACAGACCGGCGCGCCATGGATCGAAGACTGGCGGATTTCAGCCGGCGTCGTTCATATCCGTCTCGCTGCCTGGTTGCGCGAAGCCGTCCTTACACCCCGGGCTGTGCTCGCGCTTGACCCGGCCTATTTCACTCTGACCAGCGGCCTCGAACGCCTGCTCTACCTGATCGCGCGACGACATGCGGGTCGGCAACGTGAGGGCTGGGTTTTCGAGGTCGCCCATCTGTACCGCAAGACCGGGATTACCCAGACCCTCGCAGCATTCGTCTCCATTCTTCGGCGTGTGGCCCGCAGCAATGCGCTCCCCGGTTACCGCATCGAACTGTCCGATCTGAACTGGCCGGAGCGCGTGCGCTTTCGTCCGGTCAGCATCGTGCCTGTGGAAAACCCTGTGAGTATCCCTGTCGATAATTTCGAGCGGACACGCCTATCGACCACCGAATCCACGCCTATCACATGCGAAAATCATAGATAAGGGACTGGAAAATAATGACAAATCGTCTCTCTCTAAAGAGTCTAAATAGACTCTCTTTGTACATGCATACCGCGCGCGACCCAAAGCATGGTCCATGGCATCCGGTCCTCTCCGTGCCTCAGAGAGGTTGCGGACACTGCGGCGACAGCGGAACCGATCCGCTTTTTTCGTCTCATGTCCGGCGCTGCCAAAGCCGCCGCCTTGCCCAACCAGGCAATAGCAGCTGCCGATTGGTTGGCGTGGAGGCACCGTCATGACGCTGCTCTGCGGCGACTGCCGCGACGTCATGCCGGCGCACGGACCATACGACCTGATCCTTGCCGATCCACCTTACGGCGAGACGTGCCTGTCCTGGGACCGTCGCATCACAGGCTGGCTGCCGCTTGCGGCGCAGGCCCTCACGCCATCCGGTTCGCTCTGGGTGTTCGGCTCCCTGCGCAGCTTCATGGCGACGAGCGGCGACTTCCGCGCGGCTGCCCTGCGGCATGCTCAGGAAATCGTCTGGGAAAAGCAGAACGGCAGCGTGTTCCATGCCGACCGGTTCCGTCGTGTCCACGAACTGGTCGTGCAGTTCTATCCTGCCTCCGTCCGCTGGCAGTCCGTCTACAACGCTGTCGCGACGACGGATGACGCCCGGGCGCGGGTCGTGCGTCGCAAACAGCGTCCCCCGCATACCGGCGCGATCCCGTCCTCGACCTACCGCAGCCTCGACGGCGGGCCGCGCCTCGCCCGTTCGGTGCAGCGTTTCCGCAACGTTCATGGCCGCGCCATCCATCCCACCGAAAAGCCCGTGGCCCTGCTTGACCTGCTGGTGCGCGTGAGCTGCCCGACCGGCGGTCTCGTCGGCGACTGGTTCGCCGGGTCCGGCGCGGCCGGCGTCGCCTGTCGGCTGGCGGGGCGCCGCTATGTCGGCTGCGAAATCGACCCGGATATGGCCCAACGCGCCCGCGACCGGCTCGACGCCATCCTTCCCTTTCCCGCCGGAGAACCGTCATGAACGCTCTTCGCTCCCCCGCCGGCGCGCAGCTTGATCTGGTCTGGATAGAGACCCGCATCGAGCAATGGCTGCGGTTCGGCACGCCCGAGACCAGTGTCAGAATTGACCGCCACAGGCGCCGCGTAAGTTTCGCCGCAGGCGATGTGTTCGCCCTGATGCGCTGGCTTGCCAGCGATACGGGCGCCGTCACGGTGTCCATCGACATTGTGCGAGCCATGCCGCCGGGCGAACCATCCGCCGTTCTGCCATGGATCACGGGCGCTGCCGACAGACTCCTGCGTCAGACCGGCGACGGTCCGGTCCGGACGGTGCTCGACACCATCACCCGCGTCGAACGGCAGGGGCTCGATCCCCGCGCTGTCTGCCCGGATTACTGGCGCGATCTCGACGCGCGGCTGCGGGCCAAGCGGCCTGCACCGCCATATGGTCCCGCCCGCCACGAGGCGTGGCTCTGGCAGAGGGCGGCGTCATGACCCGGTGCGCCTGGTTTCTGACCACGTATTTCGCCGCTCTCACGACCCTGGCGACCACCGCCGTCGATCCTGCCCCGCATTGGGTGTGGAACGCCACCGGCAGCGTGCCCGTGGGGTTGTATCATGTCACCCCGACGGCCGCGTTGCGCGTCGGCGACGTCGTGGCGCTGCATCTGCCCGAGCGTGACGCCACGCTGCTCGCCACACGCGGCTATCTGCCTTTCGGGGTGCCGCTGCTCAAACCGGTGGCAGCACTTGCCGGTCAGACCGTCTACCGCCTCGGCCTGCACGTCACCGTCGACGGCAAGGCGGTGGGTGACGCAAAGCCCATCGATCATCGGGGACGTCCGTTGCCCGTCTGGCGTGGCTGCATCCGTCTCGGCCCGGGACAGGTCTTTGTCATGAACCCGGCGGTCCCGACCAGCCTCGACGGGCGGTATTTCGGTGTCCTGCAGACCGACACCGTGATCGGTCGCGCCACCCCCGTCTACCTACGGACGGGCGACGCCGAACCGCCACCCCCGCATTTCGAACCGTTTCCGGATCTGGCGGATCCGGGTCGGCGACCGACCGCGATAATGGCGCGGCCCGCTCCCGTGAAGAGCGCGGGACCTCCACTGGAGTGACCCCATGATGCTGCCCTCCATCTTTTCAACTCCCGACAGGAAACCTCTCACCCCATGACCCAGATCGGTGTCTTCACGCGCACGGCCAGCGGCTTCGCCGGTCGCCTGCGCACGCTCGCCCTCGACGCGGAACTGACCTTCGTAAGTGCCGGGAATGCAGACGCAGAGAACGCGCCAGACTATCGCATTCATCTTGGCGACAATGCCGAAGCGCCGGAGATCGGCGCAGGCTGGACCCGCACCGGAGAGCGCGCCGGCGAATATGTTTCGGTGCTGTTGGACGATCCGTCGCTCGCCCAGCCGATCCGCGCCACCCTGTTCCAGGCCGGTCGCGGTGGCCGCATCTGGAACCTCGTCTGGACGCGTACCACGAAGCGTCAGGGAGGTCGGGAATGACGCTCGCCCGTCTCCGGCTCGGCTATGCCGACCCACCCTACGTGAACTGCGCTCACCTCTATCGCGGCCAGCCGGACTACGCGGGCGAGGTCGATCACGCGGCGCTGATCCGGCATCTCGAAGAAGCGTATGATGGCTGGGTTCTGCACGCGGCTGCGACGCCTGCGTCGATCGCTACGCTTGCGTCGCTGGTCGAGGCCACAGGCGCGCGCTGGATGGCATGGGTGAAGGGCTTCGTCGCCTTCAAACGCAATGTCCCGGTCGCCTATGCGTGGGAGCCGGTCATCATCAAGGCGGCCCGCCGTCCCGTCGTCAGTCCTCGTCTGGTCATGCGCGACTGGATTCAGGAGAGCATCACGCTGCGTTGGGGACTGACCGGCGCCAAGCCCGAGGCCGTGTGTCACTGGGCCTTCGAAATACTGGGTGCCCGTCCGGATGATGAACTGGACGATCTCTATCCCGGCACCGGAGCGGTGACGCGGGCATGGGAGTCATGGCGCCGGAAGTTCGTCCTGCCGCAGCTTTCTCTCTCGCCGCCGAAGCATCGCCCGGATGATCCGCCGCTTGACCTGCTCATACCGGAGGATTTCTGCTGGGGATGACCGCTTTCTATCGAGGAGGCGCTCTGGCGGTCGCCCGGTTCGGGCTCACGCTGATGCTCTCGCCCGTTCCGGGGCACGCACAGGGTATCGACGTGCTGGTGCGGGATGCCGCCCGACAGGCTGCTATCCCACCGTCATGGATCCGGGCCGTGCTGCGCATCGAGAGCGCCGGCGATCGGCATGCCGTGTCGTCAGAGGGCGCCATGGGCCTCATGCAGATCATGCCCGGCACGTGGCGTGACCTGCGCCACGCCCTCAATCTCGGCGCGGATCCGTTCGACCCCCATGACAACATCGTCGCCGGCGCCGCCTATCTGCGCTGGCTGCATGATCGTTATGGCGATGTAGGGTTTCTGGCCGCCTACAATGCCGGTCCAGGCCGCTATGATGATCATCTGGCCACCGGCAGACCGCTGCCCGACGAGACGCGGGCGTATGTCGCTGCGGTCACACGGCGGATAGGGGATGACGCTGTTCCGACATTTCCTCGCCAACTGCCGGAAGCCTCGCCAGTCTCACACCTCTCCGCCGAGAACCTGTTCGTCGGTCCCGTGCAGGCTGCAACGCGTGAGATGATGACGACAGGTGCGGGTCTTGTCCCACCGGCTTCATCATCGGGCCTCTTCGTTTCGGTCGGCTGGAGGGATCAACCATGACGGGATGGCGCATGCCGGTCCTTTTCTGGCTGCCGGTTCCGGATTGGGATGGGTGCAGGGGGACGCTGGGGGAGGGGGTAGCGTATAGGCAGGATAAAAGCCGCGAGGTGCGGCTCGGTCGGGGGTGGTTTTGTGGCGGATTTCTGCGGTTTTCCGGTAACCTCTGCGAGGTGCGCGGAACTTTGAAGCCTGCGCTTCCCGTTTCTGGCGGTTTCCCGCCATTTCGCGCACCTCGCGGGGATATTCATGACAAAAGACGATGATTTCCGGGTTCGACCGGGCCGCATCCGCTCGCCCGGTGCCCAACGGGCACGGCCCTTCATTGCCCAGGCTCTGGCGGCCACCCAACGGGCCGGTGGTATGGGCCGGGGGAGGCAGGGTGGTGGTGGTCGTTCGACCTTCGGGCGCGGCCGTGTCGCGAGCGCGCATGCCAACCGTTTCCTCACCAGCCGCTCGCGTGGTGTGGTCATCAAAGCGCGCGTGGTGAAACATGGACTGCGCGCAGCACCTTTGACGCCCCACCTGCGCTATCTGCGTCGCGAGGGTGTGACGCAGGATGGCGAAAAGGCGAAGCTGTTCGGCCCGGAGCAGGACGAGGTCGATCCCAAAGCTTTCGCCGAGCGTTGCGCCGATGATCGTCATCATTTCCGTTTCATCGTCTCGCCGGACGATGCGGTGGAGATGGCGGATCTGAAGCGCTTCACGCGCGACCTGATGACGCAGGCCGAGCATGATCTCGGCACGAAGCTCGACTGGGCAGCCGTCGATCACTGGAACACCGAACATCCCCATATCCATGTCATCGTGCGAGGCAAAACGCAGGACGGCGAGGACCTGGTGATCGCGCGCGATTACATCCGTGAAGGTATGCGCGGACGTGCGCAGGAACTCGTGACGCGCGAGCTCGGGATACGCAACGACATTGAAATCCGGCGTGCCGTGGAGCGGCAGGTCGAGGCCGATCGCTGGACGCAACTCGATCGCCAACTTCAGCGCGACGCAGGTGAGAACGGAATCATCGACATGCGTCCCAAGCCCGATCGCCGGCCCGACACATTCGAGGTGCTCAAGGTGGGTCGTCTCCGCCGTCTGGAAGGATTGGGGCTGGCGCAGCAAATCGAACCGGGTCGGTGGGCGCTGGAAGAGCACGCAGAGGTCACGCTGCGCGAGATGGGGCAGCGCAACGACATCATCAAGCGAATTCACCGAGGTCTTGCCGAGCAGGGTGTCGAGCGGCCCCAATCCTCATGGGTGCTGGCTGGCGAGGAAATCGATCATCCCGTCATCGGCAAGCTGGTCGGCCGAGGGCTGGATGACGAGTTGAAGGGTACGGCCTTCGCGGTGGTGGATGGGATCGATGGGCGTACGCATCACGTTCACCTCCCGAGCCTGGAGGCGACAACGGACGCCCCCATGGGAGCGATCGTTGAAGTGCGTCGGTTCGAGGACGCGAAAGGGCGAGGGCGTGTCGCGCTGGCGGTGCGATCTGACTTCACGCTGGAGCAGCAGATAGAGGCGCAGGGGGCCACATGGTTGGACAGACAGGCTGTCGCGAAAGAGCCACCCGAACTGGGCGGTGGATTTGGCGAGGATGTGCATGAGGCCATGCGCCGCCGCGTCGATCATCTGGAGCGCGAAGGGCTTGCGCATCGGGAAGGCGAATGCGTGAGATTCGAGCGTGGGTTGCTTGCCACGCTTCGGGATCGGGAGGTGAGGGCAGTGAGCGAAACGCTTGCCCGGCAGGAGGGAAAGGCCTCCGACGTGGTTGCTCCAGGCGACAACGTGGCCGGTGTCTATCGCAAGCGCCTGGCGCTGGTGTCTGGGCGTTACGCGATGATCGACAACGGGCTGGGCTTCCAGCTTGTGCCGTGGACACCATCCCTGGAGAAACAAATGGGCAAGGCGGTTTCCGGCGTGGCCAAGAGCAATGCATCTATCGCCTGGGAATTTTCTCAGCGAAGGGAAACGGGAATCGCGATATGAGCTAACCGGAAAAATCGAACGAGAATGATATTCGCGTCGTCGCATTTTGGTTTCATGTGCAAAGCGAAAATGGAATCCCGAGCTGCTTGACTGCGAGATGCGAAGTCATCGCTTCATTTTCCTGACCTAATTCTCAGATGCCGGCCGACCCTTGCGACAGCGCTTGGCTTCTGCAATGCGAGCACGAATCGGCCGTGAAGTTTTTGTGGAACGGTTGCTCCTGTACCGGCCTCGGTTTTTGAGACATCTAGTTGGAGCCTAAGCGGCGATAGCCGCAGTGGAAAGAGCTCTGCCACGCACGGCTTTCGGTGACATGAACCCTTGCCGTTCAAGGAGCCAGGTTTCTTTGTATAGATCACCGCATTCCAGGTTGGGCTGTCGGAGATCCTCGACGTTCTCGAAGTTCGAGACCCAAGACAGGTTCTCCTTGAGTGTCCGGATGAAGCCGTCGGCGCAGCCATTGCCCTCGGGGGCGCGGACGAATGCCGGCGGGCTTTCGATGCCCAGGACGCGAATGCGCGACTGCCCATTTTGGGGCCCGGACGATCGGTGCGCTTGGACATGACGTGAAGCTCGTGCCGCCGGCGTATGTGAAACCGTTCGTCAAGCGTCAGAAAAACGACGCCGCCGATGCCGAAGCCATCGCGGAGGCGGCGAGCCGTCCGACGATGCGCTTCGTGGAGCCCGAGCTCGTTTCCATCGATGCCGTCATAGAGGCATTGATCGCTGATGACGCCGTATTGTCCCGTCGACGGCAGGTGCTGATGAGCATTCCCGGCCTGGGTGCCATTACGATTTATGCCCTTCTCGCCGACATACCGGAACTGGGCTCGATGGAGGAAGGGCAAGCAGCGGCGCTCGCCGGTCTTGCCCCGATGACACAGCAATCGGGCAAGTGGTCCGGTAGAAGCGCTATCCGTGGTGGTCGTGCCATGCTCCGGCAGGCCCTCTACATGCCAGCCCTCGTCGCCATGCGGTTCAACCCCGATCTCAAGCGCGTCTATGACCGCCTCGCCACCAAGGGCAAACATGCCAAAATCGCTATCACTCTGCCGTTATGCGAAAGCTCGTCATCATCGCCAACGCGCTGCTTCGCGACGATCGCCTCTGGACCCCAAAAGCGGCTTGATCACAACGGATACTCTAGGTCTCATCTCGCCAAAGCCTTGTGACGGGGTTTCGAGACGGCAGCGTCGCAAGATGCCAGCTTGGGTAAGGTGCTACCGTTTGACTAGATAAATTAAGCCTCCGGAGGTGCTCGGGAGATAGTTGCCACGAGCCAGCCTTTAAATTGGCGACCAGCTGCTCTTCATTTCGCGCTCCAATAATTACCGTTGACACGGAGGGCCGGTCCAGCACCCATCTAATGGCAATTTCGGCCACGGGCTTATCAATTTCGGCAGAGATAGATTCCAACTCGTCAAGGATCCTGAACATCAGTTCATCGGAAACCGGGGGACCGCCCTCCGCTCCGCCTGCAGCGATCCGGCCTGCTGAGGCCGGCTGTCCCCGCTTGATCTTACCGGTAAGGCGGCCCCAGCCAAGAGGGCTCCACGCCATCATTCCAAGACCGGCATCAAGAATGCAGGGAAGGAGTTCCCATTCGTAATCCCGACCAATTAGACTATAATAGCCCTGATATGAAATGTATTTGTTCAATCGCATGCTCTCGGCGATGCCGATGGATTTCATTACCTGCCACGCCGCATAGTTGGAAATGCCTATATACCGCACTTTCCCGGACGTAATCAGATCGTCTAATGCACGCAATGTCTCTTCTGGAGGGGTCAGAAGATCAGAAATGTGCATTGAATATAGATCAATATAATCAGTCTGCAGTCGCCGCAAGCTGTGCTCACATGCAGCTATGATCCTACCTCTCGATGATCCAACATCATTTGGACCCGTACCTAGCGGGCAGGACGTCTTCGTCGAGATTATTACTTCATGACGCTTACCGCTGAGTGCCGAGCCCAGTATTTCTTCAGCTTGCCCCATTGAGTAGTTATCGGCGGAATCGAACATCGTGACGCCATTCTCGATGCACAGCTCTATCAAACGCGTCGCTGTCTCGATATCCGACGCACCCCATGACTGAAAAAAATCGCCTTTCCCGCCAAACGTTGCAGTTCCAAACGTGATTGCAGGGACGAACAAGCCTGACTTGCCCATTTGCCGATATTCCATTTTAACCCTCTCATAAATACCCATGCGTACATCTTGCTTCAGGTAATGAGAAAGCTTAATGCGGCACCTACGTTTGTGCGCATAAAATCTACGTACCGGCCGATCAAAACGAGTTGAACGGGGCAAGGTAGCTAAACTCTATACATCGCATCCGAAACTTCGACGACATTTCAAATGCCTGAAGATTTTTCTCGATCGGAAAGCTGCCCAGACAATAAGAATCTTATTGCTATACGGACCAGTACGGACGTATCTCTAGCAGGAGATTGCCGGGCAGTAGCTAATGCGGCGCGCTTCAGGCGTAACCCGAATCCGACCAATGTTACTTCAGGAGAGGTTCTATGGATCATGATTTCCCAACAGTGGCGATCAACGCGACCCAGATCGTGTCCTACGAAATCACCGTTACCAGTCGCATTGCGGAAGCAGCAAGCGTTCTCGCTGACGGGCTGGCCAGTGGGAACGAAGGCATGGAAAAGGCCCTGGTATTTGTCGATACCGGCCTCCCACAACAGCACGTAGAAAAATTTCGGTCCCTTCTTGTTAAAGGCGGGGTGGGTTGCAATTTCGTCGAGGTTCCCGGCGACGAGGAAAACAAGGTCCTCAAGGAAGTCATTGCGGTAGTCGAAACAATGAATCGCTACGGAATAAAACGTCGGTCATCTCCGTGTATCGTGCTTGGTGGCGGCGTCTCGCTTGATATCGTGGGATTGGCCGCGAGTCTGTACCGCAGAGGAGTGCCATTTATTCGTGTCCCGACAACTTTGCTGGCCATGGTCGATGTAGGCGTAGCTGCAAAGACAGCAGCCAACCATCTTGGATTCCGGAACCGAATCGGAACATTCCATCCGGCATCTAATACGATTGTTTGTTCGGAGTTTCTTACGACGTTACCTCGGCGCCAAATGGTGAATGGTGTGGGAGAAATCTTTAAACTTGCTTGCATTAAGGACTCTGTGTTGTTTTCCCTTCTTGAGGAGGCGGGCGAGAGATTTGTTGAGTCGCGCGGGCAAGACGTTGCCGGTGCGCAACAGATTATCGATCGAGCGCTTCGCGGGATGGCTCAGGAATTGGAGCCCAATCTCTGGGAAGCGAATCTAAAGAGGGTTGTGGATTATGGCCATACCTTCGGCCCGGCGGTTGAAATGAGATACATCGCGGATCTCTTGCATGGTGAGGCAGTCGCCCTGGATTGCTTGCTCTCCGCAGTTATCTCAAATAACCGAGGCCGTTTGTCTGACGGGGATCTCGCTCAGGTTTTTATGGTGGCGGCCCGTCTTGGACTGCCTCTCTTTCACAAGGGATTCGACGACGTCGAACTTCTGTTGAGCGGTCTTCAAGACATGACGATCCATAGGGATGGAAATCAGAACTTGCCTTTGATGAGCGGAATTGGAAACGCCTATTTCGTCAATGATCTTGAGCCGCGTGAAGTAACACAGGCATCTATTAGGATGAAAGAGATCGCAGAAGTGACCGCTGGAGGGAATCTTACTCGGAAGCATAATGATAACGAAATTATAGTAGAAAAGGTGGCTCGCCGTGACTGATCGTAATGGAGACGCCGCGCCGTTCTCCGGAGCATTCCATCAAAACTGGCTGACAAATGAAATCGAGAGAGAATTCACGTTCTTTGATCGACATATTATCGACCGTAAGGGGGGGTATCATGAGTTGTCTATCATGGGCACGCCGCTCTCGCCTGATTCCATCAAGACCACAAAATCTCTTCAGAGCACCTGCCGAATTATTTATTGCTACTGTATTGCACGAGTGCTAGGGCGCCCTGGCGCCGATCTATATATTAATCACGGAATGAAATTTATCTTCGACTCTCTGTTTGACGCGCGCCACGGAGGATTCTTTCACGAGACTGGAACTGAAAATACCGGTGCCCATCGCAAGGACGCTTACGGACACGCGTTTGCATTGCTGGCAGGTGTGGCCGCAGCGGCCGTTGGCCACAGCGACGGTAAACGGTTGATGGAAGAAGCACGGCAACGACTCTTCGAATTCTTCTGGGTGCCCGAGCAGGGCGCCTTTCTTGATTCGTTCGATCGGGACTGGGGTCATCATGCGGCATATAATGGTCAGAATGCCAATATGCATTTAGTTGAGGCGCTGGTGGTAGCTTATAAATATACAGCGGATCCCATGTTGATCACAGCCGCTATTAATGTTGCGGACTTCTTTATAAACAAAATTGCAAGAAATCACGGCTGGCAGATAGTCGAACATTTCTCACCGAATTGGAAGCCAGACTTGGAGTTTCAGGGTGACCGAATATTTAAACCTTCCGGAACCACACCGGGCCACTCCATGGAATGGGCTAGGCTGCTAATACTATTAGACCAGTCGTCGCCGGAACTTGTACCGTGGCTCCGAGAAGCGGCGGTCGAACTTTTCGATGCGGCGTTGTCTTCGGGATGGGAAAAAGATAGAGGCGGTCTTTATTATACAATAGGATGGGACAAATCCCCAAAGGACCGCGCGATACTCTGGTGGCCGTGTGCAGAGGGTATCGCGGCAAGTGCGGTTCTCGGACGCACATTTGGATACTCGCGTTTTTTTTCATCTTACCGAATGTTGTGGGACTTCTGCGCTGAGCACTTTATCGATCGTGAGAACGGAGGGTGGAAGACGCAATTACATGACGCTGGTTCGGTTGATGCACCACTCTTCGTAGGAAAGCCGGACTTGTATCATACTCTTCAGGCCTGCCTATACGGCATATCGGATCTTCCGGCGCCATTAACTAATGTGTTTCCATTCTTTTCCGCCTAATGTCGGAATAAGCTAAGTAGCGACGCCGATAATAATGCTGCAACAGAATATTATGAGGCGAGGAACATGTCTGAACAATTGGATTTCGCCGGGAAGGTGGCAATTGTCACCGGCGCCGCTAGCGGGATTGGCTACGCTGCGGCTCTCAAATTTTTAAAGGGTGGGGCGAATGTGGCGATGCTGGACGTGAACGGGCCAAAACTCGATGCGATCGTATTGTCTCTTCCAGAATGCGACCGACGAAGGGTCTCTATTTTTAAAGGAGACTGCAGTGATGGTGAGCATATTTGTGAAGTTATCAAAAACGTTTTGGAGATGTCTGGGCGCATTGATATTGTTTCGAGCAACGTAGGAATCCAAAATATTTCGGTAGTTCCTGGCATAGATATGCGCGAATTTCTTGATGTAATTAGAATTAATGTTTCCTCGGCAGTCTTTCTTATATCTGAGTGTAGCAAATACTGGGTAGAAGAAACTATCCCGGGGGCCATTGTCGTAACTACCTCTGTTCATGAAAGCATTCCCAAGCCAGGATATTTGTCATACTCCGCAAGTAAGGCCGCACTTGGTAATGTGATCCGGACTGCGGCCTTAAGCCTTATAAAGCATGGGATTAGGATTAACGCGGTTGCCCCTGGAGCGGTGACGACGGAGATGAACCGCAGTTGGGTGGACGATCCTGTGGCGCGAGCTGCAGTAAACAGGCACATACCGATAGGCCGCCCGGCTAGCGCAGAGGAGATTGCTGAAGCGATCTCGTTCTTGGCGTCCGACCGTGCGCGTTATATTGTAGGTCAGTCGATATATGTTGATGGAGGACTTTCCTTGTACGCTGACTTCAGCGAGAACTGGTCATCTTAGCATTAAACGGCACCAAACCGAATTCATTACAGTAAACAAAATCCCGTAAATAGGAGGGAACGGTGCATTTCACATGTCCCAGACCACTTAACCATGTCGGTATCTGCGTCCCTGATCTTGATAGGGCGATTCTGTGGTATCAAAATGTTCTCGGGTATCGGCTATTTAGCGGTCCCTTCGATCTGACTCTAGATTCTCCGATTGGCGAGCAGATCCAAGACGTGCTTGGTGACCGTTGCAAGCACGTAAGAATTGCACATTTGTCGACCGGAGGCGGCGTAGGCGTTGAACTGTTTCAGTCGGTTTCACCGAGTCCTGGGCGGTCCGCTGAAGACAGGGTCAATTTCGATGTGCCCGGTCCGTTCCATATATGTGTGACAGATCCGAATATTGAACGGTTAATAACGCGAATAATTGATTCGGGAGGCATGCAGATCTCGAAGATCTGGTGTGATCGGCCTCCTTTCGATATGTATAAGATGGTATATTGTAGAGATCCATTTGGGACTGTTATCGAAATTCATACGCATTCTTATGAAGTCGTCCAAGGTTGGAGGAATTCGCCGGCAATGGTGAACCAATATTCCTAATACCGTTTCACTTAATAATATAGATAGCAGCAGCCTGAACTCCGGTTCAAGGAGTCGGAGAGTGCGCCTTGGCTGACTGGAAAGCCGGATATCTTGCGTGACGCGCCGCGTGGGTTGCGTTGGCGGACGCGTCGTGTCAGTCGCTCGCAAAGGAAGGAGTTCAGCAAGAACCGCCTTATGGAAGATTGTCCGGCTCCGGGGAGGGAAGGCCAACGCCGCCGCGGCCATCTTACGGCGCAAAATCTTGACGGCACGGAGAAAGGAAAGCCCGGCCGGATCCTAGTCGGCCGCCAGAACGGCTTCGTGGATGAGGGAGCGGATGCCGAAACAAGCCGTGAGCAACGCGTAAAACGCCCGCCGTACCAGTTCGGATGTCTTGAAGTGCAGCGTACTTCGAACGCCGCGAAGATGCATTTTTCACTTCGTTAAATGCGGTCTCGGTTTCCCAACGCTCGTGATAAAGTGCGGCGAGCTTGCGATCTCGGCCCGGACAGAGGGCGTGGTGCGGGCTCGCGGATGGATCTGATGAATCAGCGATCAGTCCGGAATTCAACGTCAAACCACGGGGTGTAAGCGGTAAAAGCCCATGATTCGCTGTCCCAATGACGTTCCACAGCGTCGCAGCTAACGCCGGGATTTATAGTCGAGCCCGGCGGCTAGCACCGCTGCGGCGAAAACACTTATCGCCGCAGCGATAAAGACCGCCTCGTATCCACGCCATTCAACGAGGAGGCCCAAAATTGGCCCTCCTACGCCTAGCGCCACATCGAAAGATAGATTGAAAATGCCCAATGTGGCGCCGCGGTTACGCGCGTCGGCGCGTCGCACAACTTCGGTGCCAAGAGCGGGAGCAACCAGCGAAAATCCGCCACCCGCAAGAGCTAGGGAAAAG
>Ga0157365_10000531_pt1 | contig 16495 bp, 16 predicted proteins | sample AttsexASBM3_FD_111478 | JGI IMG/M metagenome (GOLD analysis project Ga0157365, IMG submission 111478) | Fungus gardens microbial communities from leaf cutter ant in Ribeirão Preto, State of São Paulo, Brazil - Atta sexdens ASBM3 | ecosystem: Host-associated > Fungi > Mycelium > Unclassified ... | reverse complement strand
GTTTTTCTGCCGGCTCGACGAACCATGCATCACTGTTGAGGAATTCGTACGCCTTGCGCCGGGGGCGCGAGCTCGTGGACGGCATTTTATCGCCAACTCCGATTTGCCGAAATGACTGGTTCTACAGGGCTACGCCCCAATCGCATTGAGGTTCCCCTTATCACTCCTGCAATCACTTTGCAATGCGCCTGCACGTTTGCCTTCAGTTTCTTCGGAATCCGGTGATGACCATCGGTTTCGCTGTCTCGGCCTGAGGCCTGTGTTGCTGAACGATATCCAGACATCGTGTCAGAAAAGTATGGCCGCCAGGTCTCATTCCGGGAAGGTTCTGGGCCTCCTGCAGAGTGGACGGGCATCTTGTCGCAAGCTCGACCACCAGGCGCCCGGGCATGACGCCTTCGACGTCCTTGCCGCTCTCGTCCGCCATAGACTGGCGGAGTTCCATCATTTCCTCGTAGATTTTCCTGATGTGTTCAGGAGCGTCGGACTTCAGGTAATACTGGACCTCCCGGAAGACGCGTGAACGTGGAGCCGTTACTTCGCAGCGTGCAAAGGGGAAGTCTTCGATTGTTCCGCGCAGGAGGTTTTCGTCTGCGAGGCAGGCATGGGAGTTCCTGGTCAGGACGACCTTGGAGGTGAAAGTGTCAGAAAACCGGTATCCTGACAGGCCACAGGCCAGAAGCTTACGGTGGATGGATTCCCAGTATTCGTCATGCTTGTCGCGCCCGATGCCGAATGTCGGCAGCTTTTCGTGCCCCATCTGAAGCACCGGCAGTGAGCGGCGGCCGCGAAGGACGCTGACGTAGTGGGAAAGTCCGGCACTCTGCCGACAGTCCCTGATGGTTCGCAGCATCATCGCAGAGGACGTCACGCTTTCGTCGGCTGGCAGGGTCCCGGGTGTGTCCATGCATCTGTCGCACCGGCCGCACGGCGGCGCGCCGTGCTCACCCAGGGCCTGCAGCAGTCCGGACTGCCGGCATCCGGTGCCCTCTACCACCTTGAGGAAATCCACCATGCGCATGAAGGCTTCCCGGGTGGACGAAGCATCGACTTCGCGCGCCATGCGTTCGAAGGTGCTCGGGCCATAGTAGCTATTGGCGACGCTGGGCATCCCATCGCGGCCTGCGCGTCCGATTTCCTGGTAGTAGGCTTCGATGGAGGCAGGAAGGCTATCGTGCAGGACATAGCGGATGTCCTTGCGGTTAATGCCCATGCCGAAGCCGACGGTGGCCGTCATCACTGCGCAGGAGGCGTTCATGAAGCGGGCCTGCTCCTGGTCTCGGTCCTCGCTGCTCATGCCGCCATGATACTGGCAGACCACCATCTCCGGATAAACGGACAGTCGGTTCCTGAGCATCTCGGCGACCCTGTCCGTCTCCTTGCGCGAACGGCAGTAGACGATGCCGGCCTGCGCCCGTCGCGGCAAGATGTCCCGCACGAGCGCGTCATCGAGCTGCTCCTGGCCCTCGACGTATGACATGTTGATGCCGATATTGCCTCGGGCGAACGACCCGAGGAAGGTCTGAGGATCCCGCAGACGCAGGCACGAGACGATGTCTGCGCGCGTCACCTCGTCGGCTGTCGCCGTGACCGCCATGCGGGGCGTGTGTGGGAAGAGGTCCATGAAATCCGCGATGTCGCGGTAGTCGGACCGGAAATCATGTCCCCAGTTCGACACGCAGTGGGCTTCATCGACCGCGACCAGCCCTATATTGGCATCTTTTAGGCGGTTCTGGAATGCAGGTGACGAGAGGCGCTCCGGGGCGACATAGAGGAACTTGAGCAGTCCGGAGCGAAGCCGGGCGTAGACATCCCGCTCAGCCGCCTCGTCCATGCCCGACGAGAGGTAGGCCGCCGCGATGCCAAAGGCGTCCAGATCTCTCACCTGGTCTTTCATCAGCGAGATGAGCGGGCTGACGACGACGGTGGTTCCAGCCCTGATAAGACCGGGCATCTGGAAGCAGATGGACTTTCCACCTCCCGTCGAAAGCAGGACGAGGGCGTCACCACCCGCGGCGACATGCAGGATGGGTTCCTCCTGCCCGGCACGGAAGCGGTCGTAGCCGTAGACCGACTTGAGGATCTCCTCTGCGCGCGGACGAAGCGCCCTGGCGCGGGTGCTCATTCGAACGCCCGCAATTCACCGCTGGGCTGTCTGGGTGTGGTAGCGCGGTTGCGGTCGACCAGCTCCTGATAGTGCTTCTCGAGGATATCGTAGGGACCGGAGCGCGCAGTCTTTTTGCTCATCATGAAGCTGCAGCGGCGCCAGATCTCCCTGATGGCGTTTTCGTTGGTCCAGTCATACGGAGCCTCACGGATGTCCGCTGTCTTTCTGCGCTCTTCGGTCTGGTCGACGAGCTTGTCATAATCCACGTAGAGCCCGCCGCTCGCGATGCCCCGGACGTAATCCCACATGGCTTCATAGGCCAGGTGGGACGGTGTCCGGTTGCTGGGCCCTCTCAGCTGTTCGAGGCCTCGTGGAAGGGTGTTCAGCGGTGCATCCTCCAGATCTCCCTTGCCGATGAGGGGGCGCAGACGCACGAGGTTGATTTCGCCGGTGGCGATCCTGTTGCCCTCGGGGTCACGCACCGAGAAGATGTGCTTGTTCCCGAGCTGGCAGGATATGGCGTAGTCGCCAACGCAGTGCTTCATGGCCCGCCCCTCCTCCTTCAGGTCACGCTCGTTCGTCAGGAAGGTCACCGTGCAGCCGTTGGTCGCCGTAAACCTGTTCGGCCCCTTGTGGAGGACGCTCCACTCTTCACCGCCATCGCCACGGTTTGCGGGAACGAATGTCGACTCCATGTAGTCCGCGATATCCTGGTGGCTGTCGTGCCATTGAGTGGCCGTGTCGGCCAGATCGCCCAGGAATCGCCCCTTCAGAAGGAGGGCTGCCGTGTCAGACTGTGACCACCTTGAGGAATGCCCGGTTTGTTTTCTGTATGCGGAGCAGGCGGGGTCCCAGACATACCGATGGTAGAAATTGACCATGTCACGCAAGCCGTTGGCCATCTGTTCGGCTTTTTCAGGAACGATGGTGTCCCAGTTTCCGCCAAACCCTTCCAGAGCCAGGGTGCCGTCATTGGTGCGCAGGATGGCGTCTATGGTTTCAGCCGCCGTCACGAGAGCCCGGGCCGTCGTCCACTGCTCCCTGCCTCGCGGCGGTTTGCCGGGAGGCAGGGAGCGGATGAAGGGCATGACGATGCTGTTCAGATTCTGTCGTGACGGCGCGGCGCTGAGTCCCAGGTCGTCGTAGGTCAGGTTCTGCAGTGCCGCCACATCGGATTTGCGGATTCCAAGGTCAGAGAGGATGGCCTCGGCGAGGCTCTGACGATTCGAAATGGCGATGTCACACGCCGAGAACGGCTGCTGGAACAGGGGCCAGAGAATGGGGTAGGCGCTGACGGCCTGCAGACGGTCGTTCTTGAGGGTCGGATGGTCGGCAGACGATGCGGCTGCAGCCCAGTTGTATCCGTCGACGCTGTTCACGCCCGAGCGGACCATGGCCGCGTTGACCTGCTGCTCGAGACGGCCACGCAACTGCGTCAGCGCCTCGATGTATTCCGGGACAACTGTCTGGTTGAGTCTGGCCATGACGCGCTGGCCGAACTGGTCCGAGAATTTGCCGGCCGGAGTCTGGTGCAGGCTCGAAAGGGGGTGGCCGGCGAAGATGACGCTCTGGGCATCCGTCCCTTCCAGACGGCGCGACAGTAGTATTCGCATCAGCTTGACCTGGTCGCGCAGCGTGGCCTGAAAGACCGCACCATCCCTGTCGAGGAAGCCCGTTTCATTTCGGTTGTTCGATTTCTGGGTGACGTCGTTAATGAAGTTGCCGATATTGTTCCAGCGGGCCGTGGACAGGACGCGCCCCCGGTATTCCGGCGAAGTCCTGAACTGCACCGGGTCCTTCACGAGGACCAGCTCGGCCGAATTCAGACAGCCATTGTCCCGCAGAACCACCAGGCCGCGAAACGTTTTCATCATGAAGGCGTAACCCGGAGCCGGATTGTCCCAGGTCTGGGTGCGTGTCAGGAAGTCGAAATCCTCAAATGCCCTGTCCAGAACCGCGGCGACGGCCTCATCTCCCATGGAGAAGATTCTGGTCAGATCCTCGAAGCGATGCGACATGATTTCAACCTGTTCCACGACTTTCAACGAGGCATGACTCTATCCCAGCCCGACGCAATATCCTCGCCAGAACAGGATACGCAAGACCTTATTCGTCATTTGTGCAGTTGGACAGACGGCATCGCTCTTGCTAGACTATTTCAAGAAAAACAGGGGTCACGATGAGGAAAGCCGCAATCCCGCCCTATCGACAGGCAAAGGCCATCGGTGTCCTGATGTCGGATCTTCCGACGCGTCTGGACAGGCTCTCCCTGGCCCAGCGCGCGACGTCGCTCGTCCTGGCCCGGACAACGCTTGAGTATGCATTGCCAACGCGCGGTTCCGGTCTTTTCCCAAGGCTGAACCGCGACCATCGCCTCAGGCCCGAACTCTGCACCATGCTCGACACGATGCTGTCTGTTCGCAAGTCTCTCATGGTCGGCGCCCGTTCGAAGGACAACCCGGAGCTGCGGGCCTTCGCGTTCGGTCAGCTGACAGGAATGGATGTGGTCCTGGTCACGTTCGGTCGCACAATCGACGTCAATCCGCCTGCAGCGGGTATCCCGCCCTCCGTCAAGGCCATATGGCAGAGCCTGGCGCGTGACGTCGGGCCTGTCGATGCTGCGAGTGCCGTACGGAAAATCCGGGAATTCGAGATGAAGAACCGGACGGCCGGCGTACCTCTCAAGCGCAATGGTGACAGCTACACGGATGGAGAGCTCACGGCGATGGCCCGTGTTCCCGACTATATCTGATGAGACTGCTGCGCATTATCCTGTCGTCCGGAATCGTCATTGGCGCCACGACGGGCGTCTGCACCCTGGCCCTGACGCGGGCCTATATCCTCCAGCAGGAGACAACCCTTCCCGCCATCAACCTGGCCCAGCTCCAGGGTGGCGACACGGTGACGACGCTCTTTGCCAGAGACGGCACCCCTATGGCCGAGCTGAGCACCGACTATCGGCACCCCGTGGCCTACCAGGATATCCCGCCCCTGGTCGTCAAGGCCTTCGTCTCCGCCGAGGACAAGGATTTCTGGACCCATGGTGGAGTGAACCCGGCGGCCATCGGGCGGGCGGCTCTGTTCGACCTCAATCACCAGGACCACCGGCAGATAGGCGCATCCACCATTACCCAGCAGGTCGTGAAGAACCTCATGCTGGACAATTCCCGGAGCATCGACCGCAAGATCCGGGAAGCGCTGCTGGCCATCCGTATGGAGCAGACGCTCTCCAAGACCAAAATCATGGAACTCTACCTCAACAACATCTACCTCGGTTACGGCGCGTACGGCCTCAAGGCAGCGGCCGGCGTCTACATGCCGGACCGACCGCTGTCCTCGCTGTCCGTCGCGGAGGCCGCGTTTCTGGCCGGTCTTCCCAAGGGGCCCACCAACTATGACCCGGTCCGCCATCCCGACGAGGCCAGGGCACGCCGGTCCTACGTTCTGCGGCGGATGTACGAGGACGGCATTATCACGGGCCAGCAGGTCGAGACGGCAGAGGCGGCGGCACTCCCCAGGCCGCGGCCTCTTGATACATCGGGAACGGCGCGCGGCTGGTATCAGGAATCCGTCCGTCGGACGCTGGTTTCCCAATATGGGAAGGGAGTCTACAGCCAGGGCCTTCAGGTTCGCACCAACATGGATCCCGGCCTCCAGACTGCGGCCAACCAGGCGCTTCAGGATGGTCTAATCGCCTATGACAGGCGCCATGGGTGGCATGGGACCCTGACGCATGAGCTTGGGCAGGCTCCAGACCTTGATGCCGGACTCCCTGGATGGAAACTCGGTTACGTGAAGGCCGCCGACGGCAGCGGGTGGTCCATCAATGTCGACGGTGGCCGGACGACCATGACATGCCGCGCCACCCGCTCGCGCAACAGCTGGGCCGGCGCCGGACCAGCTGCCGGAGATTTCGTCTTTGTGACCGAGGACGGGTGTAATCTCGAACAGACACCTCGCGTCCAGGGCAGCGTGGTCATCGAGGACGCACGAACGGGGCGTGTCGTGGCGGAGGTGGGCGGCTTCGCCAACCAGGCCGGGGCATTCGACCGGGCCCTCCAGTCCTTCCGGCAGCCTGGCTCCACGCTCAAGCCGTTCATCTACCTGATGGGCTTCGGGCACGGATATACTGCGGATTCGCTCGTCCTGGACGTGCCTATCGCCCTTGCGCAGGGAGACGGAAGCTACTGGCGCCCCGGCGGCGACGGCGACAACGGATGGGGAGCCATCACAGTGCGTCAGGCGCTGGACAACTCCCGGAACATGGCCAGCGTACGGATGGTCAACGATTACGGGCTGGACGCCTTCTCGGACGTGGTCACCCGCTTCGGCATCTACAGCACGCCGCTGGCCGATTTTTCAGACGCCCTGGGCGCAAGGGAAACCAGCCTGCTGCGCCTGACGAACGCCTACGCCGAAATCGCAAACGGCGGCACGCCCCTGACCCCCTCCCTCATCGACACCATCAACGGCACCACGGTCGCACCTCAACCGGTCAGATCCGGCAGCGCGCCGGCCGGCCTGGCTGACCCGCTTGCGCTGGCGAAACTCGACGATGTTCTCCATACCGTCGTCACGCGGGGGACGGCGTCGATTGCGTTCAAGGATCCCTCCAGCCAGGTCCGCGGGAAGACAGGCACGTCGAACGACATCCACGACGCGTGGTTCGTCGGGTATCGGGGAGCAATGGTCGTAGGCGTTCATGTCGGGTTCGACACGCCACAGTCGCTGGGGCGATACGAGATGGGCGGCCGGGCCGCGGCGCCGATTGCGCAGGCCATCTTCGCGCAGATTCCCGCCGACACCACATATGCGCCCTACGCCCCCTACGCCGCCCGGCTGGCGACAGACGGCGTGAGTGCGGCGGCAGAAGCGTCTGCCGCCGCAGGAGGCGGTCCGGACCGCGCCGGGGCGGACCAGAAAGAGGACGAGCACGACGGCGCGGCAGACGGCGATACGGAAGACGGTGACAGCGCGGTGAAGGCGGACCCGGCCCAGCCGCGGTGAGGCAGGTCCAGGTCCGCGCGTTCAGATGGCGACCGGGGCTGCGATACGTCCGTGATGTGTGTAGCCCTCGAAGGCGACGCTGTCCGCTGTGAAGCCGTCGATGTCGGTAATGGAGGGATCCAGGACCAGCGTCGGCGCCTTCATGGGCCTGTTGCCCAGCATCTGCCGGACCTGGGCGATGTGGTTTTGGTAGATGTGGGCATCCCCGATGTAATGGACGACCCGTCTGGCCTTCATTCCAGCGCACTGTGCGACCATCGCGTTGAGCAGGGCGGCCGAGGCGATGTTGAAGGGCACGCCCAGGAACATGTCCGCACTACGCTGATAGAGAACGAGGTCGAGCTGGCCGTCCGGGGTGCCTCGCCACTGGTAGAGGGTGTGACACGGGCGCAGGGCCATCTGCGACAGATCCGCCACGTTCCATCCGGACATGATGAGTCCCCGGTCGCAGGGGTTTCTCTTCAGACCTTCGATGACGGCGGCGAGCTGGTCATGCACTGTGCCGCGGACCGGATCCGCCCATCGCCGCCACTGCCTGCCGTAGCACGGGCCGATGTCGCCATAACGCTCGGCGAACGCCTCATCGGCGAGGATGCGCGCCTCGAATGTGCGGATGTCGATGTCGTCCCTGGTTTCCTGCACGTATCTGCGGTGCGGCCACTCGCTCCAGATGCGGCATTTGCGCTCAAGCAGGCCACGGATGTTGGTGTGGCCGCCCAGGAACCAGAAGAGCTCGGTCACGACGGACGGGAGGTGCGTGTATTTCGCCGTCACGACCGGGTGGCTGTTCGTCTGGTCATAGATGGACGGCAGTCCGCATCCCTGAAGACCGAATATGGAAATCGTGCCTGTCCCGGTCCGCTCGCTGGCGGCAGGAATCAGGTCGCCGTGCTCGAGGACGTATAAGACCTGTCGGAGATATGTCAGCAAGGATGTGCACCTCTGAGGCGGGCGGCTTTAGGCCGTGACCCATTCAAGCAATTATGCCATTATGACTTTCATAATTCCTTGAATGGGTGGCCGATGTCAAAGTCCAATAGCGATAAACTGGTCGCCGTGGCCAGCGTGCTTGTCCCCGTGCTGGTCGATGCAGGCATGGATGAAAGCGATGTCAGGCTCCATCGGCGCCATATCGACATCTACAGGACCGGTCTGCGCATCACGATTCATGGGGCGCTCTTCATGCTGCACAGGAGGGTTCTGGTTCAGGATGCCCTTGAGACTGATAGCGGGACCATTGAGGAGCGGTTCATCGGCTCATGCAGTGTCGATGACATCGTGGCGGCCGTGAAGCTTGCGGCCATCACGGCCCTGACCAGGCGCATCGACGAAGTCATCGAAACCCTGGCCATGGCCGATCCGGCCGGTGCGGATTAGGGCCGGTCTTTTCATCCCGCTCACCTAGAATGGCTCTGTTGAAGGCGAGGTTGAAATGGCTGTCCCACGTGCCCGCAAGCGAGAAAACCTTTTCTCGGGCGTGTCCAACTCATTGTATCGCTGGCTGAACGGCACTTCTTCCCTGTGGCCGCCGCGGGCGGAGGACTGGGGGCGTTTTGGCGCCCAGTCGGTGGTCGGAAACCGGACGCGAGCGCAGAAAATCCGGGATGACATCCGCCCCGGCATGGACACTGCCGACTATGTCGACGCCCTGCGCAAGCTTATCGAGCCGCTGATGACGACGAAGGTGTCGGACATCCCGGGCGCGAAGGCTGCAGCCGAAATGGTCCGGACTATTGGCCTGTCCATTAAGCGGGAGTTTATCGAGGGCGGCCGCCAGGTAACCACGGTTTCCGCGCGGAACAGCCGTCAGTCCGTTCCGGTGGCCGAGGTGGCAGGGTTGCGCCCGGGGCCGGCCGTGCGCGCAGTTGTCCGGCCGCCGTCTCCCTCGGTCGGCCAGCAGGCCCAGCAATCCCTTCTTGCTTCCCAGTACGCCGATGCCCTGGCGCCCTTCACCAAGATGATAGCGCGTGGCCGTATGGCCGATGCCTTCAAGGATGGGTGGTCCGACCTTCGGTTCATGGTCTCCACGCTCACTGTCGGCAGCGACCTGAGCGACACCACGCTGACGCGCGACTATTCCGTCTGTCGCGGAGAAGGCTTTGTCGGCGTCTCGGCCGGCCACGTCATGGAGACACCAGAGAAGACCATGGAGTCCGCCATTCGCACGCTCCGGAACAGCGGAATGGACGTCCCCGGCATCGAGAACATCTCCACTCTGGCCGACCTTAGGCGGATGTTTGTCTACGACCCCACGATGCAGGTTGGATCCCCTCTTCTTCTGCGTGACGCTTCCCTCGTGCGCGCCGCCAAAATCAGCAGGTTTCTCTCCGTCGCCGCGCTCGAGGAGGCCTTCCTCGCCGCGGCCCGCAAGCAGTTCGACACAGTGCGCGAGGCCATGCGCAAGCCTGCCGGCATCGCACGGGGTGAGGACCTCAAGCGCGAGGCGGTCCGTGCCGAGGGGCTGGTCCGCAACGCCCGGTTCTCGGACGCCATCCGCAACGAGCACCGTCGCGACCTGGAAGAGCGCCGGGCACGGTATGAAGCCAAGGTCGAGGAGGCAAGCTTCGCCATGGGGCGGTCCGCGGCCGGCGTGACGGCCGATGACGTGGGCTTCGGACTGGAGGAAGGTGACGTGTTCATGATGGCCGGAGTCCAGAAGAACGGGCTCTCGGACGAGACCGCGTTCATCCGCTACGTCGAGGGCATCCCTCTGGTCTACGAGATCGCCTCGGATGTCGATGGCATGCGCAGCGAGCGGTGGCGGTCGGATATCCCGGATCTCTCGGCGCTCCCCCCAGGACGCTACAGGGCCCAGAACAGCTTTGGTCACCCTGACGGCCTGGTGTCGATCGACACCAGGGGTGTCGCCGAGCGCATAGGCCATTTTACGGCCGAAGATGCCAGAATGCTCAGGAAACCGGCGCCGACAGCCCCTGGACCTCGCGTGGACCCGGCCAACGATATCGAGCCGCCGGAAGAAAAAGAGAAGCTGCATGCCCGCATGGATTAACCGCGTCTTCTACGCCGGCTTCATCCTGGTTCCGGTGACGCTTCTGTCCCTGACGGCCCTCCAGCATGAGGTCGCCTCGCGGACAGTTTTTCGTGTCTCGCCTGTCCCTGAATACGCCTACAGCGTGCCATTCGGCGTGCCGGGCGCCAGACACACGCTCGTGGTGATGTCGTCCATTAACTGTGCCTACTGCCGCAAATGGTTTGCCGAGATCTGGCCGACACTCGAGCCTGACCTGGCCTCCGGAAACCTGCGCGTGGTCGTAGACGAGACCGTCGTCGATGGTGAGGGCGGCCCTTACGCTGGCATGCGCGACAGGGATCTCATCGAGCGCCTTGGCTGTCTCGGCCGGGCCTTCGGACATGGGCGCGAGCAGGAAGAGGCACTCCTGGCCGCCTATCATGTCCACGACGATGCCACAGCCCAGGCACCGGCCTGCGTGGAACGCGACAACAGCGACATTGCGCTGTCCCGGGCCACTGCCGAGGACTATTTCCTCGAAGGAACGCCGACGTTCATCTACATGCGGCACAGGCTTACGGGGTTCCGGAGCTGGGCGGATATCCAGGCCGCATCAGGCAGCCCGGAGACCGGACATCAGCGCGTACGGTAGACGATGCGCCCCCTGGTGAGGTCGGTCGGCGACATCTCGATGCGGACCTTGTCACCCACGGCAATCGTGATGCGGTTCATCCGGATCTTGCCGGAAATGACGCATAGGACATCAAGGTTGTTCTCGGGAACGTGCACGGAAAACCGGCCCTGAGGATGCGCGACGCGGACTTCGCCGTTCAGTTCCAGAATGTCTTGTTTGGACATGGTGCCTGTCGAAAATAGGGTTGGAAAGCCCATTCTATCAATTCAGCACCCCTGACCTGAAACGAAAATTACGCCTCTTTTTTCTAAATGGTCTGTTATTCTCATGGCAACACGGAGTTTTAGACATGCCCAAGATCGCCGAACTCAAGGATTTTCAGGTCGAGACGGTTTCGGTCCGTTCAGGAAGCGGCACGCGCCAGGAAACTCGCGCGAGGATGGCTGTCTCGGGGCACAGGCGAGACCTGAGGTTCACCCTGTGGGGCAAAGACGCCAGGGCCTTCGAGAAGAACCTCCGCAGCTACGACGACACCTGGTCGCGTGAGGGCATCACGGAAGAGGAGCGCAAAGCCCACTTCGCGGAGCGTGGCTTCCTGGTATCCCTGGAAGGCGAGTTCGTCCGCGACGTGAACCCGACCACAGGCGTCCATTACTATAACTACATCCCGAGCAAGGTCGACCTGCTCGAGGGGCCGGTGGCGGAGCTTCACATGGCCAGGCGGCTGGCAGTGCGGACCTTGCAGGAGGCTGACCAGGCGGAGAGCCCGGCAGCGCAGCTCGATATCCTGCGCAAGTTCGTGTCCGGATTTTCGGCGTTCGGCGGGAATGCGCCTGCCGTGCGCGCCTCGGTCGACGCCTTCAGGGACAAGGCCTCGTCCATACGTCAGGACATCGAGAAGGCCCGCATCCCCGCCGCACCCGAAGCGCCGCCGAAGCCCGAAGAACCGATCACCAATCTGGATGAGGAGAGACTGGAACAAAGACCCGGAATGCGGATGTAGGCAGGAGGATACGGGCTTCCTGCTGGGGGCCTTTCTGCGGGGGCGTCAGCTGGCAATCGGCCCCAGGTTCGTGAAGCAATCGTCGAACTTGTGGATGTGAACATCATCCCCGGCGACCCCGCGGATTGCCGCAAGGCATTCCTCCATCGTCCCACACATGCCGCTGACGATGACATCCGGTTCGTCCAGTTCGCTTTCCCAGTTTCCTCTCAGGACCGAGAATCCCCAGGGCGTCGTCATGTCTGAAAACCGCGAATGTGAGGTGACCGTTCCAACGATATGCTCGCCCTTCATGACGGTATAGAGCTTCGACGTATCCGCCATCTCCGACCAGTCAGTCCGGCCACCACCCGCTTCACTCATCATTAACATGACTTCGTCTCCATCCAGTTATCAAGTCCTTAATTGAAAACTACAGCCCTGTCAACAGTGAGGCCGACGAGCTTGATTTAAGAATCATGCACCGGGCCTATCAGGCATGGCATGCCATGTCGAGCAAACAAAGCACTTTCTCGTCTGGTGTGTTCCCGTTATGTTCCCCACCGGAGGAGGAGCGGTATGGAAGCGCGTTATGATGGTGGTCGCACGACAGGGTTTGCCAGTCCGGCCGGGGACAGTATCGAGGGGGTCATTGACCTCAGCCCGGCGCTCGGACTGGGCCGGCCGTCGCGGTATCTGTGGCGGGTGCACCATGAGGGCTGGGAATTCCGCGGTGTGTGGAAGGGGGACATCCTGGTGGTCGACACGGCCATGGGTGTTCCATCCGGCTGTCTGGTCATTGGGACGGTGCATGGGGACACGGCACTTTATGCCTTCCAGCGTCGTGGGGCCCTCGCTCACCTCCTGACTCCGGAAGGCGTGTGTTTTCCGGTCGAGGACACTGACATTTCTGTGTGGGGCGTCGTGGATGCGGTTCTTCGTGTCGGGATGGCTGGGGCTGTCTGATGGCGTTGTTCGGACTTATCGACGCCAACTCGTTCTACTGCTCCTGCGAGCGGGCGTTCAGGCCTGACCTGGTCGGCCGGCCGGTGGTCGTGCTGAGCAACAATGACGGCTGTGCGATAGCCCGTACTGCCGAGGCGAAGTCTCTTGGGATCCGGATGGGCGATGCCTACCATCTCATCCGCAACAAGCCCGAGCTCAGGGATGTGGTCTGGTTCTCGAGCAACTATGCCCTGTATGCCGACATGAGCCGGCGCATCTTCGAGGTGATTTCCGGACATGTCCCGTCAGTTGAGCCATATTCCATCGACGAGATGTTCATGGATCTGTCCGGGCTGAGCGATGTCGCCGGCCGGATGCATGTCCTGCGATACGATGTCCTGCGCGCGACGAAGGTGCCAACCTGTGTCGGGTTCGGACCGACCAAGACCATTGCGAAGCTCGCCAATGCCATGGCCAAGGCCAACCCGGGGATGGCGGGTGTGTGCGACCTGTCGCAGTCCAGGTACCGCGACGCACTCTATCGCGACACACCGGTGTCTGAAGTATGGGGCCTGGGTAGGCGGACATGTGAGAAGCTCGGCACGCTTGGTGTTACGACGGTCTCCCAGTTCGTCCGCATGCCCTCGGCGCGGGTCCGCAAGACGCTCACCGTCGTCGGTGAGCGGATCCACGCCGAACTGCAGGGCGTGAGCTGCCTGGATCTGGAAGAGGTGTCCGCACCGCGCAAAGGGGCGACCGTCTCGCGCAGCTTCGGGGCGGCCATCGTGACGTTCGACGAACTCCGGCAGGCCCTGATGACCTTCACGTCCAGGCTGTCAGAGAAGCTGCGGGCGGAGAACAGCGTCGCGGCCAACCTGCATGTCTTCATGTCGACCGGATTTCCGGCTCCGGGACGCGCTCCTCATGGCAGTGCGCGGCAGGTCCGCATCCAGCCGACCTCGAACGTCTTCGACCTCCAGCGTCATGCGGCCGCCATGGCGCTGGAGATGTGGCGCGACGGCATCGAGTATCGCAAGGCCGGCGTCATGGCGACCGAAATCCTGCCCCAGGACCAGGTTCCGCAGGATCTCTTCAGCCTAACGCAAGACGGCAAGTCGCGCGGCGACCGGATATCGGAGACGATGGATGCCATCAACGCCCGGTTCGGCAAGGGGACGGTGCGCACACTGTCGATGGCCCTGGGCCGAGACACCTGGAAGCCCAGAGCCGAGATGCTCTCGCGTCGCTATACGACGTGCCTCGAGGAGCTGCCGGAAGTCTGACCCCCTCCCCTACAGGCGGACCCGAAGACCTGATGCCCCCTCAATGCATTCAGAATCCGCATCCTCTTCGGCCCCCGGGTGGTCCCATGGATGCTCCAGGGGGTGCTCGATGCCCGGCGCCGTCATTCCAGTCCCCATGCCATAAAGCGCGACGCCCTCGAGCTCGCCAAGCACCTCGAGGGCGTCGAATGCGGCCAGGGGATCGTCCGGATCCGTCGAGACCATGGTCGTCGCCGCGCGGATGGTGCTCATCGTCGGGTTCTCCTCAGATGCCAGGACGGGCCGGTGCCTGCCGGGGATGGCGCGCCTCGTCGATGACAAACCCAAAGGGGCTGCGACGGCTGTACTCGTCAGCAGGCACGACGAACCTCTCTTCGGGAACCTCAGGGCCGCCGAACTGGGTCCGACGGCCGCCGATTGTGGCGTAGACATTGACGAGGCCGGGATCTGTGTCGTCCGCGAGCGCCGAAATCACGACGTAACGATCCCTGCTCGCCTTGTTGAAGGCCTCCTGCCCGCGCTGTCTGGAATCCTCAGGGGCGAGACGGAGACCGAAATTGGCCTCCCAGACGTCGGGCGAAAAATTCCGGATGGACTTCTCGGCCACCGCGTAATCGTAGCTTGTGAAGCGGTCGGGATACGCCAGGGCCACGCGCGCCCAGTCAATGTCCTCTTCATACCAGCCGCCCGCAAGCTTGAGATGGGCCGGCATGCCGCGCTGGGCTGCCCCCATGACCTTCATGCCGCCATGCCCCGCCGTGGACACCTGAAAAATGCCCTCGCCGAGCTTCGTCACGCTCTGGATGCGGCCCCATGGCGAGTGCACGCTGCTGAGCGGACTGGAGCGCCCATGCGACGTCACATAGCCCAGGAGGTCCCGGTCAGCATTGTGCTGGACAAGGATGGAGGTCATGTCCTTGGCGGCCTCGAGCGTGCGGTGGCGCTCGTGGCAGTCCCAGAACCGGTTCTCCCCAGGACGCCGTATCAGAACGGTGAAGCGGCCACCATTCGGCACGATGCGCGCCGCATAGCCGGAAAACTCAGTGCCATGCGAACCATCCGAGTGACTATGCCATTGAAGGGCGGCGCGCGAGGGCTTCGGGAAAACGAAGCCGTTGGTGAGATTCTCTGCGGGCATGACCTTTCCCCGTTCAGACGCCTGAATACGGTACAGGATAGTCATAAAGACAGAAAATCAGTAGCTCAAAGTCCATCGAAAATAAGCGTCGGATGGACTTTGTCGTCGCCTGGGCCAGATCAGCCCTTGTTCTGCCCGAGTTTTGCGTCGATGGCGATGCGGCGCCTGGTCTCGGTGTAGCCCGGAGAAACCATCGGATAATCGGCCGGAAGTCCCCAGCGCGCCCGGTATTCGTCAGGAGACATGTTGTAACGCTTGCGGAGATGCGGCCGCAGGAGCTTGACCTTGCGGCCATCCTCGAGACAGACGATATGGTCTTTCTTCACCGAGCTCCGAATGGGAACGGCAGGCTGGGGACGCTCACCATTCCCCGTGTGGGCATGGCCCGTGGCGAGGGCGGAAAGCTTTTCGTGGATAATACCCAGAATATGGGGAATATCCGCGACCTGGGCGCCACCGTTATGGTTTGACAGGAATGCCGCTGCAATCGTCGACGTCATGTGGAGAATATCGCTGTTTCCAGCGTCCGTGGGTCGGTTGCTCATGTTCATCGCCATTATCAGTGTCCAACTAATCCTTAATTGCACGGCAGACTTCGATTTGCAAGTCCATAATCGGTTTTGTTTCTGTTCGCTCTCCTCAAATTCTCAAAAGGATTGAGTGCAATGTCCATTCCTGTTAAAGATTATCCATTATGACCGCTTGGGCCCGACAGTCCGCATGTCACGCCTTGGCATAAGGGGAATATAGTGGTGGATACTCTTGAGCCGGTTACGGTCACCTATGCCATTGGTGACATCCACGGGGCCAATGGCAATCTGGAACGGTTGATTGGCTTCATCCAGTCCGACGCAGCGACAGTCGGCCCCGGCCGGAGGCGATTGATTACGCTTGGCGACTACATAGACCGAGGGCCGGCTTCCCGTGACGTTATCGACACTCTCATCGGGCTGAAGGAGCGCCTGGGTCCGGACTGGGATGTTCGTCATCTCCTGGGCAACCACGATGCGCTGTTTTATTGCTTCCTGTGCCTTGCGTTCAGCATCCGCCAGGACCGGTTCCCCTACGATGGGAACCAGATCATCAACTTCCTCGGTTGGCGGGGCACCGAGAACACGTTCGCGTCATACGGACTGGAGAATCTGCGCAGGTATATCCCGGAAGGTGCCTTGCGTGGGCGTTCGGTGACCAGGAGCGACGCGGCCAGGCTTCACGAAGGCCTCGTCCAGGTCTGCATGTGGGCCCTTAAATGTTTCCCGAGATCCCACGTGGAATTTCTGCACGAATGCGGTGTCGTCCTGCGGGAGGAGCATGCTGTCTATGCGCATGCAGGCATCCCGCCCGGATTCACCGAGATGACCGCCGATCCCGACCAACTCATCTGGCACCGCCATGAAGCGCACGATGCGCCCGGGGCCGACATCGGAC
>Ga0157365_10000530_pt1 | contig 16496 bp, 8 predicted proteins | sample AttsexASBM3_FD_111478 | JGI IMG/M metagenome (GOLD analysis project Ga0157365, IMG submission 111478) | Fungus gardens microbial communities from leaf cutter ant in Ribeirão Preto, State of São Paulo, Brazil - Atta sexdens ASBM3 | ecosystem: Host-associated > Fungi > Mycelium > Unclassified ... | reverse complement strand
GCGTTAGGCATGCATGTATAAACAACTTTGTGGGCGATTGGTAAAGTTACACAAGGGAACTTATAGTATATGACATGTGTTAGACACTATTAATTTTTTGTTACCTTTTTTATGAAGTTTTTTCAAAATGACAAATTTACATCTTGTTTAACTAGTATAATTATTAATAATAAATATATTATATTAATTTTTATTCTTTCTGTAATTTTTCAATATTTTAATATTTCTACAAAATTTCTATACTTAGTAGTATTATTTAACATATTAAGTACAGGTTGCTTTATTGGTGAAGGTAAATTTACTAATTTAAAATTTAGTATCTTACTAAAAAAAGTTGTTTACTCATTATTAGTAATATTAACAACGATTGGTTTATTTTATTATTTTGAAATTCCTATAATTAGTACAATATATTGTGATGGCGATGGATCTGATTTTGAAGATAGTGATGATTCTAATAAAGAGAAGAATAGTACAAAGATAGATAATAACCAAAATTTCAGAGATGCATCTATAGCTGCCGGTGCTCTTAAAGGAGCCGAAATGGTTGTTAAAGCCAGTCATCCTAAAAATATTTTACAAGCAGCAGGGGCAGTTATTTTAGGTGGTCTAGCTGGAGGAAGTGCAGTTGCTATTGCTCAAAATGTTTCAAGAGCTACTAGTACAAATAAAAATTTAGATGATTTAATTGATAATAAAAAGGTTGAAGCTATATCAAATGAAGGTGGAACAAATAATACTATTAATTCTACTAAATCTACTAATCCTAATATTTCTAATAATCTGGATGAAAGTACAGAACCGTCATCTGTTTCAGGAGATATTATTAAAGGATCTTCGTTTGAACTAGAAATACCTTTATTGACTGTACTTAACGGTATATTATCATTAAATGGTATAGAATTCATTTTAATTACTAGTATATTCTTTATAATATTAAGACTATATTTTAATTCTATGATAAAAACTTTAATTTTAAAATTTATTAGTTATATTTACAAAAATAATGAACTTATTGAAAAGCAAGTACAATTATCAAATATGTTGGATAAATATAATAAACAGATTCCATATATATTATTAGTATTAATTATAATTTTATTAATCATAAAAACAATGAATATTTACTATTTAAATATTTTACTATTAAATATAGATAGTTTTGTTAATGTGTATAATTTTCTTAAAAATAATAGTTTATATTTATTATTTATCATAAAGAAAAAAAAGGTTAAATAACTCCTTATCCGGGTTATAAGAAAATAAACCCACTATATGTGGAGTACTGGGAAATTAACTAATACAAGTATAGCTTCTGATTTATATAGTCCTAATTTTAAACAAAATTACTATTAAATATCAAACATAACAATGCGTCAAGTAAACAAATAGGAACAATTATTACAAAACAAGCAATAGAAAAGACTAAAATTAAATTCTCTAGTCAAGTTAATAAGCATCAGGATAATGATAATCATATTAACAAGGGGGGAATAAAATGAGTATGGCGAAAATAAGGTTATTAACAAAAGACAAAGATTTATCTAAATTAAATTATCTAATAATATGTAAAACAAGTAACAAATTTACAGATAATGTAAGGAAGAATAATAAATATTATTTCTAATAACCATCTATTAAAAATCAAAGGTATCAATGTGAAGTTAACCTATATTCAATCAAATATATACTTGGCCTATTTAAAAAAGAAAAAACAATCTAATCTTAATATAACTTACATTAAATGTAAAGAAGAAAATTATGAATTAATTTATCAAATAGCAAATACCCAATTACGATTTGAAAATCATTTAATATTATGACAGAATTTAAACTTCTTAAAGTTGATGATAAAGTTTTAGCTAGAGAAAATAATTATTGGTTAATTTGATGCCTCTATTAAAAATTTCTTTCAATATTCATGGTTTAGCTAATATACTTTATAAGTTAAGTCCATCTAAACAATCTCAAGATAAATAAATGAAATATTTAAAATTTGGAGTATATTTATTAAACGGAGAATAGTATAGCTAATAAATAATATTATCTAATTGGGAACTAAGTTAAAAAGTATCCTCTTAAGAGAAAATGAGAATTAAAAAAAAAAACAAAACAAAACAAAAAAATGTAAACCCTCGGTTGCAAAAGGTTATGGATTTTAATCAACAACGATAAAAATGGCTTTTTACAAATATAATCATCGTTTATCCAAAATATAAACATAGTCTTAAAGAACCTAGATAACTTGCATCAATTAATAGTAAAAAACACTTATAAGTGAACAATCTAGGATTGGCAACTATATTTAGTGATGTAGGTTCAATTTATTTCCCTGTTAATTTAGATTATAGAGGAATATTATACTGTATTACATAATACTTAAATTATCAAGGTATATAACTATCTAAAGGTTTAATAGAATTTAGTAAAGGAGAAAACAAATAACATAAGAAGATGCTATAGATGCTATTAACTACTTAAAAATATTTGGTGCTAACTGTTTTATTTAAAAATCTATGAAAAATCTTAAATATATAGAATAGCCAGGGTTTAACCTAATTTAGAAGATATTATCAATTTCGATAATGGTATTTTATAAAAAACAAAGAAAAAAAGGTGAGAACCAAAACACCTAGGTTCTGTATTGAAAACAAAAGTATGTTGAAGCATTAAAAATAACAGTAAATAATTTACCTATCCATCTTTAAGCCTGTTGTAATAGTTTTCAGCAATTAAGTTTATTATTTGATGATCTTTCATTAGCTACAGAGCTAAAATTAAATTAATCTAAAATGAGTGATATGCCTAAAGATTTGTATGCCTTTATTGGTTTAAAAAAACTTAACTAAACTAGTTAGTTACAAATTATTTTTTTGATAAATTAGAAGAATTTAAACTAGTTAAAATAAGTGCAGAAGATCAAGAAAGTTATGAAAAATTTACCTAATTTAGATATTTTCCGATGTTTAATTAAACAAGCTGTTATAGCTATACCTTATAATGCCTCTGCTTCTTTTATTATCGAGTATCTTAAAAGATAAAAAGAAAAATCCTAACTTAATGATTTAGAATTAAACAAAAAGGGGACAGATAACAAAAGATTTTTACACATATGAAATGAAAGCCCAAAGCCAATAAAATGAGTCCTCTTTAAGTAATAAAAACTAAGAAAAGCTTTAACTATTTCAATATTTGTAGATTATCCTAAATTGTCTGCTTTATCGTAATATTTTCGTGGAAAGGTGTAGCTAATGTTTCAAATAAATTAAAAATAGCTATCCCTTGGTATTTACCAACTTGTTTAGTCATTAACCAACAAATTTTCGGAAAATAAATTATGAAAGTTAAAGCCTTCTCATACACTAAAAATATCTTAAACCTTTTAATTAAAAAGCCCATTAATAAGCAAACACTCTTATGCCTAATATTAAACACTCTCTTGATGCTGCAAGCTTATTTATCGATAAAAATTTAAAGAATTAGATAATCTATCTTTCTATTCAATTCATGATTGCTTTTCAGTTCCCTGTAATAAAGTTAATCTTTTAACTGGATTAATAAAAAATTGCTTATTGTAATATTTATTCATATAAAAAAATACTTACTTGATTTTGATGCTATTATTAAATCTTATGGTGCAGATGCAGTATCCTTTGATTAAAATGAAAGTAACTTAAAAGTAAAAATCAATGATGAAATAATTAAAATTCCTTCTATTAATTCAGTAATACAAAATACAAAATTTTAAAATAACTTAGAAAACAGCAAATACCTAATCCATTAGACAAAATTTAAAAAAACTAATAAAAAGAATAATCTTAAATTTTAATTTAATTCTTTAATTGGGCCTTGCGCTTAGTCGAGATTTAGAAGAATTTATATTCATAATTAGATATTAAAAATCTTAAATAATAGCACATAAAAAACTAACAATACTATATTAAATTAGAAACACTTAATTTATGTTAGTAAACCTTGATTATATTTTTTAAATTTGAGAGAAGCTAATAATGTTATATTAATACAAATACAAAACCGACTTAATTAAATTACAAATCTTATATTATATATTTATCTATATTAACTGTTACTTGCGGCTTACAAAATTTATTATTATCATTGTTAGTATTAATTTAATGATGACTATTTTCACCTTAATTATTATGATGATCAGCTCCGGATCGGTATTATGAATGTTTACCTTTATTTGGATCTTTTTTTTCTTGTTCTTTTCTACAGAATTTATAACATAAAAAGTAGTATTTTCCAATAGTAACACCAGTTATAAAACCTTTAGTTAATTTCTTAACAATATTACTAGTTTTATTAAATCAAACATGTTGGGATCATTTTGCTATATCACAAACTATGAGGAACCGAGGTTATATTGTTCTGTATAACGAATTTTACCTTTCATTATTAGAATACATCCCAAATCTAAAAAGTCTTATTCGTCCGTTCAATACAGAGCTCTACGATTATAGATATAATCATCTTTACTGCATATGTTAAGTAATATTGAGGCTTATTGTTTTTCCTAAAGCCCTTTTTTTATCTTAACACAGGTCGCTTAACGTTGACGCTAACTTTTTTAGTCTCTTCTGTTTCTTTGGTTTATTTTTTTTTTACTGTACCTGCGTGAGGGATAGTAGGTGAACAGTTATCGATCGAAGTTTGGTTCAGCCTAAATTTAGTTGTACTTCTCTCAGACATTTTTTCTAAGTTGCCTATTAAAACATACTTCCAGGTCATATAGACTCTACAGTCTGGCCACAGGAATCGTTGAGTTATTAATTGTGGACGCCTTGCCTTTTGTCGCATAGGTTATATTTAACGCTTGCTTAACTCAATTAAAAGTAGTCCTCTCACATGCAAGGTTGGTAAGTTTTAGCCTGTGGGTCATTTTACTCCGCCGCGGTTTCTTGCCTTTTAGGTATGCGCGTTGGCATTCTATTAGCGTGGACGATTATTTTTATACGGAGTCCCGAATAATCTTAGATTTTAACTTGAGGTCGCTAATTCGCTTCTACCTGTGCGATATTTAAGAATAAAAGCTCTCGCTTTTCAAACCCTTATTTTTGGTTTGTTTGGTTTTTTTAGATTGGGTGATTCGGAGCTAATTCTACTAATGCAAATTTCCTTAACTGAGGTATTTGTCCTTGTATCCTTGCTTAAATTTAAAGATAAAAGTAGGGGTCGTTAAGTAGTTACTCGACGTTTATTAATTCTAGAGGTTAATCTTATCTTACGACAATTACGGGCATATAGGATATGTCTCCCACTTTCATAACCCTTAGTTAACTGCCATAGGATTAGTTTGTCTTCTGGTTTAAATTAAACCTAGTTGTGCTATAAATTCCAACCTATTTATTCGATCCCTTAAATCTTAAAGTTTATATCCCCCGGCCCCTATTCATTTTTGATTATCTTTAATTTTCTATTAAAAAGTTATAAAAATAATGCGAAAAACAAAACAAAAATTATACACATGAGTGGCTAGAATATTCACAAGACTTATATGATCAAGTATTCCCAAATCAAATTATTACTAGTAATTTAAGTCAAATTTGGAATGCCGTAATGTCAATTTTACTAGATAATCAATATATAATGATTCAACTTAAAGTGCAGTTTTATACTGGTGATATATATTCATTTGTTTTAAAATTCAGTTGAAGGTATTAGGATATTACATAAATACCTATACGGAACCGGCTCATGATATTAATATTTGCAAACCGTAATGATATAATTTATTAAAAAGAAAACGGTATAATATAAGTAGAGTTAACTTATTGGCCCAATGCTTATTTCAAGGATTAAAATCATAAATTTTATTAAAATCAAAATCATAATTTTATGAATTATACTAATCAATACTATGAAGGCCTGATAATAAATTAATTAATAATATTAATAAGGATATTTAAAATAAATTAGTATATAAATCTATTAGAAAAAACAAAAACCAAAAAACAAAATAGGTAGCTAAAGATAAAAGGTAAAAATACCTAGAAATAGAATTAGATTTACTATATGACACTATAATTATTTATTGGTAAAGAAAATTACCTTCAGCTCTTGTTGATGTGCCACATAAAACTAAATGGAGTGGATGGTTTAGACCCCTATTGGACGTTACATTTCATTAAATTTTACTGATCATGACCAGTTGAAATACTGGTTAAAAACAAAAAAGATCAGGTTTAAGCTTTGGGTTATTATAAATTCCATCCTGCTATTGATTCGCGAAATGCTAAAATGGGGAAATTGGGAGGTGGTTTATACCGATTACTACCATACCTGTCCCTAAATTTTATGTAAGTATAGCGAAAGCTAACCTTCGTATAAAAGACAGTTCACATGTCAACATTAAACCACTCTATGGAATGTTGCTCTCTCAAATCATAAAGCGTTCGCAGCATTTTTGATAAGTATTACAGGGTACACTGTTAGATATGGGGGTTTATAACTTATATTATCGGTATAACTATTCTATTATTATTATAGGGGAAGATCGATAAGACGGCCATGCCATTCTATATTAAAGGTGAAGGTTAAAGCCTGAAAACCAGCCCTATTATAGGTTGTTCCTTTATACAAGTCTACTTCTCTCTATAAAACCCTGTTAATATAGGAATACAAGATGTTGTCCAGCTGGACTAACTTTAATCAAGCCTTTGGTAATAATATTATTAATAAAGACAGGGGCAAGACAGGTGAAAAAGAAAAGGCAAGCGGTAACACGAAGGATACCAAACTGCGATTTGGGCTACTAAAACAGATATTAGACTGCTGAATTCAGTAAGCCTTATTCAGGTTTAACGAACGGAACCAGATTGGTGAGACACTATTACGAGGACTATAGTAAAATACTAGATAGGAATAAACCCTGATTCGATTTACTTAAAATACGGGAATTTAATGAGATTTATAATATAGTTAAAGCTAAACAATGTAAGCTATCTAAATTAGCCGAGTTAGAAGGGATAATATCTAAAAAGTTCCTGAATTTAAGACATTGTTATCTAAATCCGGGGACTTTAGAGTACAATCCCTGTACCTTCTTTTAAGAAAAGCAGGATCAAAAACACCCGGGATTGATAAAATGACATTAAACTATAATGTTGGCCGAATTATGGTTGAAGTAAGTGAATTTGTAAGAGATACATTGAAAAATACTAATATTTACAAACCTCAAGCTATAAAAAAAGTATAGATACCTAAACACGAAAATTTACCGATGGAATTCCTTTTTAAAAGATAGACCAAAGGGTGCAAACACTAATGATTCTAGTTTTACTACCTCTAGTTGAATTAACTAGCGAACCCCAATAATTATGGTTTCCGACCTTACATATATTGTAAAATGGCGATCGGTGCTGTTAAAGCTAACCTGATGTCTCTGTACCCTGTGAAATTAATTCCAATTTAAGAAAGGTATATTAGCTAAAACTAAAAATAAAAAAACATAGTTGCAGGTAGCACTCTATAGCAGCGAAGGACAAGTATATTTTATATGCTGTTTATGACATTAAAGGTTTCTTTGATAATATCAATCATGACTGGATAATGGTAAATGTTTTTTTTAACTAAATTTAGTTGTGAAAACCTGCTTAACCGCCAAATTTATAGATGAAAATAAAACAATTGAGCCTGTATCAGGAACACCACAAGGTGGAATCCCTACGATAGTAAACATGACGCTAAACAGAGTAGAGTAACAGGTAAATACCTCCATCCGAGTATCTAATAAGGACATAGTTATTAGTGTAAAGGGTACTTCTAAAGTAACAGAATTATACTAGGAGTAAACTATTTTAGGTATGCTGATTATTTCATCGTAAAAGCTAGTAGTAAAACAATAGTTATCAACTATATTAAACCAGCCATATAACAGTTTATAAAAGAAAGAGGTCATTGGTTATCTCCTCATAAAAATAAAAGATTAAAATTAAGTAATAAAGGAGCATAGCTAGATTTACAGGTACAACATACTATAAAAATGTACAAATGTATGTATGTACTTATACGAAAATGTAACACCAGTTACTAACCATCACTAGAGTTAATTTAAATACTATTTAATAGTTAATTGATTTAACTAACCCAATTATATATTACTAATTCTAAATTAGGTTATTTAATAATACTTGTATAGCATTGGGTGGGTTTTGTATTGCTACCATAATAATCAAATTCTAAGATAAGTTCTTCTTGTCGAATATTTATTATTTTTAAATATAAACGAATAATTATCAATAAGTCTAATTCTTAAAACCTAGATCTTAACATTGTTAGCAGATTTTGTCTGATATTGTTAAAAGGTAATGTTTTGTATTTAAGTTACTGAACAATAAGGATGGTATGGCCATATCAATACCAATACTTGTATTCTATTTGTTTACCATCTACGTCTATTTGTTGAACTAAATTTTTATTAAAAGGACTAACGAACTTTTGTTTATACGGAACTATGTTATATAAATATATATTGATCTAATATTTTTATTAAGCCTTGTTTTTCTTGTGTGGACTAGCTATTATTGATTGATAACTTTTACTTAAGCATTTGTTTTATTTCTTTTATGCTTTTTACACATTTTTTTATATAATAGCTATAGGTATTATTTTATAATTATTGAAATTTATTGGTTTTCATTAAAATTTTATTTAGATTATACGTATATTAATTATATTTAATAATTACTTTTGTTTTAGAGTATTTTAGTAATGAGCTATTGATAGACTTTACGATAATTTATATATTTGATTTTAGTTTACTTTATTGTTTATTTTGAATTGATAATGTTATATTCCGATTATTTTATTAATATTTATTTTTAATTTATTTATTTTTTATTTATTACCGATACTTTACTTAGTTTAACTAATATTTTATATTTTACTCAATTGCTACAGTTGCAAACAAAAACCCAATTAGATTGATTTTAATTTGTTTTATTAATATTAATTTCTTAGATTATGGTTTTATTGATCTATTTGCATATCTCATATGGATTACTTAATTTAAGTTACTTCAAGTTTTATATTACTATCTGGTGCTGAATATATATAAATAAATAAAAACATTGGAATTAAAAAAAAAATCGAAAATTAATTACTAGTGTGTTTTGCTAGCATCTAATAAATTAAAATAATACAAATAAAAATTAAATTTTAGAAACTTCAAGCATTAACCATAAATCTATTTTACCAATTATTTTTAAATTAAAGAAGAAGAAAATTAAAAACCCTATTGACCTTTATATATAATTAATTAAATAAAAAATAACCAATACAAATTGAAACTTAAAGTGGTGTTAAATTGAAAATAACCAATACAAATACATAATATTTTATTAAAGTTAATTTAGTTAGTTTTAAATAACCTTTTACAATAATAATATTTACAATTTACATTATTTTATATAATTATATGATATACTTACGGATAACACATAAACATATTTTTATAAATTTCAAATAATAAATTTAAAGTTAAATTTTAACTCAAATCTCAGAATATATAACAACTAATACAAATACTTTAAAAAACAAAAAATTTTTTATCTTAAGTGTTAAATAACCTAATCATTAACAATATAAATTAAAAACAAATTAAAAATAAAATTAAATAAAGTAGTATTCGTAGTGATTGATAGTATTTATGTAAATAAAAATTTAAAATAACTATTTAAACCTTAGAAAATGAAAGTTAAAAACTATAAATTTATTATTTCAACTTACAATATTATACTATTACTTCATCCTCTTAATTTTTCATTATTTTTATAATTATAGAATTTAATATAAATATATTGATTTTACTGTATTTAACCTAACTAATTAAATAAAGTTTGTAATATTTCTAAACAACTTTAAAATAGTTTTATAATAAAGTATTATTTTGCATAATTATGTAAACAATCTTAATTTATATAAAATTTTGAATTAAAATTCTATTGTTGTAGGTTGTATTAACTATTAATATAAACTGAAACTTAATTATTAGTATTTTTACATTACTATATTAAAATAGTTATTTTTCTAAGTTAAAAGCCATAATAAACCTAGAATAGAACATACTTGTAAGTATGTATTAATTAGAGTTGCATAGTTTCTTTAATAGAATAAAAGGTATTTTAATTACCTTAAAATTAAAAAGGCAAATTCCATTCAAAACTAAAGTAAATTTTTATTAATTTAAAAGGGAAAACAAATAATCTTATAGCATCAAGCAGCTAAATAAAATATTAAAAAGTTGTACAAATACAATAAGAATATAAAAATATATATATTTGTAAAATTTTAAGTTTTAAGTTTAAAGTTTTAAATTTTAAGTTTCATTTTATTTACAGTTAATAAAGTAAGAAAACACAATTTATTTTGAACCCATTATTTTAAATGTATTTAAAGTTAAATTAAAAATTAAGATTTTAACCATAGACATTAATAAATTTTAATTAATTATTACTACTATTAATACAAATAAAATTATATTATTCTAGATAATTACCATTATAATAAGTTTAATAAAATAATAAGTTGTGAAATACTTATTTGAAGTGTATCTAGAACTAGATTATGATAAAATTATCCAAAGTTATACCTAATTATAGGTAGATTAACAAAGAATTATCGTCGACTCGTATCTATATTATAATTTAGATAATTACTTGATACTCCATATGTTATTCGATTATAAAGTCAAATACTATAAGCAGGGCTTAGTACAATACCAGAACAAGCTATAATACCTACAAATGGAATTATTTGAAAGATTTTTATTAGACTTATAATTTCTCCTAACTAAATTCCCAGTTAGAGGTACAGCAGCATTACTAATTGTAAATACAAAAAATAAATACTAAATACAGGTATATAAAATACCTAGACCACGCTAATATTTAATAATTCGTGTATGAAAACGATCATAAAGAACACCTCCTACTAGAATAAATAGAGCTGGGGTTAAAAGCACCTTCAATACCAATAATATTATTATATAAAATACCCATTAGTAGAACTCCTATGTGTGCAACACTTGAATAAGCAACAAGTTTTTAAACAATTTGTCAGATAGTACTAAAAGATGCAAAAATAATTGTAATAACAGCAAATGTTTGTATTAGAGGATTAAATTAAATAGTAGCATCATGTAGAATAGGTAGAATTACTCGTATAAAAGCCTAAAAATAAAGTTTAAAATTTACTCCAGCAAGAATAATAGAACCTCCTACATGTTCTTCCTAATGAACATAAGTAAGTAAAGTATTAAAAGGTACAAGAGGTGTTTTAATAGGTAGAGCAATGAAAAATAAAAAATTTGATAATTAATATCAATAGTAGAAATATTAATCAGTACAAAGTTTGTTGAACCAACATTATTTATAATTACTAGAACAGATAGTAGTATAAATAGAGAACATAGTAGAGTATAAAGAAATAGAAGAAAAGCTGCTCGTACTCGAGTTTGTTCAGCTCAAATACCAATAATAAAGAGTAATAAGAACAGATTCAAATAATACGTAAAAATAAAGTAGATCCGTTACTATAAATAGTGCACTAAGTAATAGTTTTATAACTAGGAAACTAGTAAGATATATTTTAATTATTTTTTTAATAATATTATATTTTGTATTTTCCCTATTTTATTAGGAAAGATGAGAGTTTAAACATAGAGCTAAACTAGTAGTCTTATTTCTAGGATTAATACTAAATCTAATACAATTATGTAGGTTCTATTCCTACTGTCGCCATTAATTTAAAAAGTTAATCTAATAATCTAGAATAGGTTGAATTGAACAATCCATTAATATATCCAAAATATAGTGTTTTTCATTAAACTATATACTAATACTATTTTTATATAAAATTTATAACAAATAACCAATTACTAGAATTGAACTAGTGTCAAGTAATTACAAATTACTCATTCTACCTCTGAACTAAATCGACAATATTTAGAATTAAGAAGGATCTCTAGGATAATTGAACTCAGAATAATAAAATGAAGATCTACGGTTTTACCTTTAAACTAAGAGACTTTTATTAAAAATAATAATATATATTAATATAATCGAACGTAATTTGGAATCGAACCAAATCTTTCTAAACATGAGCTCAAAGTGCTAACCATTACATCATTACGTTAACTATTTATAAAATTTATTATCTATTTCCCTATAAATTAATTTTATTGAAGGGATTAATTAACCTCATCAATAAACTGATACATAAAGAATTAGTAAAATAATATCAACAAAATGTCAATAAAGAATAGCTGATTCAAAACCTAGATTATGTGTTTCTGTAAAATGATAATTAATAATACTGAATAGTGCAACAGATAGCATAAAAGTTCCAACAATAACATGAATTCCATGTGTTCCTGTAGAAAAATAAAATGTTGAACCATAAATTCCATCTGAAATACTAAAATGTGCAATAAAATATTCAATTCCATGACAAATTGTAAATACAATAGCAATAAATAAAGTTAGAAAAAGTGCACAAATTGCTCCAAAACGATAACCAGCCAGAAGAGCATGGTGTGAATATGTAACACTAGCACCAGAAGATAGTAGAAGTACTGTATTAAGTAGAGGTAGTTAAAAAGCATTAATAGGTAGGGGTCAGCGTTATTTAAAAATTTAAAAATTTAAAAATTTACAGTGGAGCTACAAAAGGAAAAGAGAAAAACCATGCTAAAGACGTTATCGCGTATTACCTTAACTTCTTGTTGTATCTATGTACTTTTAAGATATCTGATCAGTTTAATTGACCCTTATGTAGTAGACTATGATGATATGCACAGAATGGGACCTGCTTTATCTGGATATCTCCCTTAAATTGTGAAAATGCCCCTTTTATAAAAATAGCTTTAATTTCTTTTAGTGATCTGACGTGATGCATCTCCCCGAATTGAGTTGAACCACACACAGTACAGCATTCAATAAACACTGAATGGGTGTCTTTACCCGCTCATGTCTTAGTTATAAGAGAAGTTTATCTGGACTTGTAGTTTTCTTATTTTTAAAATCATGATTACTTTTTAAGTTCTCAGGTCTGTAAAATGTTACTCCAGTGTCTTTACACTCAAGCTCAGGACCAAATTTATGAAAGACTTTACTTAAAGTACGAAGTTTTTAGCCATGGTTAGGACACAAGATGCACGCATTAATCAAATGATACTATAGAGTCTGGATTTATTTGTGGCAAAGCTAAAAAGTTTACTACCCCCTCTAAATTTTGAGTTATATAAGCTTAGTATCTCTTGATGAGATAGATTCATTATGGTTGTAAGTCCGGTAGGTCATAATTAACTCATATGATTTTGGCGAATAATTTTCGCTTCTTTAAGTTTGTAAGATCTTTTTTATAGGGATATAAGTTTTACCAACCCTTACTTATCTTATACCATGGCTAACCAATCAGGTTTAGTTAATTTTTGGATTTTTAATTTCAGCACCAAGAAATTTTCTGACAAGCTACTGATGATTGTTTTATTATCGTTAAGTTATAATCCGCATTTAGCTTTAAGTAAGTAAGTCTTTTATTCAGGATTTTATGAATTTGGCCTCATGAAGAGAACCAGCAATCATAACAACGAAGTAATCCGCGTATCATACAAATTTCCTTATACGGTAGTTATGAACGTATTGATATGACCTTCAGGTCTTCCGCATTTAAGTTTAATCTTAACTTTCATAACGGGATCCGATGTCTTACATCTTAAGGTTTGTAATTTGGCATACACAGGGTTTTTCTCCGTTTTATTATTTATCGTATATAAGCTTTTCTTCACCCATGAGCTTACCCAATTTGTCCTTCACTATGTTTTCCCTTGCAAGTAAGGGACTAAGAATTCCAGGTTGAGGAGTACCTAGTTTGTGTAGGTTTCCTTTCTCAACAATGTGACCAGCGTTCAGGAATTTCCTTAGAAGTTAAAGAATACGTGGGTCTCCAACTTTTTAAGACACACATTTCATGATAATTTCATGGGGAATCATATCTAAACATTTTTTTTTAAAAAAATCATAAGGGATTACTCAGTTGTACCGATTACCTTGAAAATAGTTATATAACAGGGCAGAGTGAACCGATTTCCCACTTCTAAAACCATGTGATGAGGATGATATTGTAGGGTAAAATATGGCCTCCAACAGTGAATAGCATGTAAACCTTTTTGGACTATTTTAACTATGGGAAATTGTAATTATAAAGGCCTCATTTTTCCATTAGATTTGGGATTTTCTACTATACGACTGGTTTTAATTTTAAATTAACCGGATTTCAAGCTATCAATGGTGTTCTCAAATCACTTTAGATTTATACCTTCTAAGCTCTCTTTATCTAATCCCTTACTCAAATTACCTGGTTTACTACGAATTTCCAATTAGCAATTTTTCCAAGAAGTTTGGCTCAGTGATAAATTAAAGCAAATGGAAGTGCTTCTGTCCTTTTAAGTCCCGCTGCTCAATAATTCTTTTTACAGTAGTGGTAACACCGACTCCATTAGATACCTTTTTAGGTTTATCCAACTTAGCCATTACTTTATTGTTATCATCTATTGTTTTTAATTCAAGACAATTTTTGGTGTCTCCCTTCAATTAATTAATCTGGAGACTCCGTATATTATATATATAGGCGCTTAGATCTCGAAGTTGACAGTTAGTGATGTTTAAAGTCCTTATTGATTTAGCACCCACTTGAAAAGCTTAAGTTAAGGAAAATTTTACTCAGCTTTGGGCAAAAAGCCATGCTATAACCATCTTTAATCGCAATGGTGAATAAACACCGATGTATTCTGCTTAATTTTTACCTCGCAGGTTTTATATGATATTAGGTATCAACTTTGTTAAGCTCAGCTTGTCAATCCCTACTAATGTTGTTATCTTTTATGGGCTGTATGAATTATACAACACTTTACTCTATGCTTTCCATCTTTAACTCATTATTAGCAACATATTGAGGGAGAGTCCGTAGCATTTATAAAGTTGGCCCAAATATAAATGAGATATGGGACATCTTATCAATACACTAACGCCCCCATTCGACGCACTGGTAATACCCATATGAGGTGTTCCAAGTTTAATTGTGGGACTTAGTGCTTAATGAAAGAAAAAAAAACTAAAAATAGCTATGAAAAAGAATAGTTTACTATAATAAATAGTGATACTCCTAGTGTAAGACCTTTTTGTACTTTACTTGTTTTATCCCACTATATTGTACCTTATGTAATAATATCTCGAAATCAAAGAATTATAGCACTTACTGTAGAAATAAATCCTATACTTAGTAATACTGATTCACCAAAAGGTAAAGCTTAACCATTTAAATAAATTACAGCTGATGTTGTACAAATAAGTAGAGAAAAAGATGTTAGTACTCTTTATAAATTATGAGATTATCATATAGTGACATTCTAACAAAGAATAAAATGGGCAATCAGCAGGAAACCAACATTAATTTACAAATATTAATTAGTAGTATCCTCAGAGAATACACGTGAAGCTCTTACTAAATATTTTAATATATTAAGAAATAATATAGTCCGATCACTAACCAGAGTTATAACTAGCACTTAGGAGGGTTATATACATTACATTATTTTACATTACATTACATTACATTACAGTATACTAATATATATATAACTAACATTATGCCAACACCTGTTAGTGCTCTTATTCATGCTGCTACTCTGATAACTAAAGGAGTTTATCTACTAATTCGATATTCACCTCTATTTGAATTTGGTACAACAACTATATTTGTAATTACTTGAATTGTGCCATTACAGCTTTTTTGCACATAGTACTGGAATTATAAAATTGATATGAAAAGTATTATTGCTTATTCTACTTTTAGTAAAATAGGGTATTTATTTAGAGCTGTTGCTATCAGTCAATACGATAATGCACTATTCCATATAGTAAACCATGCTTTATGTAAAACTCTTATATTTCTAGCACCTTCTGCTGTTCTTCATGCAGCATATTACCAACAAGATGATAGACGTCTAGCTGACGAATAGATTTCCTACCTTTTACTTATACTGCAATTATTATTTGTTCAATAAGTCTAATAGCTCTACCTTTCCTAACAGGTTTTTTTTTTTATTTTAAAGAAATTGTACTAGAACTTTATTATTCTCAATATACAGTATCAACTGCAGTAATTGATTGATTTGGTACAATAAGTGCTTTTATAACACCATTTTATTATTTTCGACTAATCACTAAAACATTCATAACTGATATTAATGGTTTTTTATAAAATATATGAAAATGTACATGGAGCATCCAATATTGTTCAATTACTAATCTTATATAATATTAGTTTTAGCTCCTCCTCTCTCTAAAGATTAAAGGACCGTGGATGGCCCGTCTAAAGCCGTGCCCGTGTCTCTATAAAAAAATAAAAGAAATAAAATAACTTTTTGGCCTCTTAAATAAGTAAGGGTGCGCCCCACCCCTACCACCCCTGTG
>Ga0157365_10000528_pt1 | contig 16507 bp, 10 predicted proteins | sample AttsexASBM3_FD_111478 | JGI IMG/M metagenome (GOLD analysis project Ga0157365, IMG submission 111478) | Fungus gardens microbial communities from leaf cutter ant in Ribeirão Preto, State of São Paulo, Brazil - Atta sexdens ASBM3 | ecosystem: Host-associated > Fungi > Mycelium > Unclassified ... | reverse complement strand
CCTCCGTCTCTACCGCGAACTGAGCCTGCGTCTGCGGGTTCAGCCCCCCAGTTCCCTGTTCCGCTATATCCCGACACCGGCCGGGCAACATCTGACCCGGCTCGGAGACTGCAAACAATGGGCCTGGGCGGCAGTCATCAAAGCGGCCATGGCGCAGTGGCATAATCTGCCGACGCGGGGAACGATTGCCAGTGACGGGAAAAAGCTCAACTCCACGCCTGAGAGGATCGTATGGGAAGCCCTGCGTCCGGTTACCCCCTCCGACATTACACTGGACGTCGAGCCCCGCATCCAGATTGCGGGGCCGGCACTCTTCTTTTCCGATCTCGGGATCCGGTTTCAGGATCGGGTTCGGTATGTTGAGGTTGTAGGCGCCTGCGGTGCGGACCGGGTGACGCGCAATGACCGGGAAGCGCATCTGCTAGCGCAGTTCGACCGAAGACTGGAGGTCTACCGGCAGCAGCGCCTTACGCCCGAGATCTGGTATCTCAACGATCTTCTTGAGCCAGCGCAGTTACAGAAGCGTTTCCTCGCCCTTGTGGCGCAGCTGCGCGCGGGAGGCGGGTCATGACTCCTGGTCCGATCCGGCTGCCGCGCTGGCCCATCACGCGCCTGAAACTGCTCGATATCACCCCGGATCAGAAAGGAGCGCCCTATGCGGGCGCTCCCGTCACGCTGCTGCAGAGGGATGGCTTTGTCGAAGGGCGCAGCCTTCTCTGGCTCGGCGCCCCCCGGCGTACCTCGGGTTATCTGGAGGAAAGTCTCGATGAGCATGGGCAGCCTGCCCTGACCATCAGCGATCCCCTGTTCCGGGCCGTGATGCCGGTGGATGCGCCGAGACCTTTTGTTCTGGCAGGGTTTCACATGTCGTTCCTGCGCCGCGTGCTGGGTGGACCGCAGGATCGACCGCCTCATGATCTCTGTCTGTACCGGCTCGCACGACAGCGGGCGTCCTGGTTGCGGCCATGCGGTTTGCAGGAATCCGTTTTGGAGCTGCGGACAGATCTGATGACAGAACTGACCCGCGACGGCCCCTTCCTGCGCCTGCACTGCGCAACTGCTCTACTTGAAACATTGCTGGAATGGGAGCCGCTGAGGCGATCGTTGATCAGATACTCTGTCCGCTCATCAGACAAATTATTGAGCGTCTGGATCACCAGGATTTTGAACATTAGTACTGGATCAAACGGCGGACGCCCGCCTTTACTGCCGTCTGAATAGGTCAGAGCCTGCTCCAGATCAGGGCGGAACACTTCAAAATCCACTGTCCGGGAAAACGCTTCGAGCTGATCGCCGAGCCCGCTCAATCGAGCAAGCCGCTCTTCAACATCAAAGAAACCGGGCTGTTTCATGATCCATACTCCAATCAACGCAAGGAAAATGGAATCACAGAGCAGACCTCAAAACCAGAGGGTTTTTCGAACCCTCCATCTGCTCAAAACGCAAACAGAAAATGCCCCAAAGAACCGTCAATCAACTCGCCAAAACCCAAAAATCACGGGCCAAGCACACAATCAACGGTTCTTCGGTTCCTCCAGGTCCAAGCTTAATCCAGCCGTCGCACAATATCCGAGAAGCGGCGGGTGAGACTATCCGATTTCTTCTCAACCGGGTAACACACGCGAAATTTGAATTTAACGGCGGGTGAGAATTCCCGAACGATGATGTTCGTGTCATCCGAGGGGATATAGAAGGGATGCACGATCGAGACGCCTAGCCCCGCCGAGACGAGGGACAGCAGGAGTGGCGCCGTGTTGACGACATGGGCGATGTCCAATGTTGCGTTTTCCTGCTGGAAAATGTCCCGGACCAGACGGGCTGTCAGTGATTCCACGCTGAATGAGATAAACGGGACGTTCGTCAGGTGATGCGGTGTGATGATGATTTGTGCCGCAAGCGGGTGGCCACGAGGCATGATGCAGACCATCGGGCGCTCCATGAGCGAAACGCAGGTGATGCCGTCTGTCAGTTGCTGGCTGCCGATCACACCGACATCAATCGTCTTGCTGGTAAGGCCACGTAGGATGTCGTCCGAGGGCAGGGAAACGATATTGAGAAAGACGTTCTCGTTTTTCTCAAGATAAAGCGCGGCCGCCCGGGAAATAAAACCTGTTGAGAGAGCGGGCAGGACGCCAATAACCAGCTCCCTGTTCTTGCGACGCCGGATGGCCTGGACGACGTCTTCGATCTTGTTGAGGCTGTGATAAAGGCAGGACACCTCTTCATACAGTGTTCTGGCCTCGGCAGTGGGCCACAGGCGGCCTTTTGCGCGCTCGAACAGCTCCATACCGGTATCAATTTCCAGGTGCCGGAGCAGTTTGCTGGCCGCTGGCTGGGAGATGTTCAGTTCTGTGGCTGCTGCGCTGACGGTTTTCTGTTCCATCAGAGCAGTGAAGAGTTCGATTTGCCGAAAATTCAGAGGCTTCATCGCGGCTATAACCTTCCGGAATGGGATGGGTTAAAAACGGTCTTAGACAATCCATAATCGAATCTGCAACGTTCCTGTATCGAAAGGATATGATGCGATGTTCGATTGCGTGGTCATCGGGGGTGGTGTGGTCGGTTCGGCCATTGCCTATGGTCTTACCTTGCATCTGGATTCTGTCCTGATGATTGACGGAAGAGACAGCGATCCGCGCGCTGCCCAGGCGAATTTCGGGTTGGTCTGGTATCAGAGCAAGGGTGTGGGCATGCCCGCCTATCAGCGTCTGTCCCGGCTTGCGGTCGAAGAGTGGCTCAGTTTTTCCAGAGAAATCGAGGAAGCAGGCGGAATTCCGATCGAGTTCGCAGGGCAGGGCGGACTGACGTTCTGTCTGGGCGATCAGGAACTCGAAGCCCGGCAGACGATCCTGTCCAGACTTTCCGGCCAGATGGAGAGGACCGAAATCGGGATGCTCTCCCGCCGCGAGCTGGAGCGTCTGTATCCCGGGATCCGGCTTGGAAAGGACGTTACCGGGGGTGCCTTTTCCGCTCTGGACGGTCATGTCAATCCGTTGTGTCTGTTGATGGCGCTTCAGCAGGGATTTGTGAAGGCTGGTGGGACGGTTCAGCGCGGCAGACGTGTCGATGGGATCGAGGTCTGCGGCGAGCAGTTCAGGTTGCATCTGAAAACGGGTGTCGTGCACGCAGCCCGGGTGGTGATCGCGGCGGGGGAAGCGAGCAGGGTTCTTGCCGAGCCACTTGGCATGACGCTGCCGTTCACCTTGCAGCGCGGGCAGATCCTTGTGACGGAACGTGTGGGGCCTGTGTTGCCCTATCCGTCCGACCGGATCCGGCAGACTGCCGGAGGCACGATCATGGTTGGCGGCACCAAGGAGGATGTGGGCCGCGATACAGGCACGACGGCCGCTGGGGCAGCTAGCTTGGCGGCACGCGCCATCAGGATATTTCCCGATCTGGCGCGCGTTTCAGCCGTCCGTCAGTGGAGCGGCCGACGCGTGATCACGCCGGATATCGCGCCCATCTACGAGCGCAGTTCCATGTTTCCGGGGGCGTATGCCTGCATCTGCCATTCGGGTGTGACGCTGGCGGCCTATCACGCCCGCGGCCTCGCGAAGCGCATCGCCGGATATGGGAGCTGGGATGACGTCCAGCAGTTCAGTGTCAGGAGGTTCGATGTTCAGGCTGCTTGAAGATGACCGGGGCAGGATGGAGAGCACGGTGACGATCGAGATCGACGGGTATCCGGTCATCGCGCGGGTTGGCGAAACGGTGGCGTCCGCGCTGTTGCGTGAGGAATCTGCCTGGAGCCGGACGACACCGGTCTCCGGTGCCCGGCGGGCACCGTATTGCATGATGGGTGTGTGTTTCGACTGTCTGATGCTGGTCGAGGGAGAAGGGCTGGTTCGCGCGTGCCAGACGCCTGTCAGTGCCGGTCTGAAGGTACAGCGGCAGACAGGGCCACGGAAGGTGGGGCCGTCATGCTGAAGCCGGATCTTCTGATCGTGGGAGCCGGCCCGGCAGGAATGAGCGCTGCGATCGTTGCGGCGCGCGCGGGGCTGAAGGTTATCGTCGTTGACGAACAGCCGACCCCTGGTGGTCAGATCTGGCGTGGGGTCGAAGCAAATGCGGGGACGTCCCGCGGTAGGGCGCTGGGCGCGCAGTACTGCTCCGGTCTGGCGACAGTCAGGGCGTATCGTGAATGTGGGGCGGTTTACTGGCCGTCCACTCGTGTCTGGCAGATCGAGCCCACTCTGGGGACGTATGTTACGGGCCCTGGGGGGACACGTGTGATTGCCCCAAGGCTGGTTCTGATCGCGACAGGAGCGCAGGAGCGGCCGGCTCCGTTCCGGGGCTGGACGTTGCCCGGGGTCATGACGGTTGGGGCGGCGCAGATCCTGCTCAAGAACCCCGGAAGCGTTCCTTCGGAGCCTGTCTGGATTGCAGGATGTGGTCCGCTAGCGCTGCTCTATGCGCATCAGCTAATCAGAATGGGGGGAGCGGTAGCGGGTTTTCTCGATACCCGGCCTTCTACCCCGCTGCGTGAGTCGTTGCGGTTTGCAAGCAGAGCCATCCTGCGGAGCAGTGGTGAGCTTGCCAAGGGAGCGTCCTGGTATGCGGGGTTGCGCCATCGTGCCGGGCGTTATGTTCCGGGTGTTGTTGATCTTCAGGCTCTGGGAATTGATCAGCTTGAGGGCGTACGATACAGGACGGCAGCCGGACGGGTGGACGAGATCAGGACGTCTCTTCTGCTGGTTCATGAAGGGGTGTTGCCCGAGCTGCACACGGCGCGCAGTCTCGGATGTGAAATCCGGTGGGATGCCGGGCAGGCCGCATACAGGCCAGTTTTGAACGAATGGGGGGAGTGCAGCCATCCCGATATCTTCATCGCAGGGGATGCGGCAGGTATTGGCGGCGCAGAGGCTGCCGTCCATCGGGGCAGGCTGTCGGCTTTGCGCATTCTGCAAAGGCTGGGGAAAGTCGCGGCTGAGCCCGGGATGACCGAGGAGGCCTGTCGGGCGGCTCTCGCGCGTGCCCTGGTGCTGCGTCCTTTTCTGGATCGGGTTTTCCGGCCGCGCGGGGAGATTTTTGCGCCGGACGACGACACGATCATCTGTCGCTGCGAGGAACTGCGGGTTCGCGATCTGCGGGCGGCGCTTGCGGGGAGCGTAGGGCCCAACCAGCTCAAGGCCTTTACCCGGGCTGGAATGGGCCCCTGCCAGGGGCGACAGTGCGGCCTGACAGTAGCGGCCCTGATTGCCGCGGCCGAAGGACGTCAGATGAGTGACGTCCAGCCCTTTCGGGTGCGGCCGCCGCTGAAACCGGTCCGGCTTTGCGATCTGGCGGGGCTGGCAGATGAAGGTTTTTCGTCGTGAGGGCCGGGCAGGCCACCACGGCCGTAATCGGCGGGGGGCTTCATGGTCTGGCCTGTGCGCTGGCGCTGGCGCAGCGGGGGCAGGACGTCGTGTTGTTCGAACGGTCATGGATCGGGCGGCGGGCGTCGAGCGCAACGGCAGCAGGTGTTCGGACCCTATGGCGCGATCCGGCGGAAATTGCCCTTTCCCTTGAGGCGCTGGACCGGTGGTACCGGATGGATGCGCTTGTCGGGGATGACTGCGGCTTTCGGGCGGGCGGTCAGATCAAGGTTGCCGAAAGTTATGCCGAGATGGAGGCACTGGCGGCCCGGGCCGCCCGGACGCGTGACCTCGGGTTCCATCATGAAGAACTGATCGATACCCGGGAACTGCGTCGGCTGGCCCCCATGATCAGTGAGAATTGTGTCGGAGGGCTCATCGCCCGTCGCGATGGGGCGGCTGACCCCCATCGGACGATTGCCGCATTCCGCCGGGCTGTCGAAGGGCAGGGGGGCGTCATTCGCGAGGGGATCTCCGTCATGGCGCTTGAACCCGAGGCCGGGGGGTGGCGCGTGGTGACGGATGCCGGAAACTGGGCCGTGCGCCATGTTATCAATGCGGCAGGTGCCTGGGGCGGTCAGGTCTGCCGAATGGTCGGTGAGGCCATCCGGTTTGGGTACAAGGCGTCCATGGTGTTTGTCACCGAGCGGGTGCAGCAGGCGTTCGGTCCGGTTTTCAGCACGGTCAGCCGTCCTCTGAGCTTCAAGCAGTCGTCGCAGGGAACGCTGGTTGTCGGCGGCGGGATCCAGGGTTGGGCCGATCTGGAAAAGGGGTCAACGCAGGTTGATTTCCGTGCCTTGTCCAGAGGGGCAGCCGCGGCGCAGGCGCTGTTTCCGGCCATCCGGAACGTCCAGATCGTGCGGGCCTGGACGGGGCTGGAAGGAAAGACGCCAGACCTTCTGCCGGTCATCGGGCCGTCCGCATGTGCTCCCGGCGTCTTCCATACATTCGGATTTTCCGGCCACGGGTTCGAGCTTGTTCCCCTAGTCGGGGAGATCATCGCCGACTGCATCATGCACGGTCGGTCCCGTTACGATATCGGCGCCTTCGATGTCGCCCGTCTTCTGGCCTGAGGTTCGCATGATGTCTGGAAAGAACCCGAATACTGAAAACAGTCTGTCAACGGAGGCTCCCATGGTCCGGATAGGAATAGATGTCGGCGGAACGTTTACCGATTTTACGGTCTCGGAAGCGGATGGTGGGGAACTGTCCTATTTCAAGACACCTTCCACCCCGCATGATCCGTCCGAAGCCATTCTGACGGGAATCAGAACGATCCTTGAGACACGGGGGATTGCGGCCGGGAAGGTCGCGTATCTCGGGCATGGAACCACTGTTGCCACCAATATGATCATTGAGGGCAAGGGCGTCACCACGGGTCTGATCACGACACGGGGCTTTCGCGATGTCCTGGCGATCGGTCGGCAGACGCGGCCTTATCTTTATGATTTCCATAAAGAAAAGCCCGAGCCTGTGGTGGAGCGCTGTCATCGTCTTGAGGTGAGCGAGCGTGTGACGGCTTCAGGAGACGTGCTGCAACCGCTGGATCTGGAGGAACTGGGGCGGAGGGTTGAAAGCCTGCTGGCCGATGGGGTGCAGGCCATAGCCATCTCGTTTTTGCACAGTTACCGCGCGCCAGAGCATGAAAAGGAAGCGGAACATTATATCCGCGAGCGCTGGCCCGACCTTTACGTCACGCGATCCTCGGCCGTGCTGCCTGAGTTCCGTGAGTTCGAACGCACATCGACCGCGGTTCTGAATGCCTGTGTCGGGCCGAAGATGGCGCATTATCTTGACCATCTCTGCGCCGATACGCGTGAACTGGGCATTGGTGTCGAGCCGATGACGATCCACTCCAATGGTGGTCTGCTGCCAGTGGCGGCCGCCCGGCGCTTTCCTGTTGCGACATGCCTCTCTGGTCCGGCAGCCGGTGTGATCGGCGCGGCGATCGTTTCGTCCCTGGCGGGGATGCCGGATATCGTCACGTTTGATGTGGGTGGGACGAGCACGGATGTTTCGCTGGTCTCCGGCGGTCAGCCACGCTTTACGCGAAGCCGCGACGTTGCCGGGCACCCTGTCCGGCTGCCGATGGTGGACATTACGGTGATCGGTGCGGGCGGCGGCAGCATCGCCCATGTGGATGCCAGCGGTGGGCTCAAGGTTGGGCCCCGAAGCGCAGGTGCCGTTCCTGGTCCGGCCGCCTATGGCAAGGGGGGGCAAAACCCGACGCTCACTGACGCCAATATCGTGCTTAACCGCCTCAATCCCGTGTCTCTTCTGGATGGGCGACTGCCGGTGGATCGGGACGCCGCCTGCCGGACTGTCGAGCGGAATGTCGCGGACAGGCTTGGGATTCCGCTTGATGAAGCCGCCTATGGGATCATTCGGATTGCCGCAGCGAATATGGCGCGTGCCATTCGCGCCGTTACGGTCGAGCAGGGGCATGATATCCGCAAGCTCGCGCTCTTCGCCTTTGGCGGCGGCGGACCTCTGCATGCGACTGAGGTTGCGCGCGAGGCCGAGATCCGGCGGATCATCATTCCACGCGAACCCGGCACGATGTGTGCCCGCGGCACGTTGATGTCGGACATCAGTCTCGACTTCACCCGGACGCTTCTGGAACGCGCGGATGACGATGGCTGGGCGGTCACGATCGAGAGCCTCGAAACCCTCGTCCGCAGGGGCGACGCATGGTTGCAGACCGAGGGAATTGCAGCTTCCGCACGGGTCTTCAATGCGACGGTCAATGCGTATTACGTCGGGCAGAACCATGAAATTCCGGTCAGCGTGGATCTGTCGCCGATCCCTTCAGTGACGGCGTTCCGCGAGGCGTTCCATCACGCGCACAGGGCGGCGTATGGAACGTGCTTCCCGAACCGTCCGGTCGTGATCGTGAGCGTGGCCGTTCAGGCTGTCGGGACGATTGCCAAGGAAAGTCCCGCTCTCCTGACGGGCGGCAAGACGTTGACAGAGGCGTTCAAGGAACGACGCGAGGTTTATCTGGGGCTGGCTGGATGGCAGGCGCTGAACGTGTACCGCCGTGATGTCCAGGCGGCTGGCGAGGTGATCATTGGCCCGGCCATCCTTGAGGAAATGAGTTCGACCACGGTTCTGCTCTCCGGTCAGACCGGGCGCATCGACCGCTACGGAAACATCATCATCGACGATGAATTCTGATGCAGCCATCAGGGGAGAAAGACACGATGAACGAGATTTCGAGACCCGCTGACAGCGTTGAAATGGAAGTGTTCAGCAACCGGCTGCTGTCCATTACCGAAGTCATGGCAATTCACATGATGAAGTCGTCCTTTTCCGCACAGATCAAGGAAAGGCGCGACTTTTCGGTTGGTATCTTCGATGCGGAGGGGCGTCTTCTGGCGCAGGGAACGCATATCCCGCTGCATCTGGGGTCTCTTCTGGGGGCTCTGGAGACGACACTGGCCTGTGTCGCCATTGCCGACATGCGCGATGGCGACAGTTATATCTGTAATGATCCCTATCTGGCTGGCGGGACGCATCTGCCGGATATCGCCATTGTTACGCCTGTCTTCCTTGAGGGGGCTGTCGTCGCATTCGTCGCGAATATCGGGCATCATACGGATGTAGGGGGCATTGTTCCCGGTTCGATAGCGGCCGGAGCAAAAAGCATTTTTGAAGAGGGAATTCGCATCCCGGTCGTTCGGATCGCCCGCGACTGGGAGGTGGACGGGAACCTGCTGGCCGTGATCGCTGCCAATTCCCGCCTTCCGGATGAGCGGGCGCTCGATCTGCGCGTCCAGGTGACGGTCAACCGGCTGGGTTCGGAGCAGACGCGCGCCCTGTTCGAGCGGATGGGCATCGCGAATGTTCGCTCTGCCGTGCGGGATCTGCTGTCCTATACGTCGCATCGCCTGATCCGGCATGTCGCTGCGTTGCCTGAAAAGCGCTGTTCGTTTGAAAGCCGGCTGGACGATGATGGGACGGGAAAAGGCAGTCCCGTAAGGATCGTGGTGACTGTCTGGCATGAGGCCGGAAAACTGCATGTCGATTTTACCGGCACTGACAGGCAGGTCGTCGGTGCGATGAATGTCAGCCGGAATGCTCTGAAGGCTTCAGTCTATTACTGCGTGAAAGCGCTGCTCGATCCGGAGCTGATGCCTAATAGCGGCCTGTTTGACGCCGTAACGATATCGGCACCGCCCGGCAGCATCGTCTCCCCGGATTACCCTGCGGCCTGTGGAGCGCGGAGCATCACCTGCCAGAAAGTCGCCCGCGCGGTTTTCGGAGCCTTTCGCGGTCTGCTTCCGGCCGGGCCGGTCATCGCCTCGAGCCATGATGTGCTTCCCGTGATCTCGCTTTCCGGCAGACATCCCGGCAGCGGGGCGTATTATGTATATGCAGAAGCGATCGGGGGCGGAGCAGGCGCAACCGCCTGTCATGACGGCATGGACGCCGTTCAGGTGCACGTCACCAACAGTCTGAACATGCCGAGTGAAGTTCTGGAAATCGAATTTCCGCTACTGGTCGAGGAGTATGGCCTGGCGATCGATTCCGGCGGGAACGGGCATTATCGCGGCGGGTTGGGAATTGTCCGGCAGTTGCGGGTTCTGGCTGACGAGACCGTGCTTTCGGTCCGTTCTGACTCGCATAAATTCGGTGCTGACGGGGTGCATGGCGGCGGGATGGGGCAGGTCGGTGCGCTGGTTCTGCAACGGGATGGGTCTGTGCAGGAAATGTCGTCCAAGGTCGATGGACTGGTGCTGGATGCCGGGACCACCGTGCGTTTTACGACGCCCGGCGGGGGTGGCTTCGGCTCTGCAAAAATGCGGCCTGTCTCGGCGCTCATGCAGGACCTGAAAAACGGAGTGCTGACGCGGGAGCAGGCTGTCCGTGATTATGGAGATATCCTGCAGGCTGCAGAACGCGCTGAGTTCTGAGTGGAGCTGCGGTTTATTGTGGCTTAGATGTTACGAAATAACAACAAAATCAAATGATCCAGGAGTAAAGACCGATGTTTCGATCAAATGAAGTGTCTCGTTCTCGTCTTTGTCTGTCATTTGCGTTGCTTGGCTGCTCGATACTCAGTCCGCTGTCAGATGTTCTGGCTGCCGAAGGGGAAACGCAGAAAGCGCACGGGAAAAGCAGCCAGTCCAGATCCGGGCAGGCGGCGTCGCAACCTGCGGCACAGAAGCCGGAGAAAAAACCTTCGTCTTCTGCCAGCATCAACGCCTCGGGAGATGCCGAGGCTGTCGAGGTCCATGCTGTGGCGCGTTTTGCCGGTGGGCGGTTCAAGAAACAGGTTGCGCCGGAATCCCGCAGTTCGGTGGGGGCCGCCTATATTGCGCAGCAGGCCGCAGCGGCTAGCCCGTTACAGATCATCCAGAATCTTCCGGGCGTCAATTATGGTACGTCCGATACTTTCGGGCTGTCGAACCGGCAGAACTTCAATATCCGCGGTCTGAACCAGACGGAAATCGGCTGGGTTGTCGAAGGCATGCCCGGCATCGATATGGTTTACTACCAGCCCTATATCGAGACCTGGGCCGATAATGAGAATGTATCCGATCTGACGGTGCTTCAGGGAACGTCGCGCCTGTACGCTCCGGTTGCCACGGCGACAGGCGGCGAACTGATCGAAACCATCCGCGACCCATCCGACAAGATGGGCGGTCATATCGGTTATGCGGCCGGTTCCTATCGGGCGCAGCGGGTCTTTGTCCGTGCGGATTCAGGCTATATTGGCAATACGGGGCTGAAGATGTTCGGTTCCTATTCCTATGTCGGCTCGGATAATTTTTCGGGAAGTGGCCGCAGTCATCGCACCCATATTGATTACAAAGCTGTCAAGGAGTGGAAAGACAAGGCGCGCAGTTCACTGTTTTTCTCTTTTGATGACTGGTATATCGCACGCTCCAAGCCTGTAACCCTGTCGGGTTGGGAAAGTGCCAATGACCGTGCCGACGGTTTTTCTGCGCTGAATTATTCGGGAACCTATACTCCCGGGCAGACGACGGATTACTGGAAGCCGAATATCTACAAGTATCAGGATGTCATGGCATCCTTTCAGAACTGGTGGCAGGTTACGGACCGACTCCGTCTGCATCTGACGCCATACATGCGATGGGAAAAGAGCGATGCTGCGGGGCAGACAACCCTGTCAACGAGCAGCATCTACAATGGGAACCAGAAGGTTTCGGTCAATACGGGCGGAGTTTATTTTACCGATGCCGGGAAAACCCGGTTTTCGGCCATGACCAATACGCTTCAGAATATTTACACGACGGGTATGAATCTGTACGGTGATTATGACGTTTCGGATACGAACCGTCTGACTGTCGGGTACTGGTATGAACACTGGAATATCTCGACGCTTGGTGGACTGGCGCCCATAAACCAGTATGGCGAGACAGAAAACGACTTTGGAAAATATGTTCTGAAGACGACTGATGGCGACGTGGTTGCCGGGTCGCATTATCAGGAATCCTACAACCTTCATTCCCTGTATGTGACTGATTCACAGGATTTTCTGAATCACAAGCTGAAGGTGGCTGGTGGTTTCAAGGAAATGCTGTTCAACCTTTCGGGCACCAATCAGGCGCCGGGGTCACAGTATCATTATGCCGCCAGTTTCAGTCGTCCGATGCCGCGGTTGAGTGTGTCCTATGCGCCCAATCGGGAAATGCAGGTTTACCTGAACGCTACGACCAATACGCGTGTGCCAATGCCGGCGAATACTTACCCCAACCTGTATTCGGTCTCGACGGGCCAACTGTCCCAAGTGGGAAATGAGTCCCAGCAGCCTGAATACGCGATCAGTGAGGAGCTGGGTTTTCGCTATCATGGTGTGCTCAATTTCTCGCTGGCCCTGTTCAATATGAACATTACGAACCATCAGGTGTCGACTCTTGTTTCCATCAATGGGGCGCAGGTCAGTCAGGCTATTTCCATGGGTGGTGAGACGGCTCGGGGTGTAACGGCTGAAATCGCCGGCCATAGATACTGGGGACTGGCTCCTTATGTGAACGGACAGTTCCTGCATGCCACGATGGACAATAACTTCAAGGTCGGAAATGATGCGCTGCCCACGGCTGGCAAGATTGCCGTGCAATCTCCCAAATTCATGGCCAATATTGGTCTGAATTACCAGAATGGCCCCTATTATGCCAATCTGTCTTTCAAGTGGGTTGATTCCCAGTATTCGACCTTCATGAACAACCAGAGCATGCCGGCTTACAAGACGGTGGATCTAGGGTTTGGCTATCATTTCCCGTCTTACGGGCCACTGCATAATGCGACGCTAAGTCTGAACTTCACCAATCTGACCAATGTTCGGTATCTCAGCTCTGTCGCAACAGTTGTTGGTACAGCGAAGTCCATGCGAGGCGTTTACGGTACGACCATCGCAGCCGGTACGCCTGCTTATTATATGGCGGCTCCTCTTGGCGTCATGATGAATCTGTCGACGGATTTCTAAAAACAGAGCGTGCACTAGACATCTTCTCTGGAGGGACTTCATGAGTTTGCTACGGTCTGGACTTCTCATGAACCGATGGGCCATTCTCCTGCTGATTATTGCTCCACTCAATTTTCTGCTGGGTGTCGACAGAAATGCCCTGACCGTATGCTCTCCCCTTGTTCGTGCAGATCTGCAGATTGGTGCCGTTGCGATGGCGGGGCTGATTACTACTGCAACGGCTATCTATGCTTTTCTACAGCTGCCAGCGGGGTGGTTTGTTCAGAGGATCGGTGTCCGCTGGGCGCTCTTCGGGGCCTGTCTTCTGTGGTCAATCGCGACGCTCGCAACCGGGCTTCCCCATTCCCTGGGGCAGTTCGCGGCTGCCCGGATTGCCCTTGGGATTGGTCAGGCCCCAGACTGGGTGGCGTCGATCCTGGCCCTGAAGCTTCTTTTTTCAGAAAAGGACCGTGAAGCTGCAAATTCGGTTTTGCTTGGATCTCTGTATATTGGGTATTCCGCCAGCGGGTGGCTGACTACCTGGCTTATGGGGTTCGCAGGCTGGCGAGGCAGTTTCCAGATCTTCGGACTGGTGGGAATGGCCGTGAGTGTCCTCGTGTTTGTGCTGTATGGGGGGACATCGCTGGAGCAGCGCCGGCAGGTCAGGGAAGATGTGAATTCCGGAAAACGGCCTGACATTCGCAGGTTACTCGGCGTTATGCCGGTTGCCCTGTTTTACGGCATCGTCTGTTGTATGCAGAGTTTCTTTCACGTGACCTTTGCCCATTTCGTCATGAACCGTTTCGCGCTGAGTGCGACGACGGCAGGTCATGTCTTTTCTCTGCCCTGGCTGATTCTGTATGTGGCAGCGATCGGGTGGGGCGCGGGTATCAGAAGTCTGAAGAAGGCCTACCCATCATTCGGGCTGCGACAGCAGACATACATGGGATGCATCGCAATCGTTATTGCTTCGCTCGGGCTGGGTGGCGGTATCCTGTGCAGCAATATCGTGATGTGTCTGGGTCTGTTTGCCGTGTGCATGCTGTCCATCGGACTTTGCCAGGTTTTGACCTGGACGCAGGTACAGCGTTTTGAGTGGGGAGCCGCTATTGCGGCCGGGGCTGTTGCACTGGCAGGTAATCTTGCCTCTTCTGCGGCCCCCATCGGGTATGAAATGATATTTGCCCGTTCTGGCGGATGGGACACTGTTTCGCTGGTTGTCTGTGTTCTGGGCGGAATGGGCGTCATCGTCTGGCAACTGGCGCATCGGAAGGACGGTGCGGTCAGTCGGCTGGACAGTATGAGCATCCAGAAAGGTACAGACACGGTGTAAAGGCACGTTCTGAGGGTGACAGGACCGTCATGGCTCACGCCTACGTGCAGACGTGAGCCATATAATCGCCAATAGGCTATCACAGTTCGATCTTGATTGAGTGGTAAAACGACGCATCTGGCTGATGTCGGACGCGGTTATCTGCCGTAGGAACTAAATGAAAAGCCGCTCTGCGAGGTATCTCGCAGGGCGGCGTAAAGTATTGTTCTGATCCCGGGGTGTAGCGTTTTGGCTTCGCTCAGAAAGAAGAGGAAATGTTGATGACAAAGGTCATGGGGGCTGCGAGGAAGTAGGCAGGTGTCGAGCCTGCGACGATCTGGCCATTCGTGGCACGTGTTGGTCGTGCATTGGGGGTGACAGTACTGATGCCGCCGAGATAGGCTTTGTTTGTCAGGTTCATGAAGTTCAGACGAAGGACTGGCTCGTGGAGGATAAACCATTTCGGGAAGTGGTAACCCAGACCCAGATCGACGGTTTTGTAAGCCGGCATCGACTGATCGTCCATGAAGGTCGAGTACTGGGAATCAACATATTTGAAGGTTACGTTGGCGAAGAACGGTCCTTTTGTGTACATTACCCCGACATTGGCCATGAATTTCGGGCTGAAAACCGCAATTTTCCCGGCAGTCGGCAGGGTTCCCGAGGCCGTGTTGAAATTGTTGTCCATTGTGGAATGGAGATATTGCCCGTTCACATAAGGCGCAAAGCCGTAGAACGGATGAAGGGACGCTTCTGCCGTCACGCCGCGTACGGTCTGGCCGCCTGCTGCGATGGCGGTGTTGGTTGATGCGCCGTTGATGAAAGCCTGGGTCGTGACCTGGTGGTTCGTCAGGTTGGCATTGAAAAACGCTGCGTCGAAATTGAAAGCACCGTAGTAACGAAACCCCAGTTCCTCGCTGATCGTGTATTCCATACGGGCATTGTTCGAGCCGCTCTGGGAGATTGCTCCAGTCGCGGTGCTGTAGATGTTGGGATAGGTGGACAGCGGGACGGGCGGTCGTGCGTTGGTTGTTCCGTTGATATAGACCTGCATGTCCTTGGTGATGTTGTACGACACCGATACGCGCGGCATGGGCTGTGTTATGGCCTGCGAGAAATGATATTGTGGCCCGGCGAGCTGGTTGGTGCCGGAGACGTAGAACATCATCTCTTTCACGCCGGCAGTAATTTTCAGCTTGTCATCGAAGAAGCTCTGTGTGTCCGAGACGTAGAAATTGTTGATCATTGTGGACATCTGATACTTGGCGCCCGCGATCAGACTGCCATTCGTGGCGTAAAGCAGGTCCTTGCCCATATAGCTGGGCGCGTTTCCGTTAATGTCCAGAGGTGTGACCCCGGACGTTGCGTCCATGTTCCAGTGATCGAACCAGTAACCGAAAATCAGGTGATTGCTGTGGATCGGATCATACTGGATATAGGTGTTGACCCCGGTCTCGTATTCACGCTGCGCCGTATTCGCCAGGCCGTTGACGCGTCCATTGACGAGCGTCAGGTTGGATGTATCCAGGTTGACGCGCTGGTCTCCCGAATACAGAGAGTCGGGGTTCAGCGAAGTCTGGCCCGGGCTGTTGGAGAAATTCCAGTGGAAATAGGGCGTGATATGCAGGTTCAGGTGACGCGCAAGCGAGAACTCATTCTGGAATGAAATCAGAACGCTGTTGCGGTGATAAAGGTAGTTCTTCCAGTAGTTGGTCGTCACTCCAGGGATATAGCTGGAAGCGTAGTTTCCTACGGAGAAATTATTGTTCGCCTTTGCTGCGGTTTCATAGGCTGCGAGCGTATAGGGGTTGCTCCGTGCATTCTTCCAGGCATCGTAAGAAACGAACAAGCTGCTGCGGCCGATGGAACCCCATTCCCTGAGCGCCTTGAAGTCGACATGTGTCTTGTTGCTGCGTCCCGAACCCGCGAATATGTCAGCGGCGGTATAGGATGCGGAACCGAACAGACGGATACCGGAATGACCGATATAGCCGCTGTCGAGCCGTCCAAAGACGCGTTGCGCGCGATAGGACCCCGCAGCATAGGAAATCATGCCACCGGCTTTTTCTGAAGGATCCCGCACTGTCTCGATCAGTTCACCACCGGAGGAAGACTGAACCGGGTCGTTGATCCGCGAGGTGCTGGGAATCAGCGTGATGTCAGACAGATTTTCATTGTCGGCATAGCTCTCGGTATAGGGATTGTAATAGGCCTGATCGACGCCAGGCACACCTTCGATTGTATAGCCCAATTGTGTCTGCTGGAAGCCGCGGACGCTGATCGTGTTGCGGATGCTCAGGCCGAACGCATCCTGCGTGCCGTAATTGACGCCCGGCAGGGTGGAGACGAGCTGCAATGGCGAGGCGATGGCGGATTTGCGTGCAATGGCTGCAGCCGTGATGGAGCTTG
>Ga0157365_10000527_pt1 | contig 16533 bp, 9 predicted proteins | sample AttsexASBM3_FD_111478 | JGI IMG/M metagenome (GOLD analysis project Ga0157365, IMG submission 111478) | Fungus gardens microbial communities from leaf cutter ant in Ribeirão Preto, State of São Paulo, Brazil - Atta sexdens ASBM3 | ecosystem: Host-associated > Fungi > Mycelium > Unclassified ... | reverse complement strand
GAGTAATTGCCTTCGAACGGATAACCACGACCGCGCTCGATTTCGAGAATCCAGTTCGTGACATTGTCGAGGAAGTAGCGGTCATGGGTGATGACCATGACGGTGCCCTGGTAGTCGCGCAGGGTCTTTTCGAGCCAGGCCACGCTCTCGGCATCGAGATGGTTGGTCGGTTCGTCGAGCAGCAGCAGATCGGGCTTTTCAAGCAGCAGGCGGCACAGCGCCACGCGGCGGCGCTCACCACCGGAAAGCATGGTGACAGGGCTGTCGGCAGGTGGGCAGCGCAGGGCTTCGAGAGCGATCTCGAGCTTGCGATCCAGCTCCCAGCCATCGCCGGCGTCGATCTTTTCCTGCAGTTCGGCCTGCTCGGCCAGAAGCGCGTTCATCTCGTCATCGGTCATCGGCTCGGCAAAGGCCATCGAGATTTCGTTGAAACGATCGACAGCACGCTTCAGGTCGCCGAAACCAAGTGCCACGTTCTCACCCACGGTCAGGGACTCGTCGAGCTTGGGCTCCTGCTCCAGATAGCCGATGCGTGCGCCTTCCGCGCCCCAGGCCTCACCGCCATATTCCTTTTCGATACCGGCCATGATCTTGAGCAGCGTGGACTTACCGGCACCGTTGACACCGAGCACGCCGATCTTGACGCCCGGAAGGAAGGACAGCGTGATTCCCTTGAAGACCTCACGGCCTCCCGGATAGGCCTTCGTCAGGTCCTTCATGACATAGACATACTGATAGGCGGCCATGACGGATCTCCTGATGGAATGGTCGTATGGAAAAGGACGAGAACGCGGCTCGAGTGCGCTCCTTGTCGGAGCGTAAAACCCCTGCGCCCGGCAGGACTCGAACCCGCAACCAAGCCGTTATGAGCGGCCTGCTCTAACCAATTGAGCTACAGGCGCACAGGTTGTGCAGGAGATCGCGCAATTCGTCTTTTTTTGCAAGATGACATGACAAAGAAATCGGCCCGATCCTTTATTATGAACGACGAAGCCGCCTTTTTTCTCTTTTTGCGATGGGCCGGTTCTCCCCTCTGCAAGGGTCTCACCCGGCTGCTCCTCTCTAGGCCGGCTCGCGTCCCTGACATATGCACGCCTTGTACAATGGCTTAACCGTGCCGGGACGCTGTACGTTGCGGTTGGATCGAAGTTCGCCCTGCTGAAAGGATTCCAGACATATGTGCGCCGATATCATGCCTTCGGACCGCCCTTCTCCTGAAGCGCGTCCGCGTATCGCCATACGCTACTGCACCCAGTGCAACTGGATGCTGCGCTCAGCCTGGATCGCGCAGGAACTGCTTTCCAGCTTCGGAACCGATCTCGGTGAGGTCGCGCTCATTCCCGACACGGGCGGACATTTCAGCATCATGCTCGACGATACGCTGATCTGGGAGCGCAAGCGCGATGGCGGCTTCCCCGGCCCCAAGGAGATCAAGCAGCGCGTACGCGACGTGATCGCTCCCGAACGCGATCTGGGGCATACCGACCGCTAACGCGCACATGAAACCCGGCATGGCGTATCCGTCGCCCATGTGGCGGATGGAACAACATGAGCGGTACATAACGTTACGGCATCTGTGCAGAAAAGCATCGAACGGCTAGGATTGCGCCATCGCATAAACCCTTTCAGGAATTGAAGTGATGGACGTCACAAAAATCTCCCCCGGCAAATCTGTTCCCGATGACATCAATGTCGTGATCGAGATCCCGCAGGGTTCTTCCGTCAAATACGAAGTAGACAAGGAAAGCGGCGCCGTTTTCGTCGATCGTTTCCTTTTCACGCCGATGTATTACCCCGCAGCTTACGGGTTCATCCCCAACACGCTCGCTGCCGACGGCGACCCGGCCGATGCGCTCGTTCTCGCACCGGGTCCGATCGTGCCCGGCGCAGTCATTCGTGCACGCCCCATCGGCATGCTCAAAATGGAAGATGAAAGCGGGCAGGACGAGAAGATCATCTGCGTGCCGCATGACAAGATCCACAGCGAATACACCAATGTGAAGACGATCAATGATCTGCCTGAAATCACATTGAAGGCCATCGGCCACTTCTTTGAACGCTACAAAGATCTCGAACCGAACAAGTGGGTCAAAGTCTCGGGCTGGGAAGGCCCGGAAGAAGCGAAGAAAGCTATCCTCGCTGCTCTTGACGCTGCCAAGTAACAGCGACGCGTTGTAATAAACAGTGACCGGAAAGACACATCGTCTTTCCGGTTTCTTGTTTCACAGCGCTGTGAGGCGCAATCGGGGCGCCACCCGGTTGCCAAAACTAAATCAAATGTAATAAAAGGGTCATGTTGGGATTAGGAAAGGATGTCCTTCTCCCTCACTGTATCGGAACCCTGCGTCCTCATCCGACTGGCGGATTGCCCAAATGTCTCTAACCCGTATTTCTTTCAAGGCTCTGGGTGTTGTCACCACAGCCCTGGCCACCTTCTCTGCCATCCCCTCCGCGCAGGCGCAGTCGCCTCTCGCTGGCGGCGCTCCCAACGGCACGGGCCTTGCTCCTTCGGTGCGCGTGTCGAGCCCCATTGGCACGGATAATTTCCATGATTCGTCCGTTCCGCCGCTACCCCACCCAGAGGCCATTTTCGATGACCCGTGGGGCTGGAATACGTGGCTTCGTCAGCATGGCGTTGCCATCCTGCTCGATACCACCAACGAGTTCGCAGGTGCCATTACGAGCCCGACAAAAGGCCTGGGCCTGCGTCAGGGCAGCAGTAATGCCGGCCAGTACGGCTTCGAAAACGATATCGACTGGGAAAAGCTGGCGGGTATTCGCGGCTTTTCGACCCACGCCGTTTTCGTCGGCCGCTATGGCATTCCCGCCAGCCGCATGTTCGGTGACAATCTGAACCCCAGCCAGGAAATCTACGGCGGCGGCGGCAATGTGGTGGTTCATCTCGTCTACCTCTACGGCGAAGAGACGCTTTTCAACGGACACCTCGATATCGCTGCCGGCCGTATTCCGCTGCTGACCGATTTCTCGTCCAATCCGCTGTACTGCAACTTCATGAACAATGCTTTCTGCGGTAACCCGAAAGCATCGTCAGATAATACCAGCCATTCGTCCTACCCGGATTCGAACTGGGCAGCCCGCATTCGTGTGCGCCCATCGCAGTACACCTATCTCCAGGCCGGTGTGTACTTCAACACGATGGGTATCTACGGCGTCCAGCAGATGCGTACCGGCTTCAAGTGGAACGGCGCCGATATCAATGGCGAAGCCGCCCCTGTGGAGTTCGGCTGGGAGCCGATCTTCGGTAAGGACAAGCTGCCGGGCCATTACAAGCTCGGTGGAATTGTCGATACGGCACCGCATCCGGATGCCCTATACGATGTGAACGACAATTACTGGGCCATCACGGGTCAGGCCCGCAAGGTGCATAACAATTCCTGGTCGGCCTATGCGCTGGCAGACCAGATGATCATGCGTCACAAGGGCAATGGTCCCGATGCCGGTATCACGCTGCTCGGCGTGTTCTATAACAACTCGCCGGTCACACAGACGCGCGAACGTCAGTTCTCGCTCGGCGTGCTCGACCGTGGTTTCTGGAAGTCCCGTCCACTGGATGCCTGGGGTGTGAACTTCAGCTATATCCAGGTCTCGAAGAAGGTCAAAACGGCTCAGCAGATCCAGCAGAGCCTGGGTTACCAGACCTTGCTCAATGGCTCCTTCTTTCCACAGACCAATGGAATGGTCATCGAAGCCATGTATCAGATCCGCGTGTGGCGCGGCATCACCTTCGCACCTGATTTCCAGTACTTCATCCGTCCCGGCGCTCAGCCCGGTCTGAAGGATGCGGCGACACTGGGCTTCAAATCCCACATCGAAATCTTCTGATTATCCACTCTCCCTCACTTCATGGGGGAGAGATATCGCAATGACTTCAGCGCCCTGTTTGCTCCCTCGTCTTACCTGACGATGGAAGCAATCAGGGCGTCGTAGTTTGCAAGGTAGCCGTCGAGCGAGAGTTCGGATTCGGCGTAGCGACGTGCTTCCCGACGCAGGGTCTTCGCCAGAGCCTTGTCCTCGATGATCTCCAGAATGGCCGAAGCGATCCCGTCCGGCTCCAGAAAAGGTGCAAGCAATCCGTTGCGGCGATCGGCAATGAACTCCTCGACCGGTTCGGTGCGACTGCCGACAATGGCGCAACCTGTCGCCATTGCTTCTCTCAAAGACCAGGATGCCACGAACGGATAGGTCAGATAGACATGGGCATCCGACCGCCTGAGCGTCAGACGGAACGTGTCATAATCCACCTTGCCGAGAAAATGGACGCGATCCAGGTCGACCTGTCCAGCAACCTCCCGCAGGAAGATATCGCGCCAGCTTCCTGCATCTGGCGGCGGCGCCGCACCATAGCTGGTCCCATCTCCGCCAATAAGAACAACACGTGCATCCGGGCGTTCTCGGAGAATACGGGGAAGCGCACGCATGAAACTGTGAATGCCGCGATACGGCTCGAGATTGCGCGCAACGAAGGTGATCAGTTTGTCCTTAGGGCGTATGAGATGCGGCCCGATTGCGACATCCTTTTCGAATAATCCCGGCTCAGGCGCACAGAGATCGAGATTTACGCCTTCGCGCAGCAGACTGATCCGGTCATGGGCCCAATCCGGATATGTCCCTTTCTGGAAAAGGGTCGGCGTCTGCCCGTACTGGTTGAGATTGAGCGCCAGAAGATTGATGGCATTCTTGACACGTACAACCGGCGCAAGATCGGGACGCGGCGGGAATTCCGGATCGAAATCCACATCATTCTTGTCGGTATGATAGAAGAACTCGAAATATCCGAGGATCGGTGTGGCCGGATACACATCGACGAGATTCAGCAACTCGCCCCAGCCGTGATGGCCGATAATGATATCGGGCACATAACCCAGGGATTTCAGGGTCTGGGCTGCCCGTGCCACAGCCTCTGCACGACTGAGCCCCATCTCAAGCTCACGCAGGGAGGGATGGGTGTGAGGAGAAATCACCCGATCCTGACGGTAGAGCACGCGCCTGACGCCGGGCAGATGCCCTTCATTGGCTTCGGAAATGAAAACGATCTCATGACCGCCCTGCTCATGAAGATGCCTGACCAGATGCAGAAACTGGCCGGGGAAATTCTGATGCACGAACAGGAAACGCAAAACCGGAAGCTTTCATTCTGATGCAGGCAGACAGAAACTAGCGTGAGGCTCTGCGCATCTCAAACAGGCGCTGGCAAAGCGTATCGACGCACGTAATCAGCTGCTTTTCAGCGTATCTACATTGGCTGCACAAGGCACCGGAAAGAGCGCCCGGTCGGTCTGCGGGCATCGAAATCCATGCAGTCTTCCGAACCCGGGCCATCGAGTGGATGGTCCCCTCATACGACTTTCGTATGAGGGGAGCGTCAATCGGTCAGGCCACTGTCGCCTTGCGACGCGCCGAAGCCTTCTTGCCGGGTTTGGGCGAAGATGTCTCTTCCTGGGCGGTTTCGGCCTTGTGAGGCACAATCTCGACCTGGAAAGCTTCCAGCGGTGCGAGGGATTCAGCTTCGAGAGTCTCACCGTTCGCCAGCGGACCTATACGGGTACCGTCCGTGAATGTCGCACTGATCGAAAGATCGTATTTCTCTTCCGCACCGTTCTTCAGGCGAACGCAAAGCCCCAGAATAGGCAGGGCCATGCCACGCGACCCACAATACTGACCGGCTTCAGCCCAGGGTGACAGCCAGCCTTTTCCGAGAACGGCCTGATATTCGATATCCTCAGGCGCAACAAGGCTCTGGGGCGCAATACCGAATCCTTCGATCCAATTCTGGCTACCGGGCTCACCCATCCATTCTCCGATACGGGCAAGGACATCGCCACGTCTCTGGATATGGGCTGCCACTTCGGGCTTGGCTTCGGATGCACCGGCCTGAGAGGCAGCAGCCTGTGAAGCCGACGGTGCTGCTGGTGCGGGCGCGGCTGCAGCGGCCGGTGCAGCAACCGGCTCACCAGAGAGGCGGGCCACCTGGATACCGGGCGCAGGCAGGCTGCTATCCGGAGCCTGATAGGTCGTGACCATGACCTGAGCTGGCCCACGCGCCACGCGCACCAGAGCCGCACCGGCACCGCTCCCATGACTGCTGCTGATAACGCCGTCATCATCGAAGGTTTTGATCGTCACAATGCCATTCGGCATGTTCGGGGCCTGTGCCACGGTTACAGCAGGATATCCATTGATGCTCTGCGCCGCATATTCGGGCGGCAGAAACACGCAATACAGTCCCGCATCGAATGTCATCAGAGAAGCGTGAACCTTGAGCTGAACGACCTGCTCTGTCCCGGAAGAATTCGCGGAATTGGACATTTGCACTGACCCATCTTCGATTTATTTGTGCATACCATAATTTTGCACAATGTGACTAAAACCCTCTCCTGAGGAATAAAGGGATGTATAACACCGGCTAATGCTTAGTAAAAGCTATATCATTTGATGTGCCAAGTGTAGCAACACGTTACTCAATAGCGACACAGGCATACCTAATGGCACGACGCTGCCCCGACCGCTCGCCTGTATCCGCTCCGATTGCGCCCCCAGATCGAAACTGACTGCCCGCAAACCGGCGTCCCATAAATTCGACAGGGCAAAACACCAGGTTTCGGGCCAGATCGACGGTATGAGACCGAGATCGCAGTTGAACGATTCGATGACTGTTTTCGCTTCGTCTTCCCGATACTCTCCCGATATCAGAACATGGCCGGTCGCCATTAACCTGTCATCGTCGATCGTATAGCCCGCAACGACGTAGTCGAGCGGGAGGTTACGCCTTGCGGCATCTTCAGCGAGTTGCCGAACGATCTCATAGCCTTTTTCACGACCGATGGCTCCGGGAATGCAGATACGGCGCCTCCCGCCATCGAGCGGTCGCGATTGTCTCGTTTCGGGAAAGATCCCTGTTTCAAGTGCCTCTATCTCCACCTCAAGCTCCGGGAAATGGCGACGCATGCGTCTTTTGAGATCGTGAGATCCTGAAAGCACCCTGTTTGCGTCGCGCAGGATCCGGTCTGAGCGTGTAACGAGTTCGGCGACGGAAAGATGCGCATCGATCAGCGATCCCTGCTGCATCACACAGGATTCACACCCGGCAAGAGAGGGCTCACCGCAATAATGGCCATTCGGCCCGACAAGACAGATACGGGGACAGAACCATATGTAGTCATGCAGCACGATGTCCCAGCGCAGATCGAGCGCAGCGGCGAGATCGACCATCATCGGTGCATGACCGAGAAGGTGGTGCCACTCGATACGCCCGGCGTTCAGACGTCTGAGCACAGCGATGAAATCCACCCATTCGCATGGCAGATCGAAAACAACATTGGTCGTATCACCCCCACAATCCTCGACCCGGCACCCTTTCTGATGGGGGCGTATGATTATGACCTGGCTGCCTGCTGCTTCAGCTTGCTGCCTTCTGTTCTGCACCACACGTTCCACCCCGCCACCTGAATCGTGTGTCACCATGATCAGGCATGATCCGGCTGCCTTGCGTCGGGCAAGCATACGCACCAGCCCTGCATTACGTCGTATCGGCGCCAGAGGATCGGACTCGATGAAACGTGCCACAGCCTTTTCATAGCGGGGGTGAAGTGCGTTCAGCATACGCAGGTTACGTTCGAGAAGAAGCGTACGCGTACGCCCGAATGAAACGGAGCCGATATGACGCACAAACAGATCCGTTGCCGCTACATGACGCCACCCGAAGGCCGATGCCCTGCAACAGAAATCGTTTTCCTCGCCATATCCCTGTGCGAACACGGCGACGTTCAGCAGCCCGGTTTGAAGCAGACAGTCCCCTCGTATCGCCATACAGAACCCGTTTCCCGTTGGCAGATCGATAAGACCCGCATCGGGCAGAGACGCAAATATCCTGTCGAGCGATGCGCCCTCGCGTCTGTGCGGCGCCGGGTTGGGATGGGTAACGGAGGGATAGGAGAGAATGGTCGCATCGTTCGAAAAAGGCGTGACGGTCCCGATGCGCTCATCCTTGTCCAGCCATGCCCGGAGGCGCGCGATACCTCCATGGGGCAACAGCGCATCGCTGTTGAGCAGGATGACGTCCCGACCGGCAGCGCGCATGAGGCCTTCATTGGCGCTCGCCGTAAATCCCCGGTTGCTGTCATGACGGATAAGGGTGATTTTTCCTTGCGCGGCAAGTCCGGCAAGACAGTTGCGCAGATCCTGCTCAGGACTTGCATCGTCGATCACGATACATTCGATATCGCCCGATCCCGCGTTCAGGACAGCTTCGATGCATTGCCTTGTAAGAAGAAGGTTGCGGTAAGCCGGAATAATGACAACGCATCCAGGCACACGGGGCTGAACTTGGGGAAACGCAGGTTTTTCGACCGATCGAAGCGTATCCGTCTCTGTAAGATTATCCTGAGAGAGAGCACGTGACGTGCGGTCGAGAAGCGCAACAGCCTCGGGACAAAGCGGGCTGCCGGTCAGAGCCTGCCCGTAACGGTCAGTCAGTGTAATGACACCCGGGGGAAGGTCGTCTAGTGAGATACTGAAACGGCGCGGGCGGGCAAGCGGCTTTTCGAGAAGCGCTGTCTGCTCCAGCTTGGATGCCGTAATGTCGTATCGTTTTTCCCCTGCGGTGATGAGGACATGCGGCGTAAAGTCGGGATCTGCCGGATACCAGATCCACCCTTCAAGCCTGTGGTGGCGCACCGTCACAAAACCATGCATCAGACGAATAGATGTCAGATCGATAGGAGAGCCATACAACGCCTTGCCGTCGCTCTCGACATCGAGGCGCCCAGCTTTTTCCCATCCACGCGGCAGTGCATAAGGCAGCTGTTGGTCGACAGCCACAATCTCACCATCGAGACGAATGGTGACCAGACCAGGACATTCGCCTCGCACTACGCCGTCATTGCTCGTCGCACACCATCCAACCTGGCCGGAATGCGCTGTGAAGAGTCGAACCCAGGCCATCGCCTCTTCGGCCGGGGCGTAGCGGGAGAGCATGGACGCGAAAATCCCGACCGCCTCTTGCATCCGTCCCAGGTGGGAAAGCGCAATGGCCTGCCCGACGAGGGCCTTGCGCATGACGAAACGTCTGGCAATCCAGACCATGCGTTTCGCCGCGCCATCCCATTGGCCTGCTGCGAGCAACGCCATTCCATAGGCGAAAATGACGTTGGGATTGTTATGGGCCATACGTGACGCGCGTCCCAGCCAGTATACGGCCTGCGCTGTATCACCACGATGAACCGCATCCGTCCCACGCTTATAGGCATCCTGCGCTTTGGCATCGTGCCAACGCTGCCAATCGGCGCGATCCTGCGGCGTGACCGTATGACCGTAGCCGGACTGGACCGGTGGAGGCCGTCTTGACGAAAGCGTTGCCTCGTCAGTCACGTCCACCGAGGCGCCGTTCGAGTTTGCTCAGTTCTGCCGTGGCGCCCTCGATTCCCTGCGACTGGGCACGTTCCAGCCAGATACGCGCCTCCAGCGGGTTGACTTCGCCCGCGAGGCCCCGTTTGAGATAGCGCCCCAGCATCAGCTGACCCAGACCATGCCCCCTCTCTGCCGCAAGCCTGAACCAGCGCTGCGCTTCGTGCCGGTCGGTTGCAACATCGTGCCCGCCGCCAAGCATGGCTCCCACGGAGAACATGGCATCGACATTGCCCTGCTCTGCCGCCTGCCGATACAGGGACAAGGCTCTGGCATGATCCTGCCCCTGAGGCGCCCGTCCTGAAACCAGAATCTGGGCAAGCAGGCTCATGGCCTCCTGCATACGCGCCTGCGCAGCCCGTTCGAGCCATTGCATGGCAAGACCGATATCTTCAGCCACACCGCGCCCTTCAAGATGCATTCTACCCAGCCAGTACTGCGCATTGACCACACCATCGGCTGCGCGCTGCATCCAGTACGCTGCCTGTGAATCGTCACGGGTGGTTCCAACCCCTTCCGCGTAGCAGACGCCGAGATTGAACGCACCGACAAGATCGCCCTCTTCAGCTGCCTTTTGGAAGCGCTTCTGCATGGCCTCGCGATCTTCATCATTGCCCACACCGGTCAGGGCAAGATTGCCGAGATCGGCATCAGCAACGCGATCGCCACATTCAGCCGATACACGAAACCATTTCGCGGCCTCGTCAGGATCGCGCTGTACGCCCGTCCCGGTCAGATACAGCAGTCCGAGCCCACGTGCCGCGGCGCCATGGCCGAGCTCAGCCGCAATCTGGTACCAGGTGGCCGCCTCGAAATAATTGGACGCCATATCCTCGCCACGGATATGCAGATCGCCCAGCAGTGCCGCGGCTTCCGCATCGCCCCCCATGGCGCCGCGTCGCAACCATGTTTCTGCCCGATCCAGGCGTCTCGCAACACCCTTGCCCTGCAACAGGTACAGTGCATAGCGGGTCTGTGCCTGGACGACGCCCCGCTCTGCTGCCCTCTCGAAATAGCGCGCGGCCGCCGCAAAATCCCGCTCCTGCCCGATTCCCTGCTCATTGATCCACGCAAGGAAGTAGAAGGCCGTTGCCAGATCGGCTTTCGCCGCAAGATCCAGCTCGGCAGTCCCACGCTTCACGTCATCCGGCCCATCGGGATGCGTATGCAGGGCTATGCCGAGACCGAGATGCCCCTGGGCTGAACCGCCTGCAGCAGCTTTTTCATACCAGTCTCTTGCCTGGGGGAGATCGCGCAGATCCTCGGGACCATTGGTCAACACATAGCCCAGCAGTGCCTGGGCATCGGGCTGCCCGGCTTCGGCTGCAAGACGGCTCCAGTGGGCAGCCTGAGCGAAATCGGGGATACGTTTTCGCTCCCGATTATCCGCGAGGACCGTGGGGCGGTTTTCATCGAAATCCTCTGGAAACCCCATGAGATAGAGGGTCGCCAGCATAAGCCGGGCCTGAACGTGACCGGCCTCGGCAGCCTTTCTCATCCATCGGGTGCCGTCCTCGAGACTTGGGGGGGTTCCCCACCCCTCGAGATAGGCCTTGCCCGTACGGTATTGCGCCTCGACATTGCCCTGCGTAGCCAGCTGGCCAAGCTGAGCAAATCCCTTGACCGCGTTCTCGCCTGATTCGATCTGGGTGATCGCGTGTCTGAGCTTGGCATCGCGTGAAACCATCGATGCCAAGCGTGTTTTCAAAGCCACCCTACTCTCCTCTGGATCATCGCTGGCCTAGTTGGGCTCTCTCATACCGTTCGTTGCAGCAGGGATAACGCGGCTGAAGAGATATTGCAGCATGGTGCGTTTACCGACCTGGATATCGGCAGAGACGGCCATACCGGGGATTGGATGAAAGAAGCTCGGAACGCCGTGCAACGTGTAGCGGTCGATACGAAGGCGCACACGATAGAAGCCACTCTGCGAAGGGTCTTCGTCCCCTGTCGGCGCCTGTCCCGTAGCACCGGCCTTCATGTCTGCCGGTGTAAACGAGTCGGCGCTGATAAGGCGCACAGTACCCTCTGCGCCTCCATACTGTGTGTAGGGAAACGTCGCGAATTTCAGCAATGCATGATCGCCCAGCTTGACGAAACCGGCATCGTTTCCTTTAAGCACCGCCTCGACTTCAAGCGCCGCACCAGTCGGCACGATGCTCATGAGCACCTGCGCGGGCGAAATGATCGACCCGACAGACAGCTTGGCAATATTCAGCACGACACCATCGTCAGGCGATTTGAGAACCACCAACTTGTTTCTCAGAGCGGCTTTCTCGTAGTCGCCGACGGATTCATCGAGGCGATGCTGCACCTCGGCGATCTGCGTGTAAACCTGCGCCTTCCAGTTCTCGACATAGGCGTCGCGTTCCGCCTGGGCGGCGGCCAGCTTGGCTTTGGTGGCTGCGGCCGTCTGCTGCGCCTCGATCTGCGCGCGCTCCGAGTCCATCAACTCGCTTTGTGCGGCCAGCGTCGAAAGCTTGCTACCCACCTGATCAGCCTGGAGACGCCGGCGCATCTGCAGCACTTCATTAGCGACACGCCCACGACTCTGATGCATGGCAGCACTCGCAAGAGAGCCCGTGATCTGGCTTTGCAGCGCGGCAATCTCCTGATCAAACTGGTCGACCTTCGCCGTATATTCGGCTTTGCGGCGCGCAAAGGCTGCTGCTTCACGCACAGAGGATGTGTCATTCAGGTCGGGCGTGTAGGGTTTACCGTCAGCCTCAGCATGCAGCCGCGTGATCGTCGCCTGATAGGAATCACGTTGTGCCTTGAGATTGACGATATCTGCCTTGGTGATCGTCGGATCCAGATGCGCAAGTACCTGACCTTTTTTGACGTACTGCCCCAGTTCCACGTCGATCGAGCGGATAATGGACATTTCCATGGGCTGAATAACGAGGTTATTGCTCACGGCGACCAGACGCCCGGGCGTACTGACGACCTTGTTGAGGGGGAATACGGCCGCCGCGACAAGTCCGGAAATGAAAAGAGCACTCACCAGCCAGATAATATAGCGTGCCGATGCTGTCGGCGGCATGTTGACCAGCGCCGCACTCGGCGAGTGGAACTCAAGGAGAGCAATCGGCAGACCCTGGGGGGAAAAAGGATCATCGGCCGCACGCGGTACGTGCTGCTGGATTTCCCGAGTTTCCTCTTTCTTGCCTTCTTCTTTCCCGCTTTCGGGAACGATATCCTTGTTGCTCATGGCTTATTCCTCATCCATCAGCATGGGATCATCGTTGTGATCGGTGCCTTGGTTACGGGTGCTATGTTCATGACGGTTCTGTTGCATCCAGAGCATGCGATAGATCTCGCAACGTTCGAGCAGCACGTTATGGGGCGCCACATCGACAACCTTGCCCTTGTCCATGACGCAGATCTGATGACAGTCGACCAGCGATGACAGGCGGTGGGAGACGATAACCATCGTACGCCCCTTGCCGATACGCTGCAGATTGGCATTGACCAGCGCTTCACTCTCGGGATCGAGCGCAGATGTCGCTTCATCGAGGATCATGAGCTTGGGATCGCTGATCACGGCGCGCGCAATAGCAAGGCGCTGCCTTTGTCCACCCGAGATATTGGTGGAGCCTTCCTCGATCGGCGTGTCGTATCCCGCAGGCATGCGGTCGATGAATTCCTCGGCACCGGCGAGGCGTGCCGCGCGGATGACGTCATCCATCGTATAGCCCGGACGGCCCGCTGTAATGTTATCGCGCACCGTGCCACGGAAAAGGAAGTTGTCCTGAAGCACCACGCCGAAAGAACGGCGCAAATGGCTCAGATTGATTTCTCGGAGCTCGACCCCGTCTAGACGGAGGTAACCGGTGTAGCTACGGCTCACACCCTGCAGCAGGCGTGTTACGGTCGACTTACCCGAGCCCGAACGCCCAACAAGACCGAGCATGGTACCCGCCGGGATCTCGAAATTGACGTCGTTCAGCGCCTTGATGGTCGTGCCGGGATAGCTGAAATCGACCTGTGAGAAAGAGAGCGCACCCTTGATCGGCGGCCTCAAACCCGAGGTAAGCGCCTTGGTCTCGGTCGGCTGGTTCAGGACGAGACCGGCCTCACCCAGTGAGGTCATGACCTCATTCACATCTTCGAGGATTTTTGCCAGCCCGACGAGAGGCGCGGCAACACGGCCACCCAACATCATGAACGCCATGAGCGCACCAGGCTGAATGCTGCTCGAACCCGTCAAAATCAGATAGGCGCCCACAAGGATAATGCCGCGATTGATAAACATATCGAGCGGCATGACCAGTGTCGCAGGCCAGTTCTGCATTCTTCCGGCAGCCAGTTTCCAGCGGATGACATCTGCAGTCGTCTCATCCCACTTTTCGCGGCGGGTCGGCTCCAGAGCCAGCGTCTTGACGGTGCGGATACCCGCGACGGTCTCGTATAGGATAGAACTGCGTTCCATCTCTGCACGGATCATCTTGTTGTAAACACGCGTCATAGGCGTCAGGAAAATCACGATCACAAGACCGATCAGACCGGCACAGGCTACCGTCATCCAGGCCAGTGTCGAGCTCATCCAGAACAGGATCGGCAGGATGACCAGCAGTGTAAACATGTCGAGAAAGGTCGACATGAGCTTTCCTGTAAGGAAGTCACGGACTTTGTAAATCGCCATGTAACGGCCGAGAATACGTCCCGTCTGTTCTCGTTCATAGAATTCGAGCGGCAAGGCGAGCAGACGATTGAACGCATGAAGCGAGATACGCGTATCAACGCGTGTCGTCATGACCAGCGTCAGTTCGCGGCGCCCATAAGTCAGAAGCGTCTCATAGAAGCTGAGAATGACGACAATTGCTGTGATGGACACGAGGGTCGACATCGAGTGGTAATTCACCACACGGTCGAGCACCTGCATGACGATCATCGCCGGAAAGATCTGCAGAACAGACAACACCATCGATGCAAACAGGATGTCACGCAGCGACTGCTTCTCGCGCATAACAACGCGTACGAACCACATCAGGTCGAACGGTGCATCGGCTTCGGACAAATCGCGCCGTCTCTTTACCAGCAGGATATCGCCGGTCCAGACCTGCATGAGGCGTAACTCATCGACCGCTACCGGAACACTCCCCTCATCGCCCAGAGGATCGCGCAGCCAGACAATATTCTTCTCGGGGTCGGCCCGCACCATCAGAGCAGCCGACCCGTCCCGGAACATCAGAACGATGGGCGGCGTATTCTGCATGCGAACGAGATAGCGCCACTTAATACGCATCCCCTTGGCCACAGCACCGTTATCGTTCAGCCAGCGCGCAAGGGAGGCCGGAGACGGCGAGGCCTCCCCCGGCTCTGCCGCGAAATCGCGCATATCAAGATCCAGACCATGGAACTTGGCAGCAGCCATCGCGGCGCGAAGCCGGATATAGACGGGGTTCTGGGTTTCGCTGTCCGCAGCGACGCCATCACGATGGTTCACGAAGCTTCCTCTTGTATCTCACTAAGCCGCTCAGACTTCAGACCGCCCGAATAGCGCGAAAACCCCTCTCCTTGTCGAGCGGGAATCTTCCGTTTTCACCATAAGTCATAGAAATCGCTCACCTCGGCAGGTGATCTCTTCATATTCCGTCACAGTAACTATGTAAATTCCCTCCAGATCGTAGAAAAAATACATAGAATTTAAATTCGGTAACGCGCGCTGACTAAGACTTCTTGTTGCAGCAATTCACGAAGAGCGTGTGCGCTACACGATACGCAAAACAGCACCGCAAATGAAAAATGCGGACATACACCGCGCACACGATCCAGAAAAAGCTGGGTGAGTGCGGCCTGAACAGGTTGCTGACCCACACAACACGCACAGAACCGGTCATGTTTCCACAACGCGGCAGCCTCCGAGGCGAGACGACGGTGCACGAGCCATCCTTCCTCACCACCGTCTTTTCTCATATCGAGAAGAGCGCCCTCGCCCCGGCGATGCATGACAGCATCGTCGATCCCGGTGCGGTCATCCACAATCAGAAGCGGTATACGCCCATCCACGCTCAACGCTTTTCCTTTCCCGGCGACCGTGCCGACACTACGCTAGCTCATGCGCACACTGGACATAAACACCTGCCTCTGAAAAAAGCATGCAACCGTAGCACCCTGTGTCGCGACACTTCATCCGTGCCCGATTTTCCAGCGAGACCCACTGCCATCATGACACGCCCCCATCTTCTCGATGCCCTGCGCGACCATGTCCTGCTCTGCGATGGAGGTATGGGATCACGCATTCAGATGCTCGATCTTGAAGTCGAGCGCGATTACTGGGGGCAGGAGAACTGCACCGAAATCCTGACGCTCTCTCGACCCGAACTCGTGCGCGAAATCCATCGCGGCTATTTCGAGGTCGGCGCGGATATGGTCGAGACCAATACATTCGGCGGCTCGATCGTCACGCTTGCCGAATTCGGCCTTCAGGACCGTGCGCGTGAGATCAACCGCAAATCTGCCGAACTGGCACGCGAGGCGGCAGAGACATTTAGCGACGAGCGTCATCGCTATGTCGTGGGCTCTATCGGTCCGGGCACCAAACTCCCCAGCCTGGCCAATATCGATTATGACACGCTCGAAGCCGGCATCATCGAACAATGCCGTGGGCTGATCGATGGCGGTGTCGATGCTTTCCTTATAGAAACGTGCCAGGACACGCTGCAGATCAAGGCTGCAGTGAACGCCGCCAAGGCCGCACGGCGCGAGCTTGGTTCGGATGCACCCATTTTCGTGCAGGTCACGGTCGAGACAACCGGCACACTTCTGGTCGGCCCGGATATTGCCGCAGCCGCCACCACCATTCACGCGCTGGACGTGCCGCTTATCGGCATGAACTGCGCCACCGGCCCGCAGGAAATGGCGGAACACGTGAAATGGCTGTCCGAGAACTGGCCCGGCCTGATTTCCATCCAGCCCAATGCAGGCCTGCCCGAGCTGGTGGATGGCACCACGCACTATCCCCTCACCCCCGGTGAGATGGCCAGCTGGGTCGAGCGCTTCATCGTCGAAGACGGACTCAATCTGGTCGGCGGATGCTGTGGCACCTCCACGCCCCATATCCAGGCGCTGGATGGAATGCTCCGCAAGCGCGGCGGCGCAAGCCAT
>Ga0157365_10000525_pt1 | contig 16538 bp, 8 predicted proteins | sample AttsexASBM3_FD_111478 | JGI IMG/M metagenome (GOLD analysis project Ga0157365, IMG submission 111478) | Fungus gardens microbial communities from leaf cutter ant in Ribeirão Preto, State of São Paulo, Brazil - Atta sexdens ASBM3 | ecosystem: Host-associated > Fungi > Mycelium > Unclassified ... | reverse complement strand
GGTAAACGAAAACCACCTCGACCGGATCAGAGTAAACAACAATGTCGAATCAGGCCGCCCCTTGCCTTGAAAGAATTCACAGGCGGCCACCAGCTTTCCCAAAATAAAATAAATAAGGGGAGATCTGCTGCTTACTGCTCACGGAAACATCCGACCTATACTATAGTAAAGTCGTCCGCGTATCTTTCTGATCTCCCTTCCTTCTATTTTTCAGATTTTTGGCTTTGACCAAGTGAAAAAAAAAAATGGGGTTGATGGTGTTGGCTAAAAAAGGGGAAGAGAGGAGAGCTTTGGGGTACGCTCACTTCTGCATTTTTGTTTAGGTTATCGAGATTAGAAATCGCTCTTTTTAGTGGGGAGGAATAGTGCGTGAATGGCGGTTCTCAGACGAGGGAATCGTTCCTCTCTAAATATAAATAAAATATAGGCTAGAATGAATGCTTCTATCGATAGAGCTTTCACGTCTGCGTATAGAATCGTTTTTTTGCCTTTCCATTCCGTTCTTACCATATCATGGGCAGTTGGGTTGGAATCCGTGTGATGGTTCGAGAGTGGTTTCAAATATTCTTCGCATCCATCTTCGGCCTTGTGTTAGAAATGTCCCACGGGACTGAGTTAGTGGTCGAGTCGTTTTTGGTAATTGACACCCGTCGCATTAGTTTCCTTTCATATGTTACCCTTCATAGTGAAGTAGCCCTCTTTTTGATGTCTGAGTGCCTTATTCTATCTATCAAAGTCCTTCTTTGTCTATAGCTCGGGTCAGTCCCCCATGGTCTGCTTTGATTTTCTCGAACAGTGCCGGTCCGCATCAGGGACTCTCGTGCGAGCCATACAACGTTCCCAGGCAGGAACTGCTCCTTTCCTTGAGCTCCCTATTTAGTTCCTCCCGCGTTGATCTCGCAACGGCCCTCCAGCATGTCCTCATATCGCGTCCGTCACCACAGCTGCGCATCCCCAGATAGATAGATTGTTGCCATTGTGACTTGGTCGTCAAAATGGGCACGAACATAAAGTACTGTTCCATATCCCAAAAGTCTTCGATCCTTAGCATCTCGGGTGCCAACGAATGCCTTTGGTTTCGCTTGATTCGAACCATCTCCGTCGAGCCACTGCTTACGGCCTTCTGTAGTATGCTCGCCCCTACTCTCTAAAGCTTGCCACCCCTATAAGGTCACACAAGAAGGCTATTCGACCGACAAAACGTAGGAATTAGTGCGTGCTGAAAAATGGACTTTTCTTTCTAAGTGAAGGGCAGGAGAAAGAATCTTGCATCTATCTCGAGTTGCTCCCTTGAGCCCCGCTCAGGAGAATAGAAAGATTACCTGCTTTCTTCGAGTGAAAGTGTCTTTCTTCGGAAAATTCTTCTTCGATGAAATCAATCCAGCTCTTAGGCGAGCCCATAGGAGAAGACTTGAAAGCATCGGTACTCAAAATAGAAGGAGTTGGCTATGAGTTGCTTCAGGAACTCAATTAATTTCCTAGCTCCAAACCAAAGGCACGAGAGTTGATCGGGGAATCGAAAATGCTTCTTTGATTGTTTAGGAAGAAAGCGTAGCAGGGGAAGGGGATAGCACCGGTCTTTACTCTGACACTATTCTTCTTCTCGTTGATTCTTTAAAATAATTCCTTGCTCTGTAAGAATGTTCCAAGAGAGAAAGTCAGTCTTCTGACGTGACCAACCCTACTAATAAGGGTCACTCAAGCTATAGGAGTTAACTTCACTAGAGCTAGGGCAAGATTAAGACTAGTTTATGGTACCGCCTTATTAGTCTAGGTCTTCCGGAACTGAACTCACTTCAACTTCCTTTATCGGTCTTACAAGCTTCGAACAGAGATCCGTCAGTAAACAACCTAGCCTTCTAATTTCAATATTGAGAAAGGGTGGCAGTCCAAGATTCCACTTACTAGGGTCAGCTAATCAAAGAAAGCCCCTCGGTGAACTAGGGACATGCCAACCGGCTGATAGCCACCAATGTATTTACCACCAAACGCTCCGCTGGATGACCATTCTCGTGACCCACAAAGAAAGTTAGGTGCTTCCCATGCCCAATCTCTCCCCTGTGAACCATTTTAGCATTTTCCCCTGCTTATTTTAGGGCAAAGCAGTCCGAGGGCACATACCAGGTACCTTTCTTTGTTGATTCAGTCCCCGACTGATATCTCCTTGACAAGTAACCAACCAGACTTATCTATAACCTTATTAGCCATCTAAAGCATCTTTTTTTTTTCACCAAAATACCTTTTGCAACCCCGCGGGATACAAGACATTTCTCCAAAAGGATCTGGTTTTCTAGTAATAAGAAGAGTAGAAGAACCACAGCGTGCTGCTGACGCTGCTGCCTCACAACCCTATTACTGTTGCATCAGCAAAAGGTAGGACGGGCCGTACGCACTTGGTGCCCTAGTTTATCTCTCCGTTGTTACGGGAGACAGGCTGAGACTCAGGAGAGTCCGTTATTCTTCTTGTCAAAAGTCTCGCTTCCTTATTCTTTAAGGACCTCTTCTCTGTGCTGTGGGACTGACCAAAAGCGTGTTCATGCTGGGTAGCTTCACAAGCCAGATAGCTCTTCACAAGCTGGGAATACCAGGGATACAAATTAAGCTTTTCAGGTTCAGTGTGGCCCCCAACTCCCGAAACTCTCGGTTCATCAAACCCGTCTAAAGGCCGATTCATCTAAAAGGGAACCTGGGTTGGCAAGGTACATGTACGACTTGAGATCATAAGGTAAGGCGAGGCCAACGTCTCTCAGAGGGTATGGTACAATCTATCATAAGAAAACGCAAGTTTCCGGCCGGGGATCATGCTTTCCCTTCCTACGATGATTGTTTAAGCCGCGGTAAACGCTTCTAGAACGCCCTCTGGCGGGAAGGAAGGTACTCTAACTCAAAGAAAGTGAAGGTGAGGGAATGCCGTGGCAAAGCAAGCAAAGGAAGTTCTTCCATCAGAGCACGTACCAGTCATTCTCCCAATCCCAGATCCTGATTGGGCGGTTGAGATAAAAAAGTTCTACCCAGGTGAAATAGATCGAGATTTGGTTCCAGGTCGAGCACCTGCATTCGTTTCTGGAAAAGCTGGTCAAAAACGAGAGTCGTCTTTTCCTTCGCGAAGAAATCCGGGGTCATTGTATTAGATACGTTATATCATCCATCCAACCGTCATCAGCCGGGTGCTTAGCAGGAGCAGGAATAGCATCGGCCTAAGCTTCCGCGGCTTCGTTGAGTTCTTCTATCGGTTCGTCTCATTACTTCCTTATTTAGCGGATTCTGATGGCAAGGATGCTAAGTTAGCATTGGCTGAGGAAAATCCAAGTGGGAATAGCCCCTTCCATTGCCTGAAAGCCAATAAAGAGTGCCTCACGTTCCACTGAACGCTGGGGAAGGCACTGACTCTCGCCTTACTTAACAAGTAGGGGCCGACATCCGAACATTCTGTCTTAAGCGATAGGTAGACAATCAAAGTCCCAAAGCAAGTAATATTTATTCTCGACATCCAGGAGTTCTTCCTCGAAATGCCCTCTTATACGATTTAGCCAGTGAGCTGTCTGAAGCTGTACCCTGCCATGATAGAATTAGACTCACTGTCGCCCTTTGATTCGAGAAGGCGGGGATTAAGAGTATGATTTTAGGGCTTTTGCCCATACTTGAGATATCTTTCTCTTTAGTTGCATTATTACCGTCCGGAGATCAAGTTTCAAGCAATCTATCTTCTCTCGTTCCTCTCTGCACCGAGGTAACAGACTGAGTAAAGAGAAGCCATTGTCATTCTATTTCCAACGGCGTAAGGCTTGAACTTGTATCGCAGTAGTCTTTAACCAAGGTTTATGGCATTGGCCTTAGAATGTCCTATCGTGCCCAAGAGAACAACTACATCTTTCGATTTCGATATTCGATACTAGCCCTACTTGAGACATAGAAATCGGATAAAAACTTCTTCTTGCTATTGTTGTTTCATACAATCCCGTCCCGTCCTTATATACGATATACGAAGATAGGCGGAAGGCGTCATTAGTCTTGATATTTTGATTCCTTAATGGGTCTTCCCCGGGCAGTTATAATAGCGGTTTCCCGAGCATCCGATTGAGATTTGTGTTCAAGCCCTACTTATACAGATAAGGTAGGCAAGGCTGTAAGAATAAGACCAAGATCAGGCCAAAATTGACTCTATAGTTCTTCTATTGTTGTAGGCTTTTCCCCCTATTCCATTACAGATCCTAGGTAATCACTTATAAAACCCATTGATGATCATCCTCTCTGGGCTCTTCACACCGGTCCGGTAAGATAGCCTCCTGCTTCTTCTCTGCTAAGCCTGGGAAGTAGACAGATAGGGCCTTTAGAAAGGCCTAACGCAGACAACGGAACAACAGATAGCTACTGAGCTAGTCAAGCCGGCAGCTCTAGGCTGATCATCGTCTTCCTCATTAGTTGCAGTTGAGTGCTTTTCCTTAGATTGACCACCAGGAAGGCAATGCGATCTAATTAGTCTTTAACCGCCTTTTCGAACTGCAAATAGAGAAGAAGCCGCAGGAGGAGAATGAGCAACTAATAAGGTTTAGTTACAATCCCTTACTGCGGGAGGCAAAGCTGCCTTTTAAGGTAAGATGATCGTCTCTTCCTCAATAACGGATTTCTTTCTTTCATGGGTAAGTAAGACTTAGTCACAAGTCAAGAAGTCTGATACCTCGGATCTGCCTAAACCCGTATCAGGCTCTGTGGTAACATAGTTAGGAAATGCAGTTGGCTCAGAAAGCCTCTTTTCTTACCCCAGGGATTCAATAAATCTTCCTTACCGGGAAGTCTTTGACTAAGTAGCAGCCTAGAATAGATTCTTACCCGAAACCCGGTGATGAAATTACTAATCTTTGCTAACCTTCCTATTGCTATTGTCTTACCATCCCGTCAGCCTAAGAAGAAGAAGGTAGCAAGACTGTTTCAAGCCCGGGATGAAGTTAGAAAGTATAGATGATCTTCCCCTCTGGGCTCTTCCTAAACCTGGTCCCCTCAAAGGGGAAGCTACGGGGGATCTAGTTAAACAAGGCCTCTAGCCCCCAATATAAGGAGATCTCTTGAGCTATTTCCTATTCTTACCCGGGTGACTAAAGAAAATGATCCGAAGGACGAAAAGCAGTCTTAGGATTGAATCAACTCCTTCTGAGGCTAAGCCTATTAAGGTAATCCGATCCAACACCGGGGAATCTATTTCAATGCCCTGAAATTCTCATCCAATTCCTCAAGAGTTGAGTGCAAGCTTTCTCTTTCCTGATGGTGAAAGGCCCCTCCTTTTAGTTTGAGGAAGTTACGTAAAGAAAGAAGATGCCTCTTAAGTTCCTAAACCCAGGGAATCACTTCTTTTAAAGCCCTAAAGCATCTGTAAGGTAGTAAAGTCAGTAAGAATCCGAACAACAAGTAAGATATTTAGTTACACGGGAGAAAGACTTGGGGCCGAAAAGCCCTTATCACTTCTATTCTCTTCCCACGTCCTGTGATTCAATTCTAACACCCTGGGATTCAATTCCTCTTGAGGAAAGCAGCAAGTAGTTTTATTTAGAGTTAGAGTTTGTGTTCTAGGAGCTAAATCATGTCTTTATTTCCTTCCTCTTCGACCCACTGAACTCTCTGTAAGGAAGTTCAGACTGAGCGTTACAGTTTTAGTAGATAGTTAGTAGTTATGATTTAGTGTGTTTTAAAGGCCCGTCCTTGAATGAGACAGAAGAGAGACTTCAATACGGTCTTACCAGAGTGAATTCGTCTCGTTCTAAACGCCCTTTTCTTCAATTACTTTTCGGGGGAACTAACTAAGAAATCAGATTTCTTTGTTTTGACTATTTCCCCAGCTTTGTAAGATTTGCTAGTTGAAAGCATTGGATGAAATAGAAGCCGTTAAAGAACCCAACAAGTTTTCATACATTTCTGTCCCGTCCTCCTGTGAACCTATGAATGAGAAGTTCGAAAGAAAGGAATATTTGTTTGCAAGAAAGTCCGGAGAAATTCTTCCTAGTCCCTTATGGGATGGATCAAAACCACCGTAACTCATAACTACAAGGAAGAAGATCAAAAAATCATACGTAGTTTGAGAATACAAGCCGTGCTTGATTCCTCTATCTTACTCTTTACACGCCATTACAGCATCATAAAAGCAAGGAAAGGATAGTTTCAAGTCAAGAAGATGCCTCCTATATGGCTTGGAAAGCCTAAATAGCATATTCAGATCGATGTTGAGAATGAATTACTATTGCTATTGTTGTCAAAGCCCTTCCCGAAGCTTCCTATTTATCTTGTTGTTAAAATCCCGACCTGAGCTGCTAAGAGCGGGAAAGCGCAGAAGTTGCAAGAATCGGCCTAACAGCAAGGGAAAACCATTGGAAGAAAGTAGGCCGTGAACTTACTATTTCATCTTCGACTTTGTCCCCCGGGATGAAAGAAGACTTAGTGCTTCCTGAAGACAGAGAAGGTACAAAGCATCAAATCATTCTATTTCCCCTCCGTGGGTAATTAGGATTTACAACGAAAGTCTCGAGAAAGGCTAACTAAGTTAGAAACCCGGGGATTCCCGCTCCTATTCTCTTCTATAGTTCCGGGGTAAGAGACTATATAAAAGCGTTACTCCCAACTACGTAGAACAAATAAGCTATGCCCGCGCCCGCGTCTTCTCGTTACTCCTATGAACAGCAAATTACCAGATCGGACTAGTTCTCAAAGGCTGAAGGTTGAACCCTAAGGCAAGCAAGGAAAGAACCCGCCCTGATAAGCAGCAATTCGCACTCTCGGAAGACTGAGTGTGTTTTACTGCGAAGGGCATACCTGTGATTGAGTAGAAAGCTAGTCATAAAGACCTTCCTTTACCTTAATGGATGAGGCATAGGAGGTTGAAAGCAAGAATTCGGACACCATTGGTCACTGAACTCCTCGGAGCGGACTAGTCCTATCTAGTCCTATATTGGAGACTTAGTGTGTCCAGCAAGAGGTAAATGAGTTAGAAGTTTCTCCTTTTTACACCGTCCTGAAGTTCTAAAGTATGATTGATTATGCGCGGAAGAAAATTCATCTTTCAATTCTTGTGCAATCCCTTGTCAGCGAGATCCTTACTTTTGAATTCTTCTAGGGAGGGCAGTATGCCCATTTCTGGGTGAGGTTAGAGGCATTAGAATAGCAGTTAGATCCGAAGATTCTTAGTTCGATTAAGTCCTGCTATTTCCTGCCTTTCGAGAACAGAGAAGCGGAGAATGAGTTAAGACTTTTGCGTTCATCTGCAGGCCTTTCTTGAAACATAGAAGGCCGAGATTCTCCTTCCTCTTTATGAAGGAATAACCCGAGCTACTAGTATATTGTCTTAGAATCTTAGTATGTGAATGAGTTGAAAAGGCCTTAGAAAAGCCTATCGCTGCTAAGACTTCCTAAGGATAGGAGCTCTAGCTCCCCGGGGATGTTACGGACTAAATGCAACCTTAGAATAGAATGACGCGGTCTTCTGAACGAAATAGAGCTATTTAAGCCAATTTATCCGCCTTGGGAACTGAAGATATGACAGCCTCTGTCTCTCTAATCCCGCACCTTTTTTCTCTGCCTATTGAATACTAAGGCGTAACTGATAGAAATCAGAAATGACTATGTTCGGTTAAGTCATTTGATTTCACCCTACGCAGGAAGTTAAAGCAATTAATCATTTATCGTTTGACACCGCGTTACCTTTTAGTTACCTTTTACTTTTACAGACAAGCGGGAGATTGGGAATTTGGTCTATTTTGAACAACTGGGACTTTAAACTCATCAAATAGTTGTTGGGGCGGTTCCCACCTCTTCCCTCTTGTTTGTTGTTAGTAGGTATAATTGAAACAGGCGTAACTTTAAAGAGAAAAGAGAAAGAGACATCAATCAAACTCCGCAGCAGTTACGCCCTACCTTAAACCATTTATCTTTTACACGCCCTGTAAGCAGACAGAGAAGGCAGGAGCATCCTATATTAATATAGTTCTTAAAGTCCCGCCTTCATCAGTATATCCTGACTTGAGTTTCAAACCTAGTCTTGATTCAGGCCTTGAAGTCTTAGAAGGGAGAAAGGCAGAGGTTGGGGCCTTTAGTTAGGCCTATATCTCTAAGAATCTCCTCCCTATTCCCCATAAGCAGAGAATGAAGATTAGGAAAAGACTTAGAATACGTAAGCATAACAAAGGAAGATGCACCAAACAACTCATTCTATTGAGTTACGCAAGGCCGATTCCTTCTTCGATTTAGTAGTTACAAGCCCTTACTTGGACATCAAACAAGTGTCTTTTTTCGAACTCCCCCTGTAGGAAAGCCAGTAAACTAAGGAATCACGCCCTATTTTTTATTAAAAAAGTGGGCTTAGTCTCCGTTCTGTCCTATGATTTAGCAGTTGATTTAGCATCTCGATGCAGTCCCTGCCCCTGACGACACTAGTCTCCTATCTGTAGAGTAAGATTTAGTAGAATACCTTCCCTTCCTTATTGCGTATTTAGCAAGTCTTGTATTGAAGTAGAAGGGCGTGGCAGTAAGACAGAAGAAAGCCGCGTAGTCAGTAGTGTGTTTTAGAGCCCCTACCTTAGACATCAGACATCTAAGGCTACGGAGCCACATCCTCAATGAGTTTACGCCTAATCCCTGGCATTCTATTGGTCTCTTAGCCGATAAGGAGAAGATTCGATTATCAGGCTTATCCTCTAGCTTCTATCGGCTGAAACTTCCTCGAGTTTGTTTCCCTTTGAAGATGCTGGAGAAAGACTGAGAAAAAGGCCTTTACAACGAAGTAAGAGACTAAGCTTTAACTTCCCATACCATACTTTCCTGCATGATCTGTATCCGCTACGGCTTGTAACAAAAGATCAGGATTAGAACTTGACTACGCCTTCTGCTTTCGTAGTACTCTTGTCTCCGCTGGGTCGGTGTATAAATCGAATGATTCTAACTGGCTGCCTTTGAACTCGGAATCTAACACTTAGATAACACTTATGACTGACTTGCGTATAATTCCACCAAGGGCAACTCAATAGAAATAGACAAAAGAATCTCAGGCCCGCTGAACTTCTTGTAGGCTAGAGAAAGCTCAGCAAAGATTGGAATTTCCGAAGTCAGACTGAAAGTAGAAACCCCGCCCGGCTCTACGCTCGGACTGCACTTTGTTCCGAGCTTACAAAGATCAAAGGCGGGATAAGCCTACTTCCTTTCCTCCGAAAGAGCAGATATTATTATATATGTCATTTCATGTCTGAACTTTCCTCCGAGGAATCAACATCTTTTTATTACGAAATTTCCGCTTACTTGATCCTAACCTTGATTCATGCGAAGATAAGGATGTAGGATCTCTCTCGCTGAGAAGGACAGTTCAGTACACTATGGGCCTTGAAGCTATCCTATCTTAGTTGCATTTCCGACATTCCTTTTTAGGAAGAAAATGAAGTCAAGCTAGGGCTTTCCTTTTGGAGTGAAAAAGACAGGGGACATTAAGCTCCACCTGCGAGCATCCCTTACTGAATAGACTTCCCAGTGCTATCAATAAAGACTTGATTCATTTCATGGACTGTATTCTTTCTACTTCCTAGGGCTTGAAATCAAGACGGAAACTAATTCACTCCTGGAAGAGGTTGAAAATCTCGAAATAGACTGAGGAATCTCAGCAAACATAGGCATTTCTTCTTATTGCCTTTACTACCTTTTCTGAAGTTTTCAAGTCAATATGATCAGAAGGCAGTCTGGGAAGACTTTTGATAACTCGCTTTTCCTTCTCATCACACACAGAAAGTTCCATTCGATCCTTAGCTGCTAAAAAAGGAGAAGATTACCTGCAAAGGCATTGATTTCCTTAGTAAGTTACCGGGTTTAGGAGCATATTTATGCTACGGCTTAGCCTCAGTTAGCTCCTATGGATCATTGAATAGATGAAATGGGACAAGGGACTGATTCAAATGGCTATTAGAAGTCCTTACCCGGGATCATCTGGAATAGATGATAAGGGCTCTGCGGCCCAACCTCTTTCGAACTCCTTTTTACGGCTCCGGAGAAAGCATTCATTGGAGATTTCCGCTTAGACCCTCTAAGTCAAGACCTCTAACTTACTCTTCAACAGCTTTTACCATATCTTCTGAAGTCAGGGCTCTAAAAGAGCTAGAGGACTAATCCGGGATTGCAACAAGACAAAGATAGAGGGCTAATTCCTCCCTACTAAGCAGTCAGGAGCCCGATAGGGAGTTAGCATATATTGCTTGTTGCAGTGAAGCCCAAGTCTGACGCTTATGAGATCCCCGGCTGACCTTCTTGTGACTGGAGACTGAGTCTTCCTTATCAAATGCTAGAGGGGAAGCATCTATTCTACGGCTGAAACTTCCCTAATAGATAGAAGATCTCTAGCTTGAAGCTAACCTTTCTTAGTAGTTGCTAGCTTCGTGAAGTTGGGGACTAAAGGCACTTATACTGCCTTTTCGAACTGCAAATGTAGAAAATTTCCCATCGGATGCCGGAAAGTTGGGATGCCCTTGCTAGCTTTTTCCGCATATAATGAAGAAGGAGAAAAGACAATAGCAATGAAGTCAAGGAACACAGTCTCAATCTATCTTCCTAACTGCGGAAAGAAACCAATTGTTTGAGATTGCTGCTTACTGGAGACTATCCTTTAAAAAGTATTCCCGCGATGGATCATCCATTTGCTTTTATTTTTCGTTACGGTTGGACTGGTACCAAAAGAAAAATCTCTCTGCTGCAGGACTTGATTGATGACTGTCTTACTTGGTTTTTCTACCAATGCTTTGAACTGCCTTTTAGGCTGCTGAAGGGCATGTAAAAACAAAATAGCTAGAGTTTAGTCCCGTTCTTTCCCAAAATGGATTAACTCAAGCCGGAAGTCAAAAGAAGCAAGAACCTTTGTTCACTGAGTGGGACTGAGTACTCTCAACCAATCACAGAGAGTTCCATTCAATCTTAGCGCCGATCAAAGGTTGACCCTCTCTCTGGGTGCTGTAAGCAAAGGAGCGATTAAGCAACTATCTACAGGAAGTAGGATAGAGATTATGACAAAGCATTCAGTGCGGAGATCTCTTGCCGATACAAAAAACCTATCCATTACTAGTTTACCAGCTCACTTAGAGGAAGTTTGAACTTCGCTCCTCTTACAGTTAGTCCGGGCTTGAGAGAGACTTCGAGGAATTTCTTGTAATGTTCTCGCCTTCGAATTACTCTTTTTCCGGTCAGGAGTCTATGAATAGGTTGCCTTCTTTATCCTTAGGTCAAGGCTGATTTGATTGATTCTTCCTGACCTTCCTGACGGATTGCATGGATATAGTCTTAGGCTGCTAGCTCGGTCTGTCTGACTTGCCTTGCTGCTTGCCTTTGATCCTTCCTAGTATAGAAAGTGCCATACATCTCCTTTTTCCTTTGATTTAGTCCTCCGTGAAGATAAGGGATATTGAATCTCGGGCTTCTGCCTAAAATCTTTGGCAGTGAATATTATGAGAATCACAGGGAATTGGGGATGAGATTCTCATATATGTAATATATATTTAATATATATATTGAATTTAGTACCTAAGGCCTTAGCCGTTAGACTTGCTTTCTTTACTGACTTTGGAGAGAATCAAGCATATTTGCAATGAGAAGTCAATCTTCTTACTTGCTCGGGTTCTGACTGCCTTTACTCCCTTCCCACGTAGCTAGAGGCAGGGATAAGAAATCGATGAAATGGCTATTGGCATTGATTCACCAGGCCTAAGGAATGAAATCAAAGACAAAATAGACTGATTACTGGTCGACTGAAGTCAACACTGCACTCGAATTGGAAAGTCAGGAGATCGCTGATGAAGCAGAGGAATGCGCAAGAATCTCAATAGGCAGATCAGCCGCCTTCTCATTCTCAGTAAGGGCTTTCTCAGACTTAGATGGCCTACCTTGAAAGCAGAACGAAGCAGAAAGAAAGATCAAAATCGAGGTTGATTTCTGACTTATAAATGGCAATCGACGCTCTAAGGTCGTTAGAAGCCCGATGTTGACACCTTCTCATTTTTAGGTGTAATTGGTCAAAGGCTCTTTTCTACAGGGGTTTCTCAGGAAGAACTTGAATAGGGGTTTTTTCTATTTTGGAAGAAAAGAAAGGGCTCGCCCTTTCGCCTTCTCTTTCTGCCATTCGTTACGATATGTGTACCCGGGAATAGTAGTTTGGAAGCCTAGATCGGGGTACGGGGTTTTCTCTATTTTGGAAGAAAAGAAAGGGCTTGAATGATTAAATTACTAAAGACATTGACTATTCAATCCAAATTTGGGAGTAGCTCTCGTCTGTGCATCGGGGAAAGCCTTCGTGAGCCTTTTCATGCATTGCTTTCGGACTTGGCCGAGAATGAGAGCTTTTGAGTGGACATAGTTTTCCTTGCCCCGGAAGCCCAGGAGTTGCATTCTTTAATCGCCCGACCGTCCTCGGAGGGGTTAGTCGCCTGCCCCGAGTGCCTTTGATCCTTGGAATTTCCTTTTCTTTTGGTGTCTTCTTCCGCTACTGTCATGATTTAGATTCGAACCTCTTATCTAGCGGTGCCATGGGGACAACGATAGACCGATGCCAAGCAAAGCAATAAAAAGATTGAGTTTTTTAGTCCTTTCAGTCAGTTCCGATTCGGTTAGCTACTTAGGGTGAACCACACAGAGGCGATCTCGAACATCACTCTAAGAAACTCCAAAACGGGAGTTCAAGTTCACTTTACAATTTTGTAAAAGCCAGATAGAGGAAAGTAGCTGTGATAGAAGAATGGATTTAATTCGATTGAGGAAGGTTAGTATTAGAAGCTAAGATATTGTTTGTACGAGCATCGTGATAATTGACTCTTAGTCTTATATTGAATATCAACCCGGCCCTTCAATCATTTTGCCACGAGCCCCCCTCTCTCTGAAGAGTGACGATTTATGACATCGAATTCCCGCATCTAGGCTCTCTATGAGAAGCCCCGCGAGCACTTTCAGACGACTGACTGAAGCAAATAGGACAGGCGGGCGGGAACGACGGAAGTGGAGTTGCAAACTGCTACTAAGCACATGCTAATAGATGTCCAGGATACTACTATACTTTCGCTGGGAGGAACAGAAGATATAGAGCTTATAATCATGCCGGAAGAGAGGTCTGCCAGAGCTATTGCAGTATGGGCAGCAGTGGAGTTGTCAAGAACAGGAAGAGGCAAATCTCCATCTTCGCTGCGAGAGTATGTCTGAGGAATAGGGGGTCGAACAAGCTCAGAGGGAGGTGTGCCACAAAACAAGAAAAAGGATTTTCATGAAAAGCAACCATTTAGAAAAAGGACTGAGCAGGCTCGGAAATGGGCTGAAAGGAGGTTCTCATCTGCTGCTTCCAATACAGGTGGAAAGGTGGTGGAGAAGAACCCAGGGAAAGCGGCGGAAGCCTAGATTGATGCTATATCTTGATATGTCTCAGAATCTAGTGAATCACAGAGATTTAATTTCTTCACATACCTAGATATCGCAAGAAGCTAGCGGATGTACTTTCAAACTTAGCGTCCATTTTTAAAGTCCCTGCGCTCCAATAGTTTCGCTATAGCGACTACGTACCTCTGTCATAATTGAGAAAAAAAAAGAAACCGGCTCATTGCCTAATCTATTATTAAGCGAGAATTCCGGATGGAATTCGTCTTTACCCCTGGATTCAAGAAAGGGAAGTTTTGAGGATTGATGAACCCCCATGGGATAGAGGGGCCTTAATATGATGATTTGACAGAAGAAATGGAGAGACTGGAAAAAGGTGAGAAGCCTGATGATAGTCTTGTAGCACCCGAATAAAGACGACCTAGACGATGGGAAAGCATGGTTTTTTGACATCTAGAATTTCATTGAAAAGAAAAGCTTCCCCCCACTAACGAGAGAAAGAGTACGTAAGGCGCCAGGCTACTCGCTACTTCATGAGAGGAGGAGAACTCTTTAAAAAGACTGTCCGTGGACAAGCAATGAAATCTATTGACAAAGCCGAAGTAGAAGTTCTTCTTTTTAGAATTTCATGATGGAGTATGCGGGGATCATGTTAATAGCAAATGCTTAGCAATAAGATTAAGAAAGAAGGTACTGGCCGACCATGGAAGAAGATTGCTAGAATCATGTGAAGAAGTCTGTAAAATATCTTCTTCATGCACCCTTCTTTGCATCCGCTTTCAGCTCATTGGCCCTTTTCAATGTGCGCTGGTGATCTAATAAGATGTATTATATTAGCAAGAAAAATAGGAGAAATATAGGATAGAACATCATCTTTCGTCTCCTTACTACCCTAAGCTAATGGTAAAGCAGAGGCCACCAATAAAACCTTTTTAGGCATTTCAAAGAAAACTCTTGAAGCAAGGAAAAGAATTAGACTTCCCCGAAGCGAGGTATGAAGCAGCATTAGCTGCGGAATCCAATCCACATCTGAATCCCCCGGGGAGAGGAATCCGCATTAGCAACTTCAACTAGAGAATCCGAATCTCCGTTCGCCGAATCTGAATCCGCAGTCCCATCCGACGAAGAGAATACACGCAGTCCATACTAATACCCTTTTTCGCAGCAAAGTCATAGTGCAGTCTATGCAAGTAAGACGTGACTTCTCTGATGAAATAGATTATTTTATTTAAATTAAATAAGGAGATATCCATATCAGATTCACTTTGAAAAGTTAGTGATCAACCGTGAGGAGTGGACGAAGACGAAGAACTTCTATTCTCTTTCCCATTCAAAATTTTCGATCCTAATCAAAGGGATTCTCGGACAGTCGACCTTGCGCCCCAGACCAAACCCTTGACCTCAAAGCGTCCGGAGCCTGCTTGTCTCTACAAGCGGTGGACATGCAACTCCGGGAAGAAATTGATACTTTGACTTTGGACAATAGCGAGTGGGAGCCCCTAGGCAGCTTAACTAGAATGCCCCTGGTAAAGTAAAGCCGGTATGTGTATCAGTCCAACCATACCCGAGTATCCTTTCTAGGAGGATAAGTAATCCGCCTTTTCATCCTTCCTCATTATCATTCTACGATGGAAGGACGGGATGATCCGAGGATAACCCGACCTATTGAGGGAGACGGGGACTGGGAGTAGAGAGTGCGGGGTTTTGTCACCACCATATGCTCTCTGCAGGCTACTCGAACACTGATAAAGCGCAGTGAAGAACAGACCCGACTTCCTCACCAATCGTACCGTTGTTCTGGCGAACAGGTACGCTCCTAAACACAGCTTTCCTTCTTCTTTCGGAAAGAGGAAGAGGCCTTGGTCGATAGAATGACCTATCTCTTTCTGATTCCACCCTTCGTGGCACTCAGAGATGAATCTGCCTTTTGCTTTTGAGATAGCCGTTCAAGAAGAAAGACAGCGGGAGATTGGGGCATAGACCGGAAGGAAAGAAATTTCTTTCCCTGGCTTATCCTATTCATTCAACTTATTATCTGGCGGATTCGGGCTTAGAGGAACTTCTCTAACACGAAAAGACCACATAAGGGATGGGGCTCGATGTCTACTCGGCATTCATATCTTTCTACAAACTTTCCATGAGATCTATTTGCCACATTCATTATTGATTAACCTTTTCATAAGGGGTTCCCTCATTCACTGATTGGCGATAAGAGCTCGAAGCCTGAAAGCAAGCACGAAGCAAACAAAGGAAAATCGGCTGTTCTTGACTGAAGAAGAAAATAAACACAATCTATAGGACTTCCATTCCAGACTGAAACTTTCCTTTGGAAAAGAAAGGCTGTCGTCGGGGCATACTATCTAAGGTACTCCCCCTGTTCAGTCCGCTTACTCAAATAGGGGGGGAATAAATGGTATACGGAAGAAAGAAAGCTGGCGCAACAGCAACAAGAGTTTCGCTTTCAAAGTGGATTCTTTATGCCTTATCGCGCTATCCGACTTGTATGTGAAAAGCATTTCGTACTCGTAACGGATCCCTTTCTAGCGAAAGGTGTGCTCCAATGGCAAAAAGAAAGAAAAGATAGGCTTTAGCCTTGTTCACTCAGAGTTCTTTCTGAAACAGAATAGAATGCCCCTACTAAAGCACCAACTGCGGTTATTCCCCCAAGAGCGGAAATAGCATAGGTTATTTCTTCAACACAGAATCTCTCGGTCACTGACCTACCTGGGTATAAGAAAGAATGGAAAGAAGCAAAAACCACACCAATCACAGCTTCTTCACCAAGACGTGTGAACAGCGCCTCTACGCCTTTCGCTCGGTAAGTCTCAAAAAGAATGAAAGCGCTTCTTCGCTCCAGCAAGAAAACGGATGCAGCAAGAAAACGGATGCGCGTCGGAAGCGCAACGGCTTTCGCGCGTTTGCGCTCAGTCCCTTGCTTGTTCGTCGGAAGCGCAACGGCTTTCGCGCGTTTGCGCTCAGTCCCTTGCTTGTTCGTCGGAAGCGCAACGGCTTTCGCTAACGCTCAGTCCCTTGCTTGTTCGTCGGAAGCGCACCGGCTTTCGCGCGTTTGCGCTCGGGCCGGTGCTTGTTTCTAACGTGCTCCGCTGCTCGAGCAAAGCGAGAGGTACGAAGTCGCTCGAGCGTCAGCGAGAGGTACGAAGTCGCTCGAGCAAAGC
>Ga0157365_10000524_pt1 | contig 16550 bp, 25 predicted proteins | sample AttsexASBM3_FD_111478 | JGI IMG/M metagenome (GOLD analysis project Ga0157365, IMG submission 111478) | Fungus gardens microbial communities from leaf cutter ant in Ribeirão Preto, State of São Paulo, Brazil - Atta sexdens ASBM3 | ecosystem: Host-associated > Fungi > Mycelium > Unclassified ... | reverse complement strand
GTATAGTTTCTCACGAATGTGTAGGTTGACAAATTGTTGTCATGATGTATATGAGGATGAGTGAAGGACATAAGTCAAAGTTCTATCTACTCATGTGCATTTCAGGGATAGAAGAAGAGGAGGAAGGAGCACATGAAAGATAAGTGAAAGATCCGACACATACGTCCGAGTGACACGGTATTCAGTTGTTTGTTTTCCTCTTTGTCAAAGGTATGCTCATCTTTGATTCATGATGAGACACGGTCACTAGAGACGTCGTTAAGATTATAATACGCAGTAAGGAGGTTCGTTTCCTATGCCACGTCTCAGGGGTGTTCGGCATGATTGTATTTGGTGGGAGACAAATTGCTTTAAAGAGTAGTCATACAAATATACGCATCAGCAGTGTCAGAGGCAACATAAAATAGGGTCTATAGCTCTGATCACAATCGCTAAGCTCAAGTCCAAATGACAGTCTGCGTTTTTATCTGACCAAGCGACTCACTCATTGTAAATCAGCTGTAGCTAGAGGGTCTCGGATCAGTCCGGCCAGTGCTGTATTGTTGGGATATTGTTAACAGGAAGCGCTGCAGCAAAACAAAGGGAAGCAGGACTTGAGTAGAAACCGGCGGCCGGAACCCTGGAGACGGCGGAGTAAAGTTCCTGATCCGATCAGCTACAGAAAGCAGGCAATAAATCGGGGATAGTAGACAATATGGCAGTATCCTCATTCAGAAAGTCCGATGCTTTAGGACACATCACGTGAAATTCAGCCTTGTGAATGCGCACGGACAGCAGCGTGCAGGCAAAGAGACGGCAGCAGCGAGGACTCAGCGTGTGCGCCAACAAGATCCAGCATCCGACAGCGACAAGTGTTTCCGCGATTTTCGCAGTCACCAACATTGCGACTATACTTAGAATGATTGGTCAGCAAGTAGTTATCGCCCCAATTACCATCGCTCTCTCCGAGAAACACGCACCATGCCCAGTACCTCCCCCCCTCCCTCGAAGCGACAGCGCACAATCCAAAGTCGCGAATACGATGGACCAGACGTTGTGCACCCTCACAGTGCCCCGGGTCAATCCATAGATCACATATTCATCACAGATGGCCTCTCGAGGAGGCCCAGCGGAAAAAAGGTGTGTTGAATCGCCAGGCCCGTGTTGTCCGCACACTGAGGTTTTGCGACAGGTCCCACTCTCCTGCTGCGAATGCCGCCGGTGAGCATAGGTCCAGCATGCTAGTTAAATGCTGAATAAACATCTGGTCTTCTCCTGCAAGGCTCAAGCTCAAGGTTCATCTCCCATTTATTGTCTGGTCACTGGCTCTGACGGATTCATGTTTAGTGTGATCGCAACTTTCCCTGCGCCTCCTGCAAGGTACGCCCATATCATCATAAATTTCCGCCATCCTAAGTGCCTATGTGCACAGAAACGCGGTTGTGCTGAAATTTGTCCGGATGGTGCGACATATCTTCACATCCCTTTCACTTTGGGTCTAAGCATGTCATCATTTAGGTGTCCTCGTATCGGGCAAAGGCACCCGGTTTATTCTCGCCAATACTGAGCAGCTTCATGGCAAGATTCAGGAAATGAGTGACCGAATTCGCCACCTAGAAGATTCAATAAGATTTAACAACCCCGACTCTCCCTTATTAGCGCCCGAACTAACCACAATCAAAAGCACTATGGGTTTGTACTCCAGCAATGGTACTCCGGGCAACACACAGGACAAGGGTGCAAAATTTAATGGTTCACCGTCGTCTGATGGTCAGAAGTGCCGCAACAACAATGTGGCTATGGGCGACGCGGCCATGCGAATTGGCAGTCTTCCATGTATCATACAATCCGTACGTTATGTCACGCCTATCGCCCCGGTGGCACGGACTGATGTTTATCCAACGCAGGGAAATTCAATCACATTCGACTTGACATCGTTACAGCCAGATGTCAGCCACTTCCAGTCCTCCTTTCCTCTCCTTGGTTATCTCCATAACAGCCCTGAGCGCAACCTCACCATGCGCGAACACATTCGTTCTCAACTCCCTTCTCGGGAAGAGGTTGAACGACTGTGGGATCAGGCATGGCGCAACGCTTTGTGGCAATATAACCCTCACCCTTCTGCTTCATTCTTCCCACTTCTACTTCATCATATCTATGCCTCTCCAGACGAATCACCTAAACCCATTCAGGACATCGACCCTCGCCGCCTTGCCCTTTTACTCATGATTCTTTCCATTGCCTGTATCGTTGACGTCCCATCATCAAGCTCTTCACATTCCTCCATCCCACATCATTTGCATAATGCATATCTCGAGGCTGAGTCTCGCGCATCTCACTTCCACGCTCTTGGCCGGGCTTCTTTATGTGAAATTTCTATTATGGAAGACACTAATGTGGAGACAGTTCTCGCACTATCCTACGAGGTCTGGTTCCTTGCCGTGTGGAGCGATGGAAAGAAGGCACTTGAAGAAGCATGGACAATCATGGGTTTAGTGACAAAGCTGGCTCAAACTGTAAGTATTTTTGGTTATTGTCAATTTCTCCACTTACCTTAACCAGATTGGTTTGCGTGAGTCATAGACAGGAAGTCCTGATGAGTGATTACTTGACGTTCTGTCTTTTTTCGGCAGACCGTAACAGTGGCAAATCCAAGGTGATTCCCGAGGAGGTAGACAAGAGGAAAACCCTTTTTTGGGAGTTGCTCTATCTCGATGCCCGCTTAGTGAGCTTTGCCCATTTTGTTCCTCCTTTGTCGGAAAGTTGACAGCTGACAAACTAGTCTCTATCTCTTGGCCGACCTCCATCATTCTCGATTCATCATATCGATTGTCCAAGGCCGCCATATACGCCTGACCCCGAAGAAGGCACATCACATCTTTGTGAGTTGTTTCTTCATCCCCGTTTTCCTTTCCAGAACTCCATTCTCTTTTTAATGCTGACAGGGCAAGAATGGAAGCATTCATATTATCAGCAATGCCTTGTTCCAGTCCTCAATGCTATTTGTAAACCTGGATATGAGTACCGAGAGATCCTAGACCTTGACCGAACCATTCGAGATTTCCCCATTCCAATGCTATTCAGAGTTAAAGAAAAATCATCATCAACGTCTATGATGATGCACCAAGCGTTTCTCGGAACTGCACTTGAAGCAGGTGAGTTGACAAAATTTTCAGTGTGTTCATATACCACCCTCGAAGTATACCACGTTTTGTCACTTTTTGATGACGTCGGTCCGTGTCGACCACTGCTAATTCTACTTTCCTTTTAGTTTTACTACAACTCCATCGGTTCTATTTTATCCGTGCACTAAGCTGCCCAGAAGAGGCGCTCAACCGGCGGCACAAGCACGCGCCATCAGTCGTAGCAGTTTTCATGAGTGCGTCGAGGATGATTGCGATGGTCCAGGAGCTATTCCAGCAAGAGCCAGACAAGACTGCTAGAATCATGTGGTATTGGTCGAATGCATTTTCTGCCACTGTGAGTTTGAGAGACGTTTGTTTGCGATCAATTTCATTGTGACTTTGGTGCATTCTAGGTTGCATTGTGTGTGTTGGTGTCAAGAGCACCATTTACATGCTTATCCCCCGCAACGCTACAGGAATTAAAGAGAGCGAGACTCTTGTTCAGAGCAGCGAAAGATGTCTGTCCGCGAGCTTCACAGGTCCTGGTAAGTCTCTTTTGATCTCCTTCATCAGCTGAAGAATTCATACCACTGCACAGCCGATCCTGGAAACCATGACAGAAAAAGCTATGGACATCTACAATCGTTGGATGAATGGCCAAGAACTTCCAATCGTCGTTCTCCGTCACACCAACGAGAGTGGAACGACTCAAGTTGAAGACTTTGAACGTCGATCTCCGTCTCAACCCACAGATGATCCTTTCATGCATACACATCAAAGTTTAGAACAGTGCATCGCAGAAGCGCACCAAATTGCAAAAACAATGTTCCCGCTGCGTAAACCATGTAATTGTTCCAACCGGAGTAATTTGAAGAGCTCGACTTCAACCAATGTCAGGTTGGGAAAAGTTTCACCTGGTCTTCAGCAAGTTGCAGTTACAGAATCATGTCCACCTTCGCACGATTGGTCTCCACCCCCGATTATTAATGCTTCATGTGCCGTTCTTCCTGATACCACTCCTTTGGGTCTGTATGGTGTTGGTAATAGTGTTACAGTTGGATACACCTCTAACGGCGGTGCTGACGCCAATGCGTACTCGACTTTGCAAGGTGTTGGAAGGACCCAGACATCTAGTCCTGGTGGTGTGGGTGGAATGTATCTTAAAAATGGCAGCGGGCAGTACAATGGATACATGAGTGGTAACACAATAGCGGCAGCAGGAGGGGTATACGGCAACAATGTTCATCCGACGGTACATTCCAATGGAACAGGTTCATCAACGTCCAGAGCAACAAGCGTTGGTCCTCCTGGGAATGACAGGAACGGTGGGGATTCGAAAGGAAACAGCGAACAAGGATTGTATTCCCCCTCTATCGCGGTGTTACCTACTTCTCGTCCGTCCGTCAAATTACCGCCATCGACATCGAAGGTTGGAGCCGTGGACACCATCAATTTTGAGTTGGGAGCACTGAGTGTGAATAACAATCAGAGTTTCATGCATTTTTACTAGTTGTTTGGGTTGCAATTGTGGTCGGGAAGCGTTCGATTCTAACTCTTGCTCAAAGGTGTTGGTGGGATTGGTGTGTTCGTGCCATGAAAGAATACGAGGCAGTGGCTCAGAGCACAGAGGAAAGGTTTTTATCTGCAATCTATCTGTCGTTAGGATGAAGAACGGAACAAAGTACAGGATATGGAATGGTTGAAACACGTGCTAATAGCAGTAGAATCACGGGACGGGGCTGAAGGGCAAACTTACTGTCATCTACATAGTTGTAATCATAGCCTGTTGTGGATTAGGACCGACTATGGGGAATTGTCTAGTTGGCGTTTCGAAGGAGGTTCTGGAGATTGAGCAATAAGTTGACTTTGATTTTATTTTTTTGGCAGTGCTTCTGGTGATCATTGATTGAGTTTCATGGCTTGGTCGGAATGAGCGGATAGGCGGGAGAGTCGAGATTCCCGGTTTTGTGTGGGTAGTATTTATGGCAGCGGGAGGGTGAGTATCGAATTTGAGAATTCGAAATATGATTGGAGGAGGACGTTGAGAACTATTTTCCTATATATTTATGAGAAAAATCGCGTGATCATAGGCGCTGATTTGGGCGACATCATATGGCTGTAACCAAATACTTAGTCTTGTTCATGATCTGAGCTTCGGTTACCCACGAGCTCACGATATTCCATTCGCGCGAACGACAGCTCTCTAAGAACTGACATCGCAAACGTAAGACCAAAAGGCTTCGAAGGAATTCTTCCGATACGAGCGGCTGAATTTCAAATTTGGTCAAAAGCTGCAGTTTCTTTTTCAGGAAAACTTGGCTGCCCGGCTGCAGCGCAATGCTACAGGAACTATCGCATATGGACCGTATAACTCAACTTCAGGATGAAATCCAACAGGTTGTATATTGTATTTTTTTTCTGCGTTGTATCTTTCTTATTAAGCTCTCTCTCTCTCTCTCTTTTCCCTCGGAACTCTTCGTAGATACTTGTGATCATGGCAAACACGATAGCATACCTCACAACTCGGTCGAACTTTGTCCAGGTCTCATCTGATGTACCGATCACAAAACAACGGAATCCGGAAAAATACGATTCACCAGAGGTGTTTGAAGCAAATAAGAGGGAGTTGGTGACGGATTTGATTGTAAAGGCCAAGCAAATTGACTTATTGATTAATTCACTACCGGAACCGGAACCCGAGCAGGCGCAGGTGAGTATATCTACTTCTAGTCTTGATGTATTGGGTTTCTGTGATGAGTTGGGGCATGATTTTGAGTTGCAGAGAAGGGCAGATCCATGGTCCGGATGATTGACTGCTCTTCTTTTAGGCGAAGAGGCTGGAAGTGCTCGAAGAAGAGATGAAGCGGGCGAATGAAGAGTACGAGAAGGCTGTTTATCGAGCTAGTGAGTGGTTTCTGGCTCTTCACCTTGCGCAGCTATGAACAAGATTAATTTTCTCTGCTTTCCCGGTGGAATTGTTAAAGAGGATTTGCATTTGCAGATGTCGCAAGTTCTGAAATTGATGCTGTCTGAGACGGATGCCGATCTAATTTGTTGATGCACAATGCTTCCCCATCGCAGGACTATATGTTGAATACTACCAGCTGAATGGTTTGTCACTTGTTGAGTGCGGTGGTCAAATATAGACGACTGAGATAGTGAAAGAGTTTTCTTGCGTAACACTTTCTCGACCACTGGATATGCACCGTCCAGCCTGTTATTCTGTCTGTGCATAGGTGACCAAGAATCTTGGATACACAGGTGGGAAACTTCTTGATCCCGATCTCGGATCTTTGATTGCAGGGGCCGGTTATTTTCTATTCTCATACCCGAGGAGGTAACTGCTCCGCCACAGTTCTGCAGTCTATACGGCGTCAAATTGCACGATGCTGAATAGTGAATTATTTTGTCGACTTATCTGTAACTGAAGTAGACGTTTACATAGTCAAAATGTCCTGGAAGACAGGCGCCCAGAAGCTTGTAGATGCGGAAGTCACGGGTTGGCTGGCCGAAGAAAGCCTCCCTTCTTCCTTCTTTCTCTACCTCCACCTTGACTTGTGTCTATACTGCGCATCTTATATCATTCAACTCGATTTTCTTCTCTTCACACCTTATCCCCCAACCCTCCATCTGATTTTGGAGGGTCTCACCTATCATGCTCCCGATTGATACGGGGTGCCTGGGACGTCCTCATAAACGACCGAGAGGATCGAGTTCTTTCACTGGACTATCGTCAGACTCACCCCCTTCCATTGTATCTCCTACCAGTAACCAGACCATGCCCAAAGCTTCTCAGCATTTGAATCATCTTGGTGGCCCAAATTTAGCACTGGAATCCACCTCTATAATACGGGTAGCTCGAGGGGATGATCGAAGCCGCAAACTCTCATGTAAGGAATGTCGCAGGTACTCATATTCGTGTTCCTCTTACTCTCATCGACTATCGAATGTGACATCTTTTTCTCCAGGCTCAAACTAAAGGCAAGTTTCAGTAGCCGATTGTGACGGGCATACCTGAGTTCTAACGTCGTTGTACAGTGTGATCGTGTCTTTCCTTGCCAAGTGAGTTTCTGGCTCTGTTTCAACCCTTGTATCTTTGCTATATCGCTTTCAGTCATGTGTGAAGCGAGGCTGCGGGAGTCTTTGCCCAGAAGGTAAGTAATCAAATGGCGCTAGTCTTGACGCCCATGATTAAAGATCTGGCTTCCCAGGTGCCCTGACAGCAGGTCGAGGCAGCCGGTAATCTCTTTTCCCAGATAATCCAGGTCCGCCGAATCTGACTGACTGCTTATATCTCTTCGTGCATCATTTAGGTTCATTCTTGCAAACACTGAGACTCTGCACGACAAGATTGCTGAACTTGGTGATCGCGTTCGACAGCTCGAGGAAGCATTGGAAGAAGTTCAGCAAAAATGCTCTAATCAACCACATCCACTGTTAGCACCTGAACTGCTGAAAATCAAGACCTCACAAGAACTTTATGGGACTGTTCCGCTCCTGCCTCCGTCAACCTTGACCTCCGAAGCATCTTCATCAACAGCACCATCACTACCACAAGACGACCGTTCTCTCCCGAGCTCTGTCGTAGCACTTTCCCTCGAGCCTCGTACAACAGTCATAACAACAGCAGCAGATGGAGTAGGGGGAGTTAGGATGACAGGGAATGATGCCTCTTCTGCGTCTTCCGCTGTGGTTCGGCGAGAAAAAACTCCGCCAGAAGTACCATCTGACATCCTACAGCTCAGTTCAACGTTCCCTTTCCCGTGGATGGTCGATTTGAGTATCCGAAAGAGGATTCGTGATGCTCTTCCGCCTCGTGAAGAAGCAGAAATGGTGTGCGCGGAAGCCCGTAATAATGCACTTTGGCAGTACGTCACTATTACATACTTGAATCAATCCTCTTCCTCCTCTGCCTTGCAACTCTGGGCATATGCTTTGTTCACCATATATTGTTCTGTGCCCGTGCTGCCTTTGTCCTTGATGGACCATGCTGATTATTGATGTAGGTTTAACATGGACACGGCGGAGACCTTTCTTCCCAATTTACTGAATTACTGCTATACGACTCCGATCAAGGATCTGAGTCCACGGAGATTAGCATTGTTACTGATGGTACTTTCTATCGGTTCACTGGTGGATCTCAAAAAACCTCTCGGATCACTTCATGGCGAGGCATATCACCACCTGGCAAGAGCGTCTGTTTGTGAGATTCCGTTGATGGAAGAACCCGATTTTGATGTATTACATGCACTGGTAAGCCCTTTGAAAACTTTCTGGCCAATGGGGTCTGCAATTGATGACTGTCGCTCCAGTTCTTCATGATATATTACCACCTCATATTTTCTGATAATAAAAAGGCCGTAGGATATGCATGGAATTTGATGGGTTTTGTGGCTAAGCTAGCGCAAGGGGTATGTGTAATGATCTATGGATTTTGTGCATCAACCTGACTCTTGTTGACAAGTTGGGTCTACGTATGTTTTATGAATCTGCTATCGTTTGCCTTGAAATGTCGTTCCTTTTGTAGATCGAGATGGTGCTCGTAGTTCGAAAACCATACCAGAGGAACACGAACGACGACGCGCAATTTTCTGGGAACTTCTCAATATGGACTGTCGCATGGTACGCATCACCTGGTTCCATTTACCCATATACTATGACTGAAATATACGATGATCCTGTGGCTGCTTGTTATACTTCCATATCGATCCCATCATGCATCTCCCATCGCTGCCTTTCTTTATTCACAACTCCTTTTGAAATTCGTCGCCTCTTGCGGATTTGGTTTATAAACTTCTTTTTGAGTTAGTCTTTATCACTAGGTCGCCCCCCGTCAATCTCGCTAGCCCACGTGGACGCTAAACGACCTTCATATATTGGTGCAGGGATCTATGTGTCAAGAGAAGAGATTGTTTGTGAGTTGGGAAACATTTTTTCCATATCCGGAATTTTCTGATGCACAAATTCTCGTCATATGACTTCTATCATTTATTATTGGCACGGGATGGAAAATACTTGATCCGTTGAACTGCATTTTTTCACTGTTCACCATTATGGATCAAAATTTCGTCATACGGCCAATGTTGTGTAATTTCATTCCGGATCAACCAAAATTTTTGGCTACGCGCTGCCAATTGAACCCCAATGGAATTTCACTTGTTAAATCCGAAATTGATACAGATCACAACTGGAAGAATGACTTCTTTGTCGAATGTCTCTCTCCAATTCTTGAAGCCATGACAAATACTTTCCGACCACCTGACTACACGTATATCCTTGGGTTGGATAAATCGGTTCGCGACTTTGCTGTACCATCATTATTAGAGGAACAAAACACGAAAGTAACACCGAGATTCCTCATCATGCAGAGAGGGTTGGTGGTGATGGGGCGTGAAATCGGTCTGTCTTTGCGACTCTTTCTTGCTCACCCTTCCGTGTTTGATCTGGCGAATATAGCGCTCTTGCAACTTCACAGACGATATTTTACCCAAGCTATGAACAGCGCTGAGCCGTTTGATATGAATCAAGAGTTTGCACCTTCGGTGCTAGCAACATATCTCAGTGCTTCGACCCTGATTGCGACGGTGGATGATATATATGAACACGAGCAAAATCTGAGCGTCAGGTTCTTGCATTTTTGGTTCAATGTATTCTCGGCTGCGGTCAGTGATGACATCATATAAGAGCAACTATTTGAGATTTACACTAATATAGGTCATGCTATCGCTATTTATTTCCCGTGCCTCTGCAACACCTCTGGCAACGTTTGCATTGCAAGACTTAGAGAGGATATGTCAGCTATTTCGCAGGGCAGCATCAGTACTCCCTTTTTGTGCCAAAGTTCTCGTACGTCATACAATATGTCATTGTTTTTTATCACTTGCAATTTCTGTCCCCACAGCCTCATATCATGAAACTGGCTGAGAAAGGGCGAGCCATCTTGCGCCAGTCGTCCTCAGCATCGAAACCACTCATAGGAAACTCATATCCTACAGCTCTTCCACAGTCATTTGCACATGCACATCCATTTCTCGGCGACCGTGCGGAACGAATGGGACTTAACGCACCTACCGATCGACCTCGTGGCATTGGTTCTTCTCCCGTTACTTCCACGGGTTCGTCTCGAACGACTGAGACTCGCAGTGCCAGTCCAGTCTCTCCTAGCAGCCTGGAAGCTACGAGCGGACCGGCAGATTCTTTGCCTGATATATACCATTTCTCGAGCGTGGTTGACAGTGTTGATGAGAGGCATCAATTCTCGTTCCTTGTGGCTCCTGTCAGTTCAACACGGCGAATACGGAGCTTGTTCGTGCCCTCTTCACCTAGGATTGCCAAGGACGAAAAGTTCAATTTTGACCACGGTGCTTTGATGTCCGAGTTGGAAGAAACGAGCTATATGGCTTGGTTTTGAGTTATATATCCCTGCGCGTCTAGATTATTTGATCTTCTGTGTTGCTTTCTTGCTTTTTGAGCTAACTTTCAGGGATTGGCGTTTGATCGTTTACTAGTTCTCCATTCATCTATTTGTTGTAGTTGTGCAACATGCAAACTTGTACTCATTTGATCTAGTTCAAGTTTATATACCCACTTGTTACCTTTGATAGTGTCCCACTAGACTTGCTAGATTAGATCGTCAATCAGATTGTCCCATGTCATAACTGTACGAGAGGTTAGAAAGCAAGAATGTAGATCCGTTACAACAAAGTCTTTCTACCGCTACTCCAGAAAACGCATGCCACTTGCACCATTTTTGAGAAAGTCATTTACATTTTTTCTTCATGCTCATTGGAACTGAGGTGAGACTTCTGTATACTGTGTTCTCTGCACTCAAAATCACTGTATAAATTCTCTATCAAACTATGTATGGAGCCGGGTCAGCGTAAAGAATATGTCGCTTTTTCCATGTTCCAGGCGTTTGTGCTTGCCTGATGTCAATTAGAAAGGCCATCAAATTACATAATCGGTTTGACCTAGTCGTCGTCAACATGGCGAACAGAAGTGATGGACCAGAGATACGAGATGTCTGGTCGGCAAACCTCGAGGCAGAGATGGAGAATATCCGAGGATTAATCGACAACTATCCTTTCGTAGCTCTGGTGCGTGTAATGTATAGGTTGTCGGCGTGCTTTTATAAACTGCGCTCTGGACAGGACACCGAGTTTCCGGGCGTGGTTGCGAGGCCTATAGGGGCTTTTAAGACGTCTTCTGATTATCATTATCAGACAATGCGATGCAATGTAGATCTACTGAAGATCATCCAGGTTGGAATAACGCTATCCAATGAAAATGGGAATCAGCCAGAGGAATGTGGCACTTGGCAATTCAACTTCAGGTTCAACCTTGAGTGCGTGAAGGTTCAGTGTCGGTGAAGCGCCTGCTAATGGGTATGCGGACCGATGCTCAGTGACGACATGTATGCTCCAGAGTCAGTAGACCTTCTTCAGAAATCGGGAATAGACTTCCGGCAGCACGCCGAATACGGAATTTTGCCCAATAATTTTGCGGAACTCATGATCACATCTGGGTTGGTCTTGATGCCGGACACAAGATGGATATCTTTCCATAGGTTGGTAGTGGCCCATTCTACAGAAAATCCAGTACTCAAGTTTAGTTCAAAGTGGTTACGATTTTGGTTATTTCATTAAACTCCTCACCGCTGAATCTCTACCAACTACTGAAGATGATTTCTTCTCTCTTCTTCGGACGTGGTTCCCAACTGTCTATGACATCAAATTTCTTATGCGATCATGTAAACAGCTGAAAGGAGGACTACAAGACGTTGCGGATGATCTCGGTGTATGTCATCCATTTCAACCATAAAAACTACTCCTGACCTCCACTGACAATTATCAGGTGATACGGCATGGTACATCTCACCAAGCGGGCTCAGACTCCCTTTTAACCTCGCAAACGTTTTTCAAGCTCAAGGAGGTTTACTTCAACGATCAAATCGATGACAATGAATACTCTGGGAAGCTCTATGGGCTTGGGCAAACTTTTTCTGTCACAAACGGTTTTACAGATCCTTCACGAGGCGGTGCAACGATTGCTGAACGCGACGACCGAAGCTCCATTCGAGATCTTCATAACCAGACTCCAGGATCAATCGGAGGACCTCAGCAAGCTGGTATGACCATGACATCTCTACAAGCACTTTCGGCCATGTCACCAGGAGCTTATACAAACCACATGAGCACGAATGGACCGTTTATGCGTCAGCCTCTGATCGGTGGGAGATAATGATAAATATTTCTTTGCTCTCGTATTGCATTTGCTGTCCCATATACGTATCTTTATATCTGCATTCATTCTGGCGGGACCATGATTTATCGTTCTGGATGCAGGTGATCATCAGTCTGAGCATACGGAAAGGGGCAAACAGGTAGGTTCTGCGGCAATTGATTTGTAGTTGAAGCAGAATTCTGAAAGCTACAAAACATTGATTTGAAGTGAAAGCATATTCTTGATCATACAATGCCGCCTGAATCGTTGGTTCTCCGAACGCAGAGTCACAGTTCAGCAGCCAGCACCACACCGAGTAGGGTATCTTCTCTTAGTTGACCTTGGATCTGGAAATATTGGGCAGCCAGTACGGCACCATCCTCAAATCACTACTATCATTATTTCCGAGCTGACAATGAATTTGAGACCTAATCCACATCGGCTCCTATGGCTCTCGTGATCGTCAATATTACTCATTGTCATTCCTCAACTATTTGTCTTCATGAGCCAGCAGTATCAGGAAACAAGCACAAAATTAGCCACTGCATCGGCCACTACACAGCACTCTAACCTTGATATGGCTGCTCATCAGACTGCTCGCCGTTTTCAATATCGTACTCTGTTGGCAGACTTGGTACCTCTCTTGGGAAACGCAACTGCATGCATATTTCTCATTTCCACAGATCCTGTACTGATGAGTTTGAGAGGCTGAATTTTCACTCTCTGATACTCAGATGACATTAGGCAAACTGCATTCACGCCACCCGTTCAACTTATCCGATAGAATGTCGTATACCTTCCACGCTGCAGACAAGACCGACTTGAGATGGCAATGTTCTCCTCCTAGAGTCTATCACGTTTACGAGAAACTCATGAGTTCCAAGGTTCATGCATCCGGCCAACATTCAATCCAATAATGCATGCAGCATATACCACCACTCTAACTCATTACAAGACTTCGACCTATATTGATAATCTCTAAGCCAAGGAAGGATGACAATCATTACAAGACATACATAATTACTGGGAAAGATCCCTTTCTGTCCCTCGGAATTGAAACCTATCGTAATTGCATGAGAAATTATCTGAAACTCAACGAGCCACTATTCGTACCTTCCCACCAACCAATCTCATAGTCTTGTCCTTCATCAGTCAGCTCAACTATCTCGCCTTCAAGGAGCCCCAACTCGTCCGGACCCCGGGGCTCGTAAGGATATATTGCTCGCACTAAAAAGATTCCATTTCTCAATAGAAGTTCGGAGTCGGACGCCAGTCTACGGCCACTGACCTCGTCGACTACTCCCTTGGATTGTGGATCTTCCTTCCAGCGACTTGTCGCCAGTGCCTATATATGAAGCCGGGACGAGCCCGTTCTTCTCACTCGGATCTTTGACCTTCACCCAGCCAGAACCATCATCTGGCTCCAAGATTTGAACGGTCATCCCCTCTGCAAGCCATGAGCTTATTAATAGAAGGGTCAGCAGGACAGACTTACCGCGAACGCCCAATTCAAACTCTGAAGAAGGTGTGAAGTCAAAGAGGACTGTGGCCGTATGGTGACTTTCTTCCTGTGGAGCTTGTAGCAAATCAGAGGATGACAGACTTGGTGTTGTAGGGGAAGGAGCTGCAATTAACGTAAAATTTCAAGCAGAAATCAGCATTTCATTAGCCCTCACCGGCCGTGCTAATGCGGGATGATGTCGTGGTCGAACAGGAGACAGAAGGCTCGGAAGGTATGCCTTTTGGGCAGTCCGCCGGAACCTGGAACCAGATTCAGGACGAGAAGGCACTCGTATGGATATTTTCACCTTCAATTCACATTTGGTATGGACACAAAGTCCGCAAGCTTTGCATGTTTTACCTTGTTTGCTTAAGCCCCAGATGGTAGACTCCATCATCAAGTTTCAGCAAAGACCGACAAAACTGAGATCGAATGACATACCTCACAATACCCACATTGGGTCGGGATAGAGAAAGAAGACCCTTTGAATGCGTGAGGAATGCGTATACCCTCATCTTCTAGGCTGTTGAGCTCAGTCATTGAAGGCTACCGTGGATAGTTCTCCTACCTCCAACTGCCGATGTGATAGTCTTAATCTCAGCGTCTAAGATATACCGGGAGTTGTGATAGGTTACCAGCTGGTGTTGCACACCTAGAAAGTCCTACAGTGGAAGTCATCAACTGTTTAAAAGGTAAACTTGAAATAAGAGAGGAACTGGTACTTACGTCAACAACATTATCTATTTCGCCGATTGAGTGATCAAATTTACAATTCTGGAGTTTTTTATATAGCCGATCAAAATCAGATTCTGTAGAAGTTTGATGGATTATAATTGGCATCTTCGACAAAGAATCACGAACGCGTGGACGAAATCAGAGGTTCAAGCTCCTGTAAGCTGACCCGAGAACGACTGAGCTTATTCTGTAGGACAATCTTTGGGGCGGCCTCGACGCTCATGTCATCCTGAGTCGTGGATATCAGAAGTCCGGCGAAGAGTTCTGAAAAATGGCGTACTGTATCATAGTGAAGGACACAAGGCTCGAATTTCCAGTCGCCCGGCACACTGAATGGTCGAATGTTGTGATTGATGAAGAGGATTTGATCCTGAGAAGGTTTGACCTGGTTGAGTTTTACTTCTGCACTACGAATCTTATTCCTAAGATTGTCCAGGTGACCAAGCTGGAGGCTTTGGCCATAGACCAAAATTTTGACGAGACGTTCCACAAGTCGAGTCTGTAGACGTTCTAGACCCATTCAAGTCCCTGTATATCACATTAGAAGCTCGGGCTCACGGAATTCCTGGGTAATTTCTTTCATTTCGGTGATAGAATGCATGAATGTCAACAACTTACATTCTGTACACCAGGCATATCCACAGTATAGAACTTATCCTTCATCTGATTTGTCACTGCTGTAGATATCAGGTAAGTACTGGTGACTATGAGATGAGTAACGGACGAGGAATTAATAGTAGCTATTGAAACATACTTCTTGCTATTGAGCATATCAGTCTTCTGTTGTTCTGTTTGCTTGACTGCGCGACCTTTGTGTCTCTCATCCTGTGCTCGAGCCTGGGAACATGACTGAGCAAATACATTTAGATGCAGGAGGCCTTGGCATACTTGTTTTTGCCTCAGAGTTTCGACTTCCTCACAATCAGCATAATACTGTGACAACATCTAAGTCAAATTCACTTCCAATGACAGTATGACATCACTTGCATTCTGCTTGCTCTTCCGAACCATTGTTTATCAGGTCGATGACTTTCATTGGCTAAGATGGTGTCATACCTTTTGGCGCTCTGCGTAGATGTGATCTCTTTCCGCTAGGATCTTGTGGAAGAAATGCAATTCCTGTGAACTATGAGTGTTATGTCTTGATTTTCAATGCTAACAATCGAAAAGAACCTTTTTCTTGGCTTCGTCATTCCTTTTGACCAAGGTTTGCATAACTTCAATGATCTGAGAAGAGATTGCTTCCGCGATGCTCAGATGATCCTGGGCCACATCCGAAATAGAATTAATCAATGCGTCATAAGCATTATCGAGCGTGCTTTTGAATGCATGGTTTCTCAGTGAAATGATAAGGAGATTCAAGCTCACCTGCGCTTCAAAGTGCTGTTGTCCCAGGCTTTCGTCGGATCCTCGCCAACGATATAGCGTACTTCCATCCGTGCTTTTTTATCTGCCGCTCTCTTGGTCAGAGATTGCAGCTTTGTAGCATATTCCTTCTCGATCGCTGCACGACCTTGATACAATTCTTTGATCTGGGTATCTGGGTTATCGCCTAGCTCCTCGGAAATGAATGGTACAACGCAGTGTTTCTGCGAAGAATCCCTACTCACGTCTCCGATGATCTCCAGATGAGCGTCAAAAAGACTACGAATACGTTCAACTTGATCCTATGCATACAGATAAACGTGAGTTTATTACATATTTGCAGGATCACAACGAGACGTTACTGGTAGCGCCTTTCCGTAGTACTGGTCTATTGGTGCAGATTCAATCCCCATTATGGTTTTCAATTACGAGTGCTCGGGATATCTCTGCCCCCCAAAAATCAAGAGTATGTGGAAGATAGAGGTAATATACTGCGGTGACCCATTGGCCGTGTAATTACGGGGATCAGCGATTGCTGAAATACACTATGACGTCAGGCTTTAGTCCTGTTCACACCTAGCAATTTTCCACCGAGGGCCACTTAAATTTTGAATTATCCTGGG
>Ga0157365_10000523_pt1 | contig 16568 bp, 13 predicted proteins | sample AttsexASBM3_FD_111478 | JGI IMG/M metagenome (GOLD analysis project Ga0157365, IMG submission 111478) | Fungus gardens microbial communities from leaf cutter ant in Ribeirão Preto, State of São Paulo, Brazil - Atta sexdens ASBM3 | ecosystem: Host-associated > Fungi > Mycelium > Unclassified ... | reverse complement strand
CGAGATCGACGCGATGCTGTATGGGGAACTAAGAACGATCCTGACCTGGATCGAACGGCAAGCCATTGGAAAGGCTAAAAACACGAACACTCCCGGAGCTGGGCTCACGGGAGTGTCGGTATCAGTGGTTGCGGGGGCAGGATACCAACTTTGGCGAACACCACGAATGCCGCTTCGGGATGTCCGACCGCGCCTCGCGCTTGAGGCTGCTTAAGCCTTGGCGGCCCACACGGGCGCGAACTCTTCGGCCTGCTTCAGAATGTAGCGTATTGCCTCATCGGAGAAATCGGGCGGGTATCCATATTTCCGTAGCAGCCGCTTCACCTCAGCGCGCATCTTCGCACGAGCCTGCGCCATGACGGTCCAATCCACCGTGGCATTGTTCCGTATGGTCACCACAAGGGCCACAGACAGACTACGCAGGTCAGGATCCTTCATCGCCTCCCTTGCGCTCCCATTGCGGGACAGCGCGTCGTAGAACGCGACCTCTTCCGAGGTTAAACCAAGCTCTTCACCGCGATCACGCGCCGCTGCCATGTCCTTCGCCATCTGGATCAGCTGTTCGAGGATCTGAACCGAAGTCAGCGCATTGGCGTGATAGCGTGCCACGGCCTTCTCGAGCCGCTCCGAAAACGCCTCCGCCTCGGTCATGTTCGACTGGCTGCGGCTGCGGATCTGCCCTTCCAGAAGCTTTTTTAGCGCCTCGATCGCCAGATTGCGCTGCGGCATCTCCCGCACTTCCTGCAGGAACGCGTCCGACAAAATCGAAATGTCGGGGCGACCGATCCCCGCCGCCTCCATGATGTCGATAATATCCGTCGACACCACGGCCCGACTGATCAGCTGCTTGATCGCCAGTTCCCGATCCTGCGCGCTGCGCCCGCCCTGCCCGTCCGCCACGTTCTTGAGCAAGGCTGCCCGCACGGCCTCGAAGAACCCGACCTCGTCGCGCAGTGCAATGGCCTGATCACTCGCCGCCGCCAGCGCATACGCAACCGACAGCGCCTTCACCGCGTCAGGAAAACGACGTTGGGCCGCCCTGCGATCCTCGTCCGTTTTGGCCGACGCCATAGCCGTATGCCGCTGTCCCAGCACATGGTCCAGTGCCCCTGCCATAACGCCGAGCTTGATCTTCGGCGACACGCGCGTAGCAAGTGCCGCACGATAGTCGAAGCCGCCCGCGTGCCCAGGATTGAACATCGCACGCACGATTTCGCAGCGCTCCTGCATGACGCGAATCGCCTCGTCCTCGTCAATGCCGACCTGGTCGCGATCGCCCGCCGAATACTGTCCCAGAGCGGCCTTCAGGTTCTGCGCCAGTCCGATGTAATCCACCACCAGACCGCCAGGCTTACCCTTGAACACACGGTTCACCCGCGCGATCGCCTGCATCAGGCCATGGCCACGCATCGGCTTGTCCACATACATCGTGTGCATCGACGGTACGTCGAACCCCGTCAGCCACATATCGCGCACAATCACCAGCTTCAGAGGGTCGGCATTGTCCTTCAGCCGCTTGGCCAGCAGTTCGCGTCGTGACTTCGGTTTCTTGCCGATATGCGGCAGCCACGCCTCGGGGTCCGACGAATTTCCCGTCATCACCACCTTGATGATGCCCGCGTTGTCATCCCCGCTGTGCCAATTTGGGCGCAGGCGGATGATCTCGTCGTAAAGGGCCACACAGATGCCGCGACTCATCCCGACGATCATGCCCTTGCCGTCGAGCGCCGCCAGACGCGCTTCGAAATGGGACACGATATCTTCCGCGATCCGCCGCAGACGCGGGGCCGAGCCCACCAGCGCCTCGACCCGCGAGTATTTCTGGCTGAGCTTGTGCTCTTCGCTTTCCGACAGCCCCTCGACGATCTCGGCCAATTCGTCGTCGAGTTCGTCCTTCAGAGCGTCGTCAAGCTGGATGCGTGCGAGGCGGCTCTCGTAATAGATCGGAACCGTCGCCCCGTCCTCGACGGCCTGCGCAATGTCGTAAATGTCGATGTAGTTGCCGAAAATCGCCCGCGTGCTGGTATCCGCCGTCTCGATCGGCGTACCCGTAAATCCGATAAACGACGCGTTCGGCAATGCATCGCGCAGATATTTCGCGAAGCCGTAGGATACGTCGCCCGTCTTGCGGTTAAACTTGGCATCCAGTCCATACTGGCTGCGATGCGCCTCATCCGCCATGACGACCACGTTGCGCCGATCCGTCAGGACAGGCAGCTCCGTTTGCCCGTCCTCGGGCTGGAATTTCTGTAGGGTGGTGAAGATCACGCCACCCGAGCTGCGCCGCAGGAGCTTCTGCAGATCGCCACGATCCGTTGCTTGTTCAGGTGTTTGCCGCAGCAGGGACTGTGCGCCCGAAAATGTCGCGAACAGCTGGTCATCCAGATCGTTGCGATCGGTCAGAACCACGATCGTCGGATTGCCCATGTCAGGATGCCGCGCGATCACGCCTGCGTAGAACGTCATCAGCAGGCTCTTGCCCGAGCCCTGCGTATGCCAGATCACCCCCGCCTTCCTGTCCCCGCTCAGCGCGGTGGCCCGTATGGTCTGCGTCACGGCACGGCGGACGGCATGGAACTGGTGATAGCCCGCCAGAATCTTGATCGGACAGCCGTCCTTCTCGGCGAACAACACGAAATCGCGGATCAGGGCCAGGAACCAGCGCGGCTCGAAGACGCCCCTCAGCACCGTCTCCATTTCTTCGTGGTTTTTGGCGACGATCTCTCCTCCATCCACCGTCCGCCACGGCATGAACCGTTCATAATCCGCCGTCAGCGAGCCGACGCGCGCCTGTGTCCCATCGGCGATTACCAGCACATCATTGAAACGAAACAAGGCGGGAATGTATTTCCGATAAGTCTGAAACTGGTTCCAGGCAGATTCCAGCGTAGCCTGTGCCGAACTCGGACTTTTCAGCTCCACCACACCGAGCGGCATGCCGTTGACGAACAGCACGATATCAGGCCTGCGATTGACTTCGGACTTCTCGACCACGAACTGCCGCACGGCCAGAAAATCATTCGCCGAAGGATCCTCAAAATCGAGCAGCCGCGCCCGATCCCCCGACTGCGTCCCGTCCTCCCGCACGACATCGACAGCCACGCCGTCGATCAGATAGCCGTGCAAACGACGGTTCTCCTCTACATGGTCGGGCGTTTCTTCCCGCAGTATCGCGCGCAGCGCCTCGTCCCGCGTGCCCTGGGACAGATGCGGGTTGAGTCGCGCAATCGCATATTTCAACCGTCCCACCAGCACCACGTCCGACAGTGATGCCCGCTCGGGATGCGCGCCTCCTGGCGAGATATCTGGGCCATTGGCCAGCGCATACCCACTCTCGCGCAGGATATCGCACGCCCAATCTTCAATCTCGCTTTCGGACAGGTAGGCCATCGGATCAGGCCGCTTTCAGGCAGGCAATGACGCGGTTAAGTTGAAGGAGGTTTTTTATTTCAATGCGTAGCAGATCCGCGCGCTCAAGTTTGTTCAAACCTAGAAGCGCACTGTGACGGCCATAGTCAGGTTCACCGTCCTTGCCGATCTTTTGAAAAAGATCGGTTTTCGGGTAACGTGCGAACTGAAGTTCACGTCGGATATCCTCGCCTATCAACTTGTCCAAACACCAAAGGTTAGGGGGTGAGTCAGCGTCTTTTTCAAACATGATTTCGACAAGCCGGCCAGAATCTGCACGCAAGCTATATCGCGCCCCTTTTACGGACTGATGCCCGACCTCATGCTCCTCTGCTACGCGGTCTAAAGCCGCCAGAATGCTTTTCTTCAGCTGCTCACGAGAGGTCATCATGCCACTTCCTCCACCATCTTCTCCGCGTCCGTGATGCGAATTTCCCCTGACATTAACTTGGGGAGGAGAAGGTCGCGCATTTGTGCAAGTGTGTGATTTTCCGCGTTATTGGCTAAAATTCGTTCATATAGCGGAGCGACGAGCTTTTGATAGGCAAAAGAGATATTTCTATTCGGAATTACGATAAATATCGAGTTGAATGTACTACGCGTGATCGTATCAAAAACAGACCCGTGGGCGTGGCTTTTGAGACTATCAACCGACCTCTTCAAACTTTGATAAATGAAATACTGCCCAAGGTCGCGCTTGGCTTCGATGCCATAGCAAGATTGATTAATAGCCATAGCTCGCCCAAGGATCGCCAGTTTACCGACCGTGCCACGAGCAGATATTACGATTGTATACTGCGGCAGCAGACTTGCCGCGCTATTATCTAATCCAGGATGTGAAATGTATTTTTGCGTTCGGCTTACGAAAACGTCTGAAGAACTTGGCGCATCGACGACAGAAAACCAGGGGACGTCCCCATTCCAGTATTCCGCGATTGACGTCTTGGGAGTTCCGCCTGTCAGTATTGAAATACAAGCACCAAGAGGTGTTAGCTGCCACCCTTCAGGCTTAGCCTCGTCATCCAGACGATCGGGGAATAGGTCCCAGATGTCCTGCGCGAGATAAGGCTTCTGCGCCGCCATCTTCGCGCGCGTCGGGCCGAAATCGACGAACCAGTCCTTGAACAACGCCCGCGCCATCGCCTCAAGCGTCCCGTTCATTTGGCGGTTGAGTTCGATCTTGTCGTCGAGGGCCGAGAAAAACTCACCAATGAGACGCTGCTCCTCCCACGGGGGGTAGCAAATCGGCATAGCGCGCAGAGATTTCTGGCTTATTCCAAGAACCGTCGTCCCTGTTGCGTAGCTGAAGAGAATCTCCCGCTGGCGCGGGGAAGTTAGAAGATATCTTAGGAATGAATTATCAAGGACCCCATGTTTTCCCCGAAGACAAACGATACGCTGACCGAGTGCATAAGTCGCCGTCTCTTTATCAAGTTGAATGACTTCGCCCATCGGAGCCTCCGTGGTCATAACCACATCGCCTGATTGCGGCAGCCCTCGTACCATCCACTGATCGTAATAATCTTCAGCGACTTTTTGTTCGATTGGGCGCAATATTCCCGATGTCTTAACGACTTTCGCTGATAGCACTGGAATCCCGGCGGCAGATTTAGTGGGACTTTTCCCACGATAGTCCAAAAGTGCTTCTAGACAATCTGAAAGATTGGCATGGATCCAGTCAGTCATTCGCATAGATATCCGAGAGTACTTTCTGGATCTTGCGCGAAAACATCTCTCCCACCTGAAATTGCGCCTGTAGGCTTCTCTCCAGACTGGAAAACCGCTCTACAAATGGCACCTCATCCTCTTCCTGATCCTCCGCGCCGACATACCGCCCAGGCGTCAGCACGAACCCGTGTCGCTCGACCGCACCGAGCGCAACCGAGCGACAAAACCCCGCGACATCGGCATAGGCGCCCGCCCCTTTTTCACCGCGCCACGCGTGGTAGGTATCCGCGATCTTCGCCACATCCGCGTCGGTCAGTTCGCGCCTCGTCCGATCAACCATCGTGCCAAGCTTGCGCGCGTCGATGAACAGCATATCCCCGCGACGGTCGCGCCAGCCTTTCGGGTGTTTCGTGCGGGTCAGGAACCACAAACAGGCCGGGATCTGGGTTGAATAGAAAAGCTGGCTTGGCAGGGCTACCATGCAATCCACGACGTCAGCCTCGACCATGCGGCGTCGGATATCGCCTTCGCTGTTCTGGTTGGACGACATGGAGCCGTTGGCCAGCACCACGCCCGCTGTCCCACTCGGGGCCAGATGCCACAGGATATGCTGCAGCCAGGCATAGTTCGCGTTTCCTGCAGGCGGCTTGCCGTATTGCCAGCGGGGATCTTCCTCCAGCGAGGCATTCCACCAATCCGAGATGTTGAAAGGCGGGTTGGCAAGGATGTGGTCGAAGCGCAGATCGCGCAGCTCGTCGCGCAGAAAGCTGCCTTCGTTGTTCCAGCGGATATCCGCGCCGATCCCCCGCACGGCGAGGTTCATCTTCGCCAGACGCCAGGTGGTATGGTTGCTCTCCTGCCCATAGATCGCGATATCGCCCAGCTTGCCGCCGTGTTCCTCCACGAAGCGTTCGGACTGCACGAACATGCCGCCCGAGCCGCAGCACGGGTCATAGACACGGCCCTTATAGGGTTCGAGCATGGCGACGAGCGTGCGCACGACGCTGGAGGGCGTGTAGAACTCGCCGCCGCGCTTGCCTTCCGATCCCGCGAACCCGCCGAGGAAGTATTCATAGACGCGCCCCAGCACGTCCCGCGCCTGATCCTCGCTGCCGCCCATGCCGATATCGGAGATCAGGTCGATCAATTCGCCCAGCATGACGCTGTCGAGCGACGGGCGGCCATATTCCTTGGGCAGGACGCCCTTGAGTTGCTCTGGGTTCGCCTTCTCGATCTCGAGCATGGCGGCGTCGATCATCTTGCCGATTTCGGCGGATCGGGCGTTCGCCTGAAGATGGGACCAGCGCGCCTCGGGGGGCACCCAGAAGATGTTCTCGGCGAGGTATTCATCCGCGTCTTCCGCCGCCTGCGGATCATCCGCCAGCAACGCCGCGTGATGGGCCTCGAAGGCCGTGGAGATATAGCGCAGGAAGATCAGGCCGAGGGCGACGTGCTTGTAGTCTGACGGTTCGAGGTTCTTGCGGAGCTTGTCGGCCGCGAGAAACATCTGCGCTTCGAAGCCCAGATTGGCGGTCGCCGCCTTCGCTCGGGCAGCGGGCTTCGCGACAGGGGCGGCTTCGGGATTTTTGCGTGGGCGTCCGCGCGGCATAATGGCAGGCTCTCTCATCTCGACGATTAGACCGCGCAAGCGGCCTTTTTTTGTTTCTCGCAATATTTCGACGCGCTGGCAATTTCATGCTTCGGTCAGGCCCCACGGGGCATAGGTGACGAAGATCCTGTCGAGGAGGATCTGTCGTCATGCTTGTTGCAGCCCATCGTTTCATTGAGTTGAACCGCCGCCTGGGCGGCGCGAACACCCTGACACCAGGAGACATTGTCGATCTCGCCGCATTCTACGGCGCGGGCTTTCCGAACGGCGTGCGGCAGAATTCGGCGCTACGGCAGGTGCTGCGGCAGCTTGACCTGCCCGTGCGGGACTTCGCCCGCGACCTGCACCGCGTCAAGGCGCTGTATGATCTCCTCGGCGGTCCGAAAGGCGGCAGGCGACCGCGAGCCGATGATCCATCCTTCCCCTCCCCTGATGGTCCTTCGGTGCGCGCGGGAGAGTTAGAAAGGGAGGGCGCACTTCAGCGAAAATCTACGATTTTCGCGTGCGGCCCTGACGGGCGGGAGCCGTAAGCCGTGGCGCTCTATTCCCTGCAGCACAGCGGGATCGCCGCCTCGGACGGGATCGGCAAGACGGCGGCTCGGCTCGGCTATATCTGCTGCAACCGCCAGCACGCAATCATGCTTGGTGAGCGGCATGGGCTGGCTGTGCTTGACCGCCCGAACCTGCGCGCACTGGCCGAGCGGCACGAGGCCATGGCGGGCCGCAACGGGCGTATCGCCGAGTGCTTTATCATCGCCCTGCCTCGTGAGAGCAACCCCGACCAGCATCAGACAATCGTCCGCGATTTCGCGGAAAAGGTCACCCATGGGACAGCGCCGTGGATCGCCGCGATCCATTACGATCGGCCGGGCAATCCGCATGTGCATCTCGTAGCTCTGGAGCAGAACAAGCCCCGAACGGGCGGCAAGGGGCGCCCGAGCAAGGTGATCGGTCTTTCACGAAAAGGCGCGCTGGAATGGGTGCGGGAGGAATGGGCCGAGACGCACAACCGCCTCATGGCGGGGACCGGCCCGCCGATCGACCATCGCTCGCTCGCCGCGCAGGGCAAGGGCCACCTGCTGCCGATGCTACACGAAGGCCCTGCCCCGCGCGCTATGCAGGCGCGCGGGGCACGTCCCGACAGCCACCCGAAGCCCATACGTGGAGGCAGGGTCATTAACTGGCGGCGGATCGATGAGGGCCGCACCAGATCGGAGACCAACGCGATGGCGCGCCGCATCAATGACCTGGCGGCACAGCTTCAGGAGCAAAGCCATGAGCCACGATCCGACCGAGTTTTTTCTTCGCCTGCAGGAGAGCGTGGAACAGTCCCGACGAACCACGGAACGGGCCGCACTGCGGATGCAGGAACGCCTCGACGCAATGAACGCCATGACCGATCAATGCGCGAGACTTCTGGGACAGATCGAGAGCATGATTGCGGCCGCGACCGAACGGCTGTCCCAGGGGTCCCCCGCGCCACCACGATCATCCCGTTGGACTCGCAGAAAAATGGCCTCCACGGCAGCGGCCCTATTCCTGTCGGGCCTGGCCTGCGGATGGATGATGGCGTAACGCCCCACTCTTGGCGCTATGCTACGGCAAGCCTTCGCCGCCGAGAGCAGGAGCTGACTCGTCTGATCCGCGATGGCTGGGACACAATGCGCGCTGGCATCCGCCAGATGATCAGCACCATCGACTGGTCCCGCGTTTCGCCGCTCCGACCACGCCCGCAACGCGATCAATGCGTGGCATCACTGTCTTCGTGGCCATCGGCACCTCTGCCGCCAGCCCAACGTGATCGGAGACACGAATGGATGCGATAGCGCACGCACAGGAATTGCTGCCACGGCGTCGCCGCAGAAGGAGAAATTTACTTCGCATTCGGCAAACGGGTATGGAGTGCGGAGATAGCCAACAGTCGAATATCTGAATATAATGCAGAACCTTTTGAAATAAATTGCCAAATTTATGACAACACCTATTGCAACGCTAGGATTGCGTTGATACGGCCGCAGTCGAAGTGGGCCGAGTTAGATATACAGAATAGAATCATTCTGATCGTCTTTGAATGCTATTTTCTCACACATGGAAATGACATGAATTACGAAAAGCCTCAGCGTCATAATCCTAATGAACTCACGATAAGGCAGCATGTGATCCCTGCGCGAAGTCTAAAGCGATTTTCCAATCTGAATGGCTTCGTTCAAGTTAGTTTGGAAGGCGGCAACAAAACTCTCTCTCTAAAACCATCCAACGATTTTTTTACATTGGCACGTGTCTGGGATCAGCGAGCTGAATCAGGCTGGATGAAGAAAATCGAAGACCAATTTCAGCCGCTGGCGGATGACATATTAAGCGGACGATTAGAGTCTATTGTAGGCGAGCAAATTAGAACGGTAGCCTACTTCTTTTCACTCTGGCATTGGCGCTCACGGCAGGCGGCACAAATCGCGCAGGACGTTCAGCTCCATAACGCAGGTGGTGCGAGCCTTACGAAAGACGAGGAAGAAAAACTGGAGAAACGACACATTTTATTTTCCAGATCAGGCGGCCGTATGCCTGCTCGATTTCTTACAGGCCTACAACTTCAAAAATTTACCGACCAGTATACGCACCAGATCAAAGACTGGACATGGGGTATTATTCACGCTCCCTATGGCGAGTTCCTGATGCCCGATGTTCCCAGCCACAATATTTTGCCAATATCCCCGAAGGTGGTCATCGCGGCAAATCATTCGAACGGCATAATACGCAAAGAAAACTTAAAAAATATCAATATTTCTTTAATGGTCTACACATGGAATTACTTCGTAGCGCGCGACGTTAAAACAGCGGTAGCTGGCATTTCAAAAGGAGACCTGCGACGAGCCGTTAAAATGCGCGACACACAGCTCGCTCGAGGCGAGCGTCCCCACGGTCCGATCGCGGCGGCAGGAGATCGATAAGACCTATGCGGGCTATTCAACGTGCATTCGTGGCCCTCAGCGACCTTGCATGAGAACCAACGACCGAGATTTACACTGACACATTGCAACCCAATGGGCGTATTCGCCGCCAAAATGATCAATATGCAGACGCGAAGCTGACGGCTCGACGACGCCAGAAACGGCGGCAATCCGCCATTACACACGATCTGCAGACGCTGACGCCTCCCTCGCTGATCCTGCCCCTTCACCCCGATTGACGGAAAAAAACACACTGCTGGCACTGTTCTGGCCCTGTCAGCTTCCCTACCCCTCGGAACAGACCCAAGTGACCTGCACGGCGGATTGAACCCCGCAGCCTGTCAGCACCCCGAACCCTGGAGCCTGTTCCATGCCCCATCAACCACGCCGAAAGGCCAGAAAACTCTCGTCAACCGCCCATCAACAACTGCCGATCTTCGACATGGTAGCAAACAACACCGTGACGGAAAGCCACAAGGAAACCCTGCGCGGCTTTCTCGCCCTCAAGCCCGCCAGCACTCGATGGCGGGGCCGCGACATTGTACCACCAGGCAGCTTCCTCGCCACGGTAGTCGACCGCTTCGAGCAAGGCTCGGACGTACCCCTGGAGATCCCCGCCTTTGCGGCGCTGCACGGCATCGCGGCGTGGCTACTTGACCATCAGGTGTCGGTCGTCGTCAGGGGGAGCGAAAACCTGCCCGACCTCTGGACCACGATGCTGGCGAACAGTGGCGCCAGCAAGACGTATGCCACCCGCGTATTGCAGCGGGTCATGCCGCTACGGCGCTTCCCCGAGGTCACCACGGCGGCCCAGTTCGTCGCCGACCTGCAGGAACACAACCGCGCCGCGTGGTTCCAGGACGAATGGGGACAGCTGATCAAGCGGATCAACAGCCAGACCTACGCCGACGAAATCCGCGACTACCTGCTGCGCCTGTACGACAATGCCACGATCACCCGACGCACCCGAACCAGCACGGTGGAGGTCAAGGATGCGGCCTTGGTCATCCTGGGCACTACCGTGACCGACACATTCCTGCAGAGTGTCACCCTGGAAAGCATGCTCGACGGCTTCATGCAGCGCTTCCAGTATGTGATCGCAGACCGCCGACCAGGCGATCCAATGCCGATCTACACGATGGACGACACGCCCAACATTTCGGCGCTGCGCTCCGCGTGGGACGATCTGCAACGGATGACTATCCACCAGCGCTACACGGTCACGCCCGCCACCGAAGACGCCTACAGCCAGCACTTCATGCGGCTGTTCCGCGACCATCAGGACGTACCAGCCAGCTTTTTCCGCAGGATCCTATGGCGCGGATTCAAATACGCGCTCGTCTACCATGTGCTGCTGGGCAAGGAGACAGCGGAGATTGACGAGGCGGATCTAGGCTGGGCCATGCGCGTCTCGGAACTGCACCTGCGGGATGCACGCCGCCTTCTCGACGCCTACAACATGTCGGATCTAGAAAAGATCGTCTGCAAGGCGGAGGCCTTGCGTCAACGGCTGGGACACCAGCCCACGCCGCGCGAACTAATCGCGGGGGTCCGCGATATCAGGAACGCCCAGATGGCACGGTTCGTGCTGGACCTGATGCGGCCTCATGGCCGTAGCATGGCACCCGCTCCACAGTCCCAGGCTGCGTGAAGAAAGGCAGGAGGGCAACGCCCCCCTGCCTCGTCCACTCTTCAGGGCATTCCAAGCGCGTATTTGCGGTTGATATTGCGCTTCTGCTCGGCCGAAATGAACCCGTCTTCGTAAAGAACAGCCGTCAGACGCCACAGAAAACGGCGCATTCTCAGACCGCTGCCGAACACGACCAGCTGGTTACCCTTGATCGGCTCGATCGATCTGCTTCGCGCCTTGAAGAACGGCAACTGCCGTTCAAGCGTGATCTTGCAAGCAAGCCGACCATACAGCACCTCGCTGTGGGGTCCCACGTTGTCATCAGGTCCCAGCGTCAGAAACAGCTTACGCCCATCCCGTTCCACCTCCCGATGCGCACGCTCCATGAAACAGGCCCAGGTACGCTGCTCGTAGGGCGGGTTGATCCAGAGCAGATCGCCGTCCCAAGGTTGGGTCAGCGACCCGAACGGTCCGTCTGCGGTGTATCGTTTCCTGGCAGGCACGGGGGTCAGCGCTGTCCCAAGATCACGGTATTTCTCGGGCACCGCGCCCCAGCTCGCCTTCAGATGCGAAAGCCCCTCCAGCATGACCCGATAGTCGCCGACGCCGTTCATCGTGCAGATGTCCACGTCATATTCCGACCTGTTCGCAGCTGTCAGTCCCCACCTGAACACAAATGACGGGGTGAAGCATTCGTTACCAGCGCCTGCATCCTTGGAAGGTCGCCAGCCCGCCAACAGCAGCCGCCTTGCCAGGCCCGCGCGGGTCAGGGCCAATGTCTTCAGCTCCAGAAAAGCGATTTCCGCATCTTTCCAGGGCAAAAATAGATGACATCCTTTCACGCCCTTGGCTGGTGCGTAGCGGGTGGGACTAAGATAGACGGGGTAGCGCTCCATCAGGATCGCACAGACCCCACGCGGACGAACGCGCACGCCGCCCCCGTTGGGTTCGACCTTGACGGCAGAAGGTGAATTAGGAAGCGCGTGGGACACCGAAAACGCCCAAACTGCGGTTGCGTAGAACGGGTCCGTCACATAACGCGCCTGGACAGTGACGCAATCGCCAACCTTGATCTTCAGATCACGGGCATCCTCGGGTGAAATGGCCACAACGGTGCGGGGCGCGCCCTTGCCCTCCTGGACAACGCTGACGAATGACTGCCGATGGGACGGCACATACCGCGTATTCCTGTTCTCGACACGGGAATTATCGTTCGCGGCGGACGAATTGACCGGCTCGGCCGACGCTGCCTGCAGTCTTGATTTCAGGCTGGACGCCCGTTTCCAGCCTTCCTGCAGGACGGCGGATACAGTGTTCCGATAGCGGACGGCGGCAGCGATCGCGCTGGTGGAATGTCGCTTCATGATCGATCCTCCCTTAGCGCGCGGTGTTGGTGCAGCCGCTGACGGCACCGTTGTCGTTGGCGGCGGCACCTTGCTCGCGGACAGCCTGTCGTGCCAGCAGGTCGATGAAGGGACGCAGCAATTCAGGAAAATCGTTCGAAGCGACGCCGTTGTCGTTCGCGGAACGGGTGAAGTTGGTGGTCATGGGGTGATCCTCGGTCGGAAGTTGATTGTCCGTCCCCTTTCGGATCGCCTTCCTTCTTGTCTCGAAAGGCGGGGGACACAGTCCCCCCCGCCTTTCGGGATAACCGTTGCTTTTTGTGATTACCCACCCTGACAAACACCTCTCGTTCACGTCCCCACGTAGCCACCCTCCGAAACGCTAGAAAGACCAACGTTGACCATAGATATGGTCAACATAGTGAGAAGGAGGAGAACACGAGGAGGAGAGGACATAACAGGAAGGGATGACAGGAAGAGGTTGGGCAGAATAAGAGAGTGCCTTTCCTTTCTCGGATCATTGCTGATCCGTTCTTATGTCAGTATGCTGGCGGTCAGCCAGCCGACGTCACTATCATCCGCCGTACTGCGGAGCGAGAATATGAGCCCTGCCGCAGCCACGCCTCGCCGTCGTCTGAAACTGCAGCCGCGCAACGTCGAAGCTGCTGAAAACAGCGCCCCGCAACCGTCCAAAGCGGATGCCTCGCCTGATTTGTGGCAGACTATCGATGTCGTGCACGTCGAACCCGTTACGTGGCTGGTAGACGATGTCATTCCCGATAAGGCGCTGATCTGTCTCTACGGAGCCCCCAACTGCGGCAAGACCTTTCTGGCGCTGCATATCGCGCTCAGTCTGATCATGGGGATCGAGTGCTTTCCCGACGAAGCCGTGGATGCGACAGGCCCCGCTCGCAAGGCTTCAGTTCCAGGGCCGCCCAGTCCCATCCCCGAGGCACCTGTGCGCAGCGTCATCTACATGCTCTCGGAGGCACCAGACAGCATCGGCCGCCGTATCGCGGGCTGGCTGGAACATTTCGGCTATGATCGCGAAAAGGCCCAGCCTGTCATCTCGAAGGGGCTGCTGGCTGCGAGCAATACAAACAGGATCAAACTCAACTCTCCGTCCCATCGCGCAGAGTTCGTCGAACGTGTCAAAAAGGTAAAAATCGACCCCAGCCTCATCATTTTTGATCCGCTAATCAGCGCCCTGGAAGGAGATGAAAACGACGCGAATCAGATGGATCGTTTCGTAATGGGGATGGACGCGCTGAGGCAGGAATTTGCCTGCTCCGTGATGGTCATTCACCATCCTGGCAAGGATGCGCGCATGATCGAGCGTGGAAGCTCCGCATTACGCGGCGGCGTCGATACCCATATCGCCGTCCACAACGACATGGATCTGATTGCTCCGATGGGCCAACCCGCCGTGCATCGTGTTCGGCTGGATATCGAGAAACAGCGCGAGGCACCGCGCACACCCGTACGGTATCTGGCCATGCATCCCGCGCGGGGTCGATCCGATGCGCGCGATCGGGACTCGCTGGAGATCGAGCTGGGACGTGCGCCCAGTCCCAGTCATGCGCCAACGGCGGAAGAAACCATCGCTGCAAGACGGTCGCGATCCCCACGGCAAGATGCCAGAAACAGGGGAAACTCTCAGCACGTCCTCAAGGTCATGCCTTCTCGAGACAGAGAGCGCCGCCCGCTTATCAGCAACAGGGCCTATCACGAAGCACTTCGGGCGTGTCAGGCAGCCAAGAAGGCGCCAGACGGTTCGTTTACCAAAGCCTCGGCACTGCGCGCTCACAGTGACAGGGCTCGTCGGAAAGGGAAAAGCCCCTACTCGGAGGGTTATTTCTACAAGGTCATGGAGCGCGTAATCGAGTCAGAGAAAGTCACGTACGACAAGGACAATCGAAACGCGCTCTACCTCATCAAGGCTGCGTCGGACAGTAACGGCGCCGTTCCCGATAGTGGAAGAGAAACAACAACCGCACGCGAGACAAGAAGCACGCCATAACCTCTGCCTTTGTGAACGCGGCATTCATTGGCCCATGAGAATCTCATGGCATAATCAGACCAATTCAGGCCAAAACGGGGACCTAACCTGGACATAAACCCGATTATCGAGCTGTGTACGGCGGAAACCACCCTGACTTTGGAGCGACATAAATGACGGAGCGTGTGGCAATATATGGCCGCTTTTCGAGCGATCGGCAAAACCCGAGTAGCGCCCGTGACCAGATTGCAGCCTGCGCCCGCGCCGCCGAGGCGCGTGGCTGGATTGTGGTCGGCACGTATTCCGATGAAGCCGTCTCGGGTTCTGTACGTGATCGACCAGGCTACCAGTCATTACGGGACGCGGTAGCAAAAGGCGGGGTCACGGTTGTCATGGCGGAAGCTCTGGACCGTCTGTCGCGATCCCAGGAAGATACCGCCAACCTCTACAATCTGTGCTTTTTTCACGAGGTCAAGATTGTCACTCTGTCAGAGGGCGAGATCACCGAACTTCAGGTCGGGCTATCCTCGACGATGAATGCCCTTTTCCTACGACATCTTGCCGACAAAACCAGACGAGGTTTGGACAAACGCATCGGAATGGGTCAGTCGGCAGGCGGATTGTCGTATGGCTATCGTGTCCCAATGCTTCCCACGGGTCTGCTTGATACAGGCAAGCTTGAAATCGTGCCCGAGCAGGCTGAAGTAGTCCGCCGCATCTTCAGAGACTATGCTCGGGGTCTTTCACCCCGTGCGATCGCCGCCGCCTTGAACGCTGAACATGTGCCTATTCCCAAATATGGCAAGCAACGCGGGGACGGAACATGGCGCGCCAATGCCATTCAGGGCAATCGTCAGCGGGGGACGGGAATCCTCAACAATGAGCTCTATGTGGGGAAGCGTGTCTGGAATCGCCTACGTTATGTGCGACCGCCAGGACAGGCCAAACGCATCTCGCGCCTTAATCCCGAAAAAGACTGGAAGCGCGCCTCCGTCCCCGACTTGCGCATCGTCGATCAGGCATTGTGGGACAAGGCGCGGGCGCGCCAGTCGCAGATTGACGCGGTGCGGGCTGAAAGGGATACGGGCGATGCCACTCATCTGAGCGGTGGCCACGCCACGCGCCGTCCAGTCTATCTGCTTTCGGGCCTGATCCGCTGCGGCGCGTGTGGCGGCACGATGAATGTCGCGGGTTCTAGTCCCAAGCGCTATTACTGCGCCAATGCCCGCGAAAAAGGTAAGGTCGTCTGTCGGGGGATTCGTGGCATTGCACAGGACAAACTCGAAAGCACCGTGCTGGGCGGGCTGCAGCACCAGCTGATGCAGCCTGCGGCGGTGGCCGACTTCATCGCGCGCTATCAGGCACATCAGAAGGATCTCGATCGCAATCGCCAGGATTCGCTGGCCCGCGTCCGCCGCGAGCTGGCACAGGTGCAACGTAAAATAGACAACGTGATGCAGGCGATCATGCAGGGCATCGTCACCGAGACGACCAAGACGACGCTCGAGGAACTGGAGGCGCGCAAGTCTTCCTTGACCATCGAGCAGGTACAGACGGCGTCACAGGCGCCTGCCCTACCCGACGATCTGGCTTCTGTTTACGCCTCGAAGGTTGCAGCACTTGTGGCATCGCTCAACGATCCCGAGACGCGCCAGGAGGCGACGGAGGCCGTCCGCGCCCTGATCGACCGCATCGTCGTGTCTCACGATATCGAACGTCAGGAGCATCGGATCGAGATCGAGGGCAAACTGGTGGCGTTGCTGCGTGCGGCGCAAACGACAAGAGCCGCAGGCGATCGAAGGGATCGTGCGGCAGGGCGTATTTCGGAAAGTTCGTTAGTGTTGGTTGCGGGGGCAGGATTTGAACCTGCGGCCTTCAGGTTATGAGCCTGACGAGCTACCGGGCTGCTCCACCCCGCGTTTGTGGTGTGGTGTGTGTTGGTGAGGGTGGGTCAGGGGACCTG
>Ga0157365_10000522_pt1 | contig 16594 bp, 14 predicted proteins | sample AttsexASBM3_FD_111478 | JGI IMG/M metagenome (GOLD analysis project Ga0157365, IMG submission 111478) | Fungus gardens microbial communities from leaf cutter ant in Ribeirão Preto, State of São Paulo, Brazil - Atta sexdens ASBM3 | ecosystem: Host-associated > Fungi > Mycelium > Unclassified ... | reverse complement strand
TTTTTAAAATTAGACATTGATGAGAGTTGAACTCATATAACAAGGTTTGCAACCCCGTTTGTTGGCCCCAACACAATGTCATAAAATGTCCTTAACGGGAATTGAACCAGTACAACCAGAGCTTCAATCTAGTGCTCTACCATTTAAGCTATAAAGACAAAAAAAAAAAAGAATAGTGGAGTTAATTTATTACCCGCGGCAGATTCATCTACCGCAACTATATTTCAACTTCTCAGCTGTTACCTATGGAACTTATTAAAATATAATATTAATTATATTAAATATAATAATTATATTAATAAAAAATTAATAAAATAATAAAAAGTCAGCGACCACAGATTTCAGCCGAATGATGAGTGATTAGTGCGCACAGGAGATAAATTCACGGTATTATAGTTAAATACCATTACTGACAATTCCGCCTTCATATTTACGAGTTCCAGTAAATAATCCATAAAATATATATAGTATCCTCTATATAATAAATCATTTTATTTAGGTCATAATTGTTAAATAATATTTAATATTTAATTTAACTTGACTTTGTTAAAATTATTGTATCACGTATGTAGCCCATAATATTCAGGCCATGATGACTTGTCTTGGACTTTTTAATATGTAATTATTATTAATAATACATAATTTTATATTAAATATAAAATAAAGACCACGTTCGTTAGCGGACTAAACCTTAAACCTCACAGCACGAACTGACGACAGCTATGTAGCACTAGTATTATATTATTTATAATATTCAAATTATGGTAAGATTTAACGAGTATTATCGAATTAAACTACATGATCCACTGTTAATAACCTGCACCGCCTAATGTTTTAAGTTTCAGCCGTGTGCCGTACTCCTCCGGTGATGTGTTATACGCCTTCGCTTAATTTATTAATTATTTTTAATTAATTAAATTAACACACATAGTTTACGCCTAGAACTAATTGGGTGACTAGTCCAATTCGATAATCTAGGTGTCGTTACTGAACGTCAATTATATATAAATTAAATACTTTCATTTATTGGTTGTCTTATATGAATTCTCGGATTTGACCCCTACACATATATTTCATTTAATTTTTAATATATAATTCTAGTTTTTAACCGTACTGCTAACGCTTTAGACCGTTATAGTGTACCGCTCGCCCTGACTGTTTAACCGCAACGGCTGGCACAGTGATTGGTTAGGGCTACCCTATATTAATATCTCATTATGTCTTATTATAGGAGAGACTTTATGTTTTAGACTATATTATTATTTATTAATATATATATAAATATATATTCTTTATTAATTTAATAATAATTTATCATCTTGTTAGATCACTCGTTCAAGCTTTCGCTCATTGACGAAGGTTACCTACTGCTGTATCTACTAGATATTAGCCAATGTTTCAAGGCTAACGTGACCATTCCGACTTTCATCGTTGGCTAAACATAATTATGGCTTGGTAAGCTTTTACCTTACCGACTACCTAATGTTATTAAGAATTAGACTATTAACAATAATAATTTATTATCTTTATTATTTTTATTTTTTATTAAGTTTTTAACTTATTTAATAGTTCATATTATTCTTAAAATATACTCACGATTACGCAACATTATAATTTAATATATATTTATTTTTAATATATATAATTACTGTTTTACTTGCATGTATTATGTGTCTAACCAGCGGTTACACCGAGCCAACATCAAACTCAACTTATTTTTATTTATTTTTATTTTTTCTATTATTACTTATATAATTTTTATTATTATAATTATTATATTAAGAATAGTTAATTTATATTAAAAAATATATATTAGTGAGCAAATAATGCATCTTTAATATATGAACATGTTAAAATACTAAATACATATGCTTGTATTCCAGCTATAGCTGATTCTAAACACATTATACCTAATATTAAACCTAAAGGTAATATACCTAAAAATAGACAAATAATAGATGATGACATAAAATCTAAAGTTAAACCACATAATATAACTAATAGTAAATGACCAGCTAATATATTAGATCCTAGCCGTAATCCTAAACTTATAGCTCTAGCTATATATGATAAACTTTCAATTAATACTAATACAGGTACTAATGGTAAACTACATCCAGCAGGTACAAATAAAGCAAAGAATCCAAATCCTTGTTTACTTAATCCTAATAATGTATTACCAATTCATATTGTCATACTTAAACCTATTGTAAATATTAATTGTGCATTTAATGCAAAATTAGCAGGTACTAAGCTTAATAAATTACTTACTAATATTAATAAAAATATACTAAATACAAATGGGAAATAATGTTGTGCACTTCTTCCTATTTGAGCTGATACCATACTATTTATTGTACTATATAATGCTTCAACACTTAATGTTCAACCTGTTGGTATTATACGTGCTAATGGTTTATCTTGATTTATTTTTACATATTCTATTTTATTATTTTTTATTGATATTCCTCTATTACTTTTTATATATTGGAATGGTAATGTACTTAATACAACTATTAATAATAATGTAAATACTGCATATAAACTAAATGTAGTTATACTTAATGATGATATTATACTTATTGGTGAATCTAATTGTATTAATGTTTGTATTTCAAATTGTTCTAATGGTGAATATATTGTATATAACATTTTTTTTTTATTTTTAATTTATTATTTATTATTTACTTATTATTTTATATTTATTAATATATAAGTTTATTAAAAATTATATAATTTAATAAATTATTATAATTTACTTATTAATAATCTACTTAAATGTATATAAACTATACGAGGTATTAAATATTTAGATGTAAAGTATATTAATATAAATAATGTACTTAATCCTCATATTAATTGATTTACAAAATATGCTGGTTCTAATTGTGGCATTTATTTTTATTATAAAATTATTATATAGATTAATAATTAATATTAATTATTATAATATATAAATATATTATATCTTATATTAAAAAATAAATAATTATTTTTATAAAATATTAATTATGATTGGATAGCTGGAGTATTAAATGTATGTTGTGCAGGAGGTGTATCTGCAGCTCATTCTATACTTGGAGCTCTAAAGTTATCTAAATATATATTATTAGATTCTGTAAAGTCAGGTGAGAATGATGAAACTACTGTTGATGATTCTTTATTTTCTATACCATACATTAATTGGTTATATGTTATATAAAAGAATAATATAACTGATACTGCTGATATCATTGAACCAAAACTACTTACTAAGTTTCAACCATAGAAAGCATCAGGATAGTTAGGTATTCTACGTGGCATACCTTGTAACGATTTAAATTGTAGAATTATAACTATAAATTATACCTCCTTTACTTTTTTATTTTCTATTAAACTTTTTTTTTTAGATATTTTAGGTATACCTATTTTTTCATAAGCTATTATAAAACCATAATATTTATTAAATTATTAGTTTCTAAATAAAACTAATAAACATGTTTTATTAATCTTTTTTTTTTAGTTTATTATGATTTAGGTTTACCATACATAGGATTATTTAATAATTTTTTATTTTTTTTTCTAATTATGAAGAAAAAATAAATGAAATATTACCATTTTTTGATAGAAAAATATCTTTATTGTTTTTTATTTAAATAAAATTCTAATTATTTCTAATTAGTCTAGACTATATCTTAATCCTAAAAACCCTAGAGAGAAAATAATTAGGATTGATTACGTATAGTCGTTGAGGATCCTACTTTTTATATAATTTATAAATTTGGTTTCCTGCTGATTGTCCATTGTATTATCTATTATAATTTTCACTAAATTATTAAAATTTAGTATATAAAGCTTTAGGAGTTTCCAGCATATAGTAATCTGCAATCTATAATATTACTATTATAGTGGGCCTACAAAGTTGACCTAAGAAATGTTGTGGCATAAATGTAACATTTGCACCTATAAATAATGTTCAGAATTGTATTTGAGCTAAACGTTCATTATAATATAATCCAAAAATTTTTGGACTTCAGAAATAATATCCAGCATATAATGAGAATACAGCACCTAATGATAATTGATAATGGAAATGTGCAACAACATAGTATGTATCATGGAATGCAATATCTAAACTAGCATTAGCTAATGCTACACCTGTTATACCACCTATTGTAAATAAGAATATAAATCCTAAACAATATAATAATGGTGTTGTTATACGTACTGATCCACCATACATTGTTGCAAGTCATGAGAATATTTTAACACCTGTAGGTATTGCAATTATTAATGTTGCAGCTGTAAAGTATGCACGTGAATCTGCATCTAAACCTACTGTAAACATATGATGACTTCATACACAGAAACCTAAGAAACCAATTGATGCCATAGCATATACCATACCTAATGCACCAAATATAGGTTTTTTACTTAATATTGAAAATACTTGAGATAATATACCAAATCCAGGTATTATTAAGATATATACTTCAGGATGCTTATTTTTATAAATATTTAATATATTTAATTTAAATAATGGACTATATCTTCATCTTTCATTTATTATTAAAATTTAATCAAGCTTTATATTGTGATGAATCAATGGATGCTTTATAAGCTTTTAATTCTTTTAATTCATAATAAACTTTACATAACATAAGTCTATTAAATTTAGTAGTTCTTGATGGATTTAATTTAATATATTCTAAAAAATTTAATATATCTTTTTTACTTTGAATTATTCATTTATAATAACCATTTTGTGATTTATCATAATAAATATTACCACCAAATATTATTTTATAGTATTCTATATCTACTAATAATTTATTAGTAACACTAATAGTTAATTGAGGGTTATCATTTTTAAATGAATAACTTATTGTACCATCAGCATCAAAAAATCCTGTAAATCAACTATTATTTTTATTTAATGGAATAGGATATATAACTTTAATATTTAATACACTACATACTTTATGTAATTGTACTAATCTTTTACTATTTCTAATATTACCATTTATAGCATTTATTAAATTTATCATTCCTTCTTTATTATGTAATCTATATCTTATAGATTTTACACCTGATCTTAATTTAATTGAACCACCAAATTTTTGTTTAATTTGTAATAAAGCTTTTTCATCCTCTAAAGCTACAGTTATTTCACAACTAATATATCCATTTTTAGATACATTTAAATAACCATCTCCATCTATTAATCCAGCTAATCATTCATTAAATTTATTATCTAAAGATGTTTTGCGTATAGTCTCTGAAATTCCTACTAAGTACGATTTATATCTTTTTAATATATTAAATCGACTGTTGGTTATCTGCGAATTGTTCCTTATTAATATTAACATTTTTACTATATAGGCTATAATATATAGACTTATTAATATAGTAGTTAATATTATTAAATTATTATTAATAATTTTAGTAAATTTTTCGCATATAGCAAAATAAAAATTGATACTTAAATATCAAATAGGCCATTCTTGACCAAAGAATCCATTTTCTTAACAATTTATAATCTTTTAATTCTATATTATAAATGTCTTGTAAAAAAAAAATTACAACCAATAATAAATTTATATTATTGAGAAACCGACTGTACATTAAGCATCTTATTAAATTAATATTAAATAAGATACCCACTGGTGAAGCAGTCTGTAGCAATTACTTAATTAATTGACGGTCTTATTTCTAGAAAAAAACTTTGACCGTACCACCAATGTCGCTTTTATTCTAAATATATACCCTATTAAGAGTTATAATATATATTTATACCTAATAAAAACTAGAATTATGGTATATAAATTATATTTATATTATAAAGTCTTATTTATTTTTACACCTGCTTTATAATATTTCATAGTTTGAACTAAACCATATCCTTTTTTCCGTTTATTTCTTTCATTAATTTTTTTATTATTATTATTTTATTTATATCTAAATGATCTTTATTATCTAACATAATAATAATTTTATTAAATAATTCATAACTATTAAATTTTTTACTTCTTAATTTAAATTTATTAAAATAATTTAATATTTCTTTACAATTTTTTAATCCATTTATACGTAATTCTCATACAGAATTTTTAGAATGAGGTACTATACTACCTATTGATTTATTTAATTTAGAATTATTATTAAATTCTTTTAATATATGTTCTAATATATATTTATTAATATCATATTTTTGAGTTAAAATAAATCTAATTCTAAAAGCATGAGTACTATTACTTAATATAGAACAAGTAAAACTACCTTCACTATCTGTAAAACCTGTAATTCAAGCATCAGATAATTTTGGTAAAACTAATCTACTATCATATTTTATTAAATTTTCATTATTAATAGCTAATTTATAATTTAATTTAGATAAAAATATATTATATTTTAAAGATCTAATTGGTAAAACTAAATTACCATTAAATAATAAAGCTAATAAATATGTATCTTTACGATTTTGAACTATTCATCTAAAAGTATTATTTTTTTTTGATTGAATAATTATTGAACCTATACCTAATATATTTTTTATTTCATTTAATATATTAATATCATATTTTGATTGAGTAATCATTATAGCTAAATCTCCTCTTTTAGCTACCATAAATGAACCATCTCCTTCAAAAAACCCTATAAATCACTCTAAAAATTCTATACTTGGTTTTTCTTTATTAGGAAATCTTCTATTAAATTCAGAATAAAATAAATCAAATTCAAAATTTTTAGAACTATTATTTTTATAATTATAAATTGATAATTGTTCTTCTAATAAATTATTATTTATTTCTTTATTTGTTATTTTTTTATTATATAATATAAATAAAATTAATGAAAAAAATATTATTTTTCAGAAAAGATGTTGATATAATACAGGGTCACCACCACCAGCTACTTCAAAGAAACTAGTATTAAAATTACGATCAGTAAGTAACATAGTTAAACCAGAAGCAAGAACAGGTAATGATAATATTAATAATACAGCTGTTATAGCTATTGATCATGTAAATAATGTCATTTTTGTATATGTCATACCATTAGCTCTCATATTTACAATAGTAACTACAAAATTAATAGCACCTAACATAGATGATATACCTGAAACATGTAATGCAAATATAACTAAATCAACTGAAGGACCACTATGTGATTGTAAACTAGATAAAGGAGGATATCAAAGAATTTTGTTTATAATTACATTAATTTATTAATATAAATTAACTCTTATTATTTCAATTATTTACATAATTGTTCGGACTATACCTTAAATATTATAATTTATGTTTATTTTTTAATTTTTTTATTCATTCTCTTATTTCTAATAATTTTATAGAATTAGATTTATATTTATTATAAGTTCTTCTTCAAATAGTAAATTCAAAACTTTTAAATCCTTTAAAATAATTATTATAATTATTATATGTAAATTTATTAATAATATTATTAATAACTCTATTATTAGTAGTATCTAATAAATAAAAATCATTTTTATGATTATATTTTACTTTTGAGGGTATATGTAGATAATATTTTATAGCATATAAAACTATTGGATCTAATTTTTGAGATATACCAAAACCATGAACAACTCTTAAAGGTTTATTATTTTTAATAACATAATAAAATGAACCTTCAGCTTCAATAAATCCAGTTAATCATCATATATCTATAATATTATTTATATCTGATCATTTATTTATAGTATTATATGTTAAATTACCTCAAATAGGTGATTTATAATCATTAAATATTTCAATATTTTTAATATTATTAATATTATTAATTTTTTCTATTTGTGTTAAATCATTATTATTACTAATAATTATTGATTCTTTAAATTTTTTATAATTATAATATTTAGATGTTAATAATGGATATTTATCAAATATTGGTAATATAATATTAATTATATCTTTTTTATTTCTTATTCTATAAGTCGCTTGATTACCATCTTTTTTATTAATATTATGTAATATAACTTGACCTACACCTAATTCTTTTTTTAAATAATATAATAATTTAATATTAACTTTAGATAATGATATTTTAAATGTAAAATTTATTTTATTATTAATTATAGATGTATAAATATTAAAAGTACCATCACCATCAGTTAATCCAACTAAATATCTATAAAATTTATCAGAATGAATTAATAATTTGTTATTATTATTATAAACATTATAATATTTTGTCATGTTAAGTCTCTGAAGTATTTTAAATAATAAAATACTGGCGTATTGACCTATATTAATTAATATTTTAACTATATTATATATAAAATATGAGTAATTAATTAATTGAAAATAAATTCAGGTTTTTCACGCATCGAATGACATTTTATAACAGCATATCTCCATTAATACTGTTCAACCTACACCTGGACCACTTTCTATAAACATAGATGATACAGCTAATAAAAATGAAGGAACTAGTAATCAGAATGATATATTATTTAGACGAGCTAAAGACATATCAGCTGCACCTAACATTAAAGGTACTAAATAATTACCAAAGAATCCAACACTTAAAGGCATTACAAAGAAAAATATCATAAAAATGGCATGAGCTGATATAACAGCATTAAATAATTGACCATTATGCATTAATATTTGTGGATTAGGTCCAGCTAATTCTAAACGAATTATAAGACTTAAACCTGTACCTATTAAACTTGAAAATACTGCAAATATTAAATATAATACAGCAATATCTTTACAGTTTGTTGAAAATAATCAACGTTGTACTCATTCATTTGTTTTATGAGCTACAGTTGGTTGATATAATTCACTTAAACTATTAGAATTATTAATATACATAAAATTCATATTAATAATTTTTATTATATATTTCTATAATTATATATATATTATTTTATTATAATACATATATTTAAATTATGACTTATTATTAGATTGTTAACTATATATACTTATATATATATATTAAATTAAAGAATAGTTAAATAAAAATTAATTATAATTAAGCAGCATCTTTTAATCATTCTATAAATTTAGGTAAACTAACTGCTTCAACTACTATTGGCATTTCTGAATGAGCTACACCACATAATTCAGAACATTGTCCATAATAAACACCTTCTCTTTCAATCATAGTACTTACTTGATTTAAACGTCCTGGAGTTGCATCTATTTTTATACCTAATGAACTTACTGCAAAATTATGTATAACATCACCTGCTGTTACAACTATTCTAATATGAGTATCTATTGGTAATACTAATCTATTATCAACATCTAATAATCTTAATTGACCTACTTCTAACATATCATCTGGTATTATATATGATTCTAATTGTATTGTTTCACCTTCTTGAGTTACAAAATCACTATATTCATATACTCAATATCATTGATATCCTATAGCTTTAACTGTCATAACTGGATCTATAACATCATCACTTAAATATAATAATAAAAATGATGGATAAGCTATTAATATTAATACTAATGCTGGTGATATTGTTCATATTACTTCTAATGTTGTTCCATGTGTTAAATATTTATATGCTATTGGATTTTTACGGAATGTACTTAATATACTAAATAATATATAAGTTACTAAACATAATACTATTAACATATATCACATTATTACATCATGTAATTCATGTATACCTTCTGCTACAGGTGATGCACTATCTTGAAAATAAACACCTCAAGGTGTTGGCACATCACAAGATATTAATAAATTATTTATTAAATAAAACATTTTATTTTTTTTTTTATTAATTGATATTTAAATCTAAAAAGAAATATATCACTATTGAAATATAAATACGACCAGTCTGATTCGAACAGACATAGTATGATTGGAAGTCATCGAGTCTACCAGTTGACCTATGGTCGCTATTAATATTACTTATATTAATTAAGCTCTATTAGAATTGAACTAATATTTCTAACTTATCAAGTTAGCACTCTAACCATTGAGTTAAGAGCTCATAAAATAAAAGAATAGTTAAATAAAATAAATTTATTAAATATGAGATAAAGTAACTTTAATATTAAATATACCATTTTTATTAGTATTTCAAGTAGAACCATAAGTTAAACCAGTAGGTTTATATAATAAATTAAAAGTATTTTTATATAAAACATGATCTTGACTATTAAATATACCATAACGTTCATTATGTTTTAATGATCTTGCATTACTTTCTGATTGTTGTATTTTACCTTTATATTCTCAATTATATCCTATTATATATTGATTTAACATTAATGGTAATATATTATTATTATTATTTATACTATTATATAATTTATCATTATTATTATTATTATTAATAAATGTATTTAAAGTTAATATTCAATTTAACATATTTTTTACTTTATAATTATATTGTATTATATTATTAATATTTATTAATGGTATTCTATTATTAATAGTTTGAGCATATTTACCTTTAAATTTATGTATTACATTTATTTGTTGTTGTAATATTTTACTTAATATTATACTATTCATATAACTATATTTTATATATATAGGTTCTATATTAACATTTTTATTATATAATGGTTTTAATAAATTAATAATATTATTATTATTTATATTATTATTTAATAATCTTTTTATAATTCTTGATATTATTAAATTATTAGTATTAATATTATTATTATTATTATTTAATTTTAAAATATGAGATGGTACATAAATAAATAATAAAATATTTAAATTATTTAAAGAATGATAAAAATAAGGATAAGAAATATTAATATTTAATTTATTTAATTTATTAGAATTATTATTTTTTTGATAAAATAATATATTTAATAAATTATTAACATTATAATCTATAAATAAATTATTTAATAAATTATTATTATTAAATTTATAATTATTAATTAAATGACTATTATTTGAATTAAATTTTTGTAATTTATTATTTATTATTAATTTATTAACATTATTATTATTTATATTATTTGATTTATTTTTTAATATATTTAATATTAAAGATTTTAAATAATTTGATTTTATCATTTATTATTTTTTTTTATATAAAATTATCATAATTATTAATAATTATTAATAATTATTCTTAATTAAATACATTATAATAATGTATACTTAGAATAGGGATTGAACCTATATTGATTGCATATGAGGCAATCGTTTTAACCAATTAAACTATCTAAGCTAAAAACTAAAAATAAAATAAATATTTTTAGTCCAAATATATTTATAAAAATAAAAATTTGTAGAATAATAAAATAAATTATTAAATAGTTAATGGTAATGGTAAACCATTAAATAAATAAAGAATAGAAGGTACTCAAATTATAACACCAAATAAAATAGGTAAGAATATAACTCAACAAAGATGTATTAAATTATCATAAGTAAATCTTGGGAAAGAAGCTCTAACTCAAATAAATGTAAACATTAACATAGAAGCTTTAACACCTAAACTAAAACCATAAATAGAACCTTCATATAAAAAATAAAGATAAGAATATTGAGAATTATTAAATATAAAAGAAGTAGTAGTAAATAATGAATCAAATAAATTAGGTAATGGTAAATAACCACCTAAAAATAAAATACATGAACTAACACTCATTATAGCTAAATTACTATATTCACCTAAAAAGAAAAATACAAAAGGTGATGCACTATATTCTGTAAAGAAACCAGCTACTAATTCACTTTCTGCTTCTACTAAATCAAATGGTGGTCTATTAGTTTCAGCTACTGTACTTATATAATATAATAAAGCTAATGGTAATAATGGTATTACTAATCATATAGCACGTTGTGTTTCTATAACATCAGTTACATTTAATGATCCTACAAACATTAAACATATTATTGTTATAGTAGTTAATACTAATTCATAACTTATTAATTGAGCTGTACCTCTAACTGATCCTAAAAATGCATATTTAGAATTTGAACTTCAACCTGATAATAATGTACCAAATACACCAACACTACCTATTGCTAATGTATATAATACACCATTTTCTAATGGACCTAATGTTATACCAGGACCAAATGGTATTACTAATCAACCTAATAATGCTGTTACTAATGTTATTAATGGACTTATTATTAATATAAATGCATTAGCTTCTCTTGGTATTATTATTTCTTTTAATAATAATTTTACTGCATCCGCAAATGCTTGTAAACTACCATATCATCCTACTGCATTAGGACCTACACGACGTTGCATATATGCCATTGTTTTTCTTTCACATACTGTTAAATATGCTACTGAAAATAATACACTTATTAATAATATTAATACTTCTATTATATCTAATATTATTGTCATATTTAATATATAATTCATAAATAAAAATAAAAAAAAATAATTTTTATATATTATCCTTCATATATTATTATAAAATATATGGAATAATAAATATTTAAAAATAATAATAAATATATATATAAATTAAGAAAAATTAACTAGCTGAAGAAGAATCTTGTAATTGATGTAATAAAACTATAGCACCAATAACAGATAATAATAAAGTAAATCCTAAAACAATAAATAATGATGAATAATCTGTATATAATAATTCACCTATAATTTTAAATTCAGTAATAGGGTTAATATTAAATCAATTATTAATAGTAACATAACCTAAATTAATATCATTATTTAATAAATAATTAGAACTATTTGATAATATATTATCAATAGAATTATTATAATTAATTAAATTAAAGAAAGATATTAAAAATAATATTAAATAACCTAAATTATCTGAAGATAATAAATAAAATGAATTAGAATATATAAATATATTAACTAATAAAAATATAGATATTATTATAGGTAATACATCAGGTATTAAAGATGCTCTTTTTAATTCTGATTCACCTAAATCAAGTAATGATAATATAAATAAGAATAAAACAGTAATAGCTCCTACATATACCATAAGATATAATAAACCTATTATACCTAAACCTATATAATATAAATATATACTAATTAATACATAAACACCTAATAAAAATACAACACTTACAACTGCATTATGTGATACTATAACACCTATTGCACATAATATTGTTATTATTCATATTATATCTATTATTATAGAACCACCTAACATATTATTTAAATAATATTGTAACATAAATATATATATATAATATATCATAAATTAATTAATTTATGTAAAATAAATAATAAAAAAAAAAATTATAATTAAATTCTAGTCCCTAATAGGAATTGAACCTATATAACAGCATTAACAGTGCTGGGTTTTAACCATTAAACTATAGAGACATTAATATTACTTATAATAATAAAAAAAGAATAGTTAAAAAAAAAAGAAAAATTAAAGAATATAAAGAGAACTAGAAAGACGTATAATAATACTATCTAAAATAAATGAAGGTAATATACCAACAAATAAAGTAGGTAAAATTAAAGCAACTAACATGAAAGATTCACGAGAAGTAATATCACCTAAATTACGTATATATGGAGAATAACCACCAGTAATACGACTAGTAACTCTCATTTGATAAGTAGCAGAGAATAAAACACTTAATGTAGCAATACTACCTAAAATAGGTGATGTTTTAAAAGCACCAAATAAACTTAAGAATTCACCAATAAAATTAGAAGATAAAGGTGTACCAATATTAGCAAAAGATAATATAACAAAATAAAGAGTAAATACTGGCATAAATGATTGTAAACCATTATAATAATTAATAAAACGAGTATGATAACGATCATATAATATACCACCAACAGATATAAATAAACCTGGAGAAACTAAACCATGAGCTAAACTTAAAATATAAGCACCTTCTAAACCAATTATATTATTAGAGAAACAACCTAACATACAAACAGCCATGTGCAATTATTTTTATAAAATTTAATTACAATAAAAATAAATGGACCATCTCTTTATTATATATTAATAATATTTATTTCATTTTTCTAAAAAATCAATTCAAATCTTATTTAAATTAGAACCTTCTTCAGCTTTATAAGCTTTTAATTGTTTTAATTCAAAAAACTTTTTAATTAAACATAATCTAGTTAATTTAACAGTTCTAGATGGGTTTAATCTAAAATAATTATCTAACATATCATATAATGCATATTCTCTAGTAATAACAAACCGATATGATTGATTTATACGATGATTACCTTTAACATGTATTTGAACATTTCCAGGATAAACATTAACTAATTCATCTAAAACAGATTTATCTTTTTGAACTAATACTATAGAAATAGTATTATTAATTTTATTTAATATAACAGTACCATCAGAATCAAAAAAACCTGATAATCAACCACTTTCATAAGTTAATTTAACTGGAGATATATAATTTATATCATATAAAACACATAATTTTTTAAATTGTTCAATTCTACGAGATGTTCTAATTAAACCATTAATTCTATTAGCTAAATCAATAATACCATCATAATGATGTAATGTATATCTAAAAGCTTTTTTACCATTAATTAATTTAACTTTACCACCTAAACGTTGTTTAATTAAATATAAAGTTTTTTCATTTCTAAGATCCATAGTAATACTTAATGAACATTTAGTAGGTGAATGAGTACGTACATAAATATGACCATCACCATCAATAACACCAGCTAATCATTCATTAAATCTAATTTCCATATTAATACGATCAGTTGAATTAATAGAATAATTTCTTAAAAATCTAATACTAAATAAATGAAATATATTATTAATATATAATAACACACATATGGCCTCTGAGATTCTTACTAACATGCTAAGTGCTTTTATTATCTGCGGATTATTCATATAATTTATTAAGATTTTTACTAATAAAATTTTAAGTTGAATAACTGATATATATAAATAATTATATATATTATTAGTACTTAATAAAAATAAACTAAAAAATAGTTTAATGAACTTCCTGCATACAGTGTGTTGCATTACAAATTTTAAATAATTAGAATATATAATATTTTGTAAAGAGCCAATATATAATTTTATATGACTAACGGAACTATAAGCTACTACTACTTTTAAATCAGTTTGTATTATAGTTATTAAACTTACTATAATTATAGTTATTATACAAATTGTATAAACTAAAGGTGTATAAATTAAAGATGCTTCAGGGAAAGCTGGTAATAATCATCTTAATATTAAATAAACAGTTAATTTTAAAACTAAAGCTGCTAAAAGAATACTACCACCTAAAGGTGATTCTGAATGAACAACTGGTAATCAAGTATGTAAAGGATAAAGAGGTGATTTAACCATAATAGCTAAAAATAAACCAAATCATAATAATAATTGTAAATCAATTGATAAAATAACAACTGGTACTTGAGTAAATAAAGTTAAACCTACAAATTCTTTAGTTAAAATCATACTACATAACATAAATAAAGAACTTATTAAAGTATATAATAATATATAATAAGCTGCTTGTTCTCTATTAGAACTACCATATAAACCAATTAATATAAATAAAGGTATTAATGTACATTCAAATAATACATAAAATGATATTAATTCACCTGATAAATAATTAACTAATAATGCTAAACCTAAACCTAATAAAGTATAATAATATAATTTTGATTCTTTAGTTCTAAATTGTCATGCTGATAATATTGTTATTGGTAATATTATACCAACTAATAATAAATATCAACCTGATAATGAATCTATACCTAATATATGTCCATATATATTTGATATTTCAATAAATTGACCATTATCATTATTTCAATTATCACCTGTACCTATATATCATCATATTAATATTATATATAAAGTTAAAACACTTATAAATAATGTTAATTTTCTAATATTTAATGGTGCTAAACTTACTATTTCTTTATTATTTATTATAGAATTATTACCATTTAAATTCCCTATTATTATTAATAATAAAAAACTTACTGATATTATAAATAATCCTATATTTATTATTTCATTATTAAAAATATTCATATAAATATTTTATTTTTTTATTTTATTAAATTTATTAAATTATAACATAATCGGACACAATGAGAATTGAACTCATACGATATAAAATCACTATATAGCAAATAGTTTACCTTACCAATGGAGATATGTCCATATATATATACTTATATATAAAATTTATATATATTAAAAAATAATGAAAATTTAAAGTCGATATTTATGATAAAGGTATTATAACTAATGAAAACTTTACTAAATATTTCCATTCATGATTTAATAATATTAATATAGATGATACCAAGAAATATCACACAATTAAGTTAATTATTAAAGCTATACTAAAAGATGATCGTATCATCTCTATAACAAGAATGCTTAACTTTAAAATTAAAGATGATAAGTGAATATATAGTATTGAAAGTAATAAAGTAAATAATACAACTAATGTTATAGTATCATTATCAATATCAGCTGATGCAAGAACATTTATGTCACAACATTTAATATAGATAAAAATAAGTTAAAAATATTATAAAATAAATAATATTAAAGGACTAGTAGCTTAAAGGTAAAGTATCAATTTGTCACATTGAGGGATATCTGTTCAAATCAGATTTAGTTCGTTATATATAAAAAATATAAAT
>Ga0157365_10000521_pt1 | contig 16597 bp, 13 predicted proteins | sample AttsexASBM3_FD_111478 | JGI IMG/M metagenome (GOLD analysis project Ga0157365, IMG submission 111478) | Fungus gardens microbial communities from leaf cutter ant in Ribeirão Preto, State of São Paulo, Brazil - Atta sexdens ASBM3 | ecosystem: Host-associated > Fungi > Mycelium > Unclassified ... | reverse complement strand
GACAATTCCAGACCTTGCTACCAGCCGGGACTACCAGCCGGGCTGGCCGATCAGACGTTCGAATATGGCCGAAGGCGTGTCGCGTTTGAGCATCCGGGCTAGCTCGCCCCCCATGCGAGCACCCTCCGCTGGGGCACCGGCAAGGGAGCGACGTAAAACAAACGCACCGTCTTCACTGGCAATCAGGCCGTGCAGAACCAGCTGCCCGTTATCGATACGCGCAAACCCACCGATGGGTGTCCGACACGAACCATCGAGCCCTTCAAGCAGGGCGCGTTCGGCCGTAGCGGCAAAACGGCTCGATCTGTCTTCGATAGCGGGCATCAGGGAAAGCAGATGGGCGTCACGACGACGCAGGGTAATGCCCACAATCCCCTGTCCACAGGCTGGGAGCATCTCCTCTGGCTCGAAAATAACATCCGCCCTCGCGCCCAATCCAAGGCGGTTAAGCCCTGCCAGCGCGAGGAAAGTCGCATCGCAGGCCCCCGCCTCCAGCTTGGCAAGGCGCGTCTGGACATTGCCCCTGATCAGGCAGAAACGCAGGTCGGGACGACGCGCCAGAAGCTGGGCCTGACGACGCACCGAGGCACAGCCGATCAGGGCACCATAAGGCAACGCATCGAGCGGATCGCTCCCGATACCCACCCTGTCCCGGTCACGCAGAACCAGCGCGTCGCGTGGATCTTCACGAGTCAGGGTGCACCCGAGTACCAGGTCGTCAGGCAGGAACGTTTCAAGGTCCTTGAGACTGTGAACGGCAAAATCGATATCGCCCGCGCGAAGTGCCTGGTGAATTTCTTTCGAAAAAAGCCCCTTGCCACCGATCTCGGCCAGACGCCTGACCTGATCGCGATCGCCTCTGGTCGATATTTCCTGCTCACGCAGCGTGCCGAAGAGCTCAAGGAACGGAAATACCTCGCCAAGGCGCGCCATAAAGCTGCGTGTCTGGACCAGAGCCAGAGGCGACGCCCGTGTGCCTACGCGCAGATCCCGCCCGAAAACAGGGTGGCCAAGCACATCGGATGACAGATCTGCCGCAAAATGCGGGGTGAGCATCGGGGAGCGAGCGGGCGATATTGTCATGCGCAGGGGCATAACCTGCCCATGGATCATGGTGTAACTGATTATTCCGCGATCAGTGACCGGTTCTGCTTCTAACCATTCATTGTGCTGCAGGGATTGTTCAGGGTGACTTCATTAACAGGCCTCGGAACGCCCTTATCCGGCCCCTCGATGGCAGAGGCGTTTCGTCAGGTTCGCGAACGCGAACAAGCTCAACCAGTCAGCACGATGTAAGAGCCCGCAGTTGAGAGGCGGAGTTTCATTATTGCCCCGTTTATTTTCCGATTTCGGAAAAAGCGTCATGCAGCCTGTCATGGCGATTGCTCCTTGCGCGGTTGCGCAGGGCCTTTTCAAGATGGATCAGATGATCGCGCGTAATACGCAACGCTTCATCGCGATCACCTCGCTCCATGGCTGCAATCAGGGCTGCATGATCGTGGCAGGAATGCTGGGCGTCTTCATCGGACTGGTAGAGTGCTGCAATCAGCACGGTACGCGCTGTCAGGTTTTCCAGAATCGTTGCGATAACGGAATTCCCGAGCACGTTGGCGATATGCACATGAAAATGGCCGAGCAGATATGAACGACGGGCCAGATCCTGCCCGGCAAGAGCCTCTTCCTGTGCGAAGAGATGGCTACGCAAACGGGCAATCGCTTCCGGTCCGACCGAATCATGGTCGAGTATAAGCCCGGACTCGACAGCACGACGCGCCTCGATCACTTCCCGCGCTTCGGCCACGCTCGGCTCGATCACGAACCAGCCACGACGCGGCGTCACATCGACCAGCCCGCGTGAGCTGAGCCTGATCATGGCTTCACGCACCATTGTGCGCGATACGCCAAAAATCTCACCCACCTCTTTCTCGCCAAAGCGCTCGCCGGGCGCGATGCGTCCGGAAAGAACGGCACGGATGATTTTCTCCTCGATCACGAGGCCACTCGCGCGTTCGGGTTCGCTTCTCTCGTCCAGAGGGGTACCGGAGGACCTGTATTCGTAGGGCATGATGAATCTATGCCCGTCTCCTCGACCTTCGGCAAGCACCGTCCGAACGGGAAGAAACCCGAAAGACACAGCCAAACGGCATCGTAACGAATCTTTCATTCCGATATTGAATTGATGCGAGTTGTATTCTATTTGGTATACAAGATTATTCCCGGAATGCGGCCCCTTACAGGATGCCACGGAGCCCCAGATGCCTTATTTTCCGACATCGCGCCTCGCCCGATCCCTTTCCTGTCGTGCAGCATTGCTGGTTACCACCGTTGCCGTTTCTTCGGGTGTGGGTTCCGGCTGGACCGGACAGGCCGTGGCGGCATCCGGTCAGGTCGTGACCACTACCGGCACGGGTCAGGGTCATGCGGTCAGACACAGAACAACCGGCGCGTCCGCAGCACATCGCCACGCAGCACCTCTCGCGGGAAGCAGCGAGACCGTTCATGTCTCAGCGCGCCGTGGTGTCACCAGCGCCGGACAGCACGATGCGCATTCCGAGACCATCCTCTCGCGCCAGGAGTTGCAGAACCGGAACGTTCGGCAGTTGACCGATATCGTGCGCGTGGCACCCAACCTGACCATTCAGCCGAGCTTTGGCAGCGCCGCGCTCAATTTTGCGCTGCGCGGTGTCGGTCTGATGGACTTCACCCAGAATAACACCCCCTCGGTCATGCCCTATGTCGATGGCATCGCCTATCCGGTCAGCATCATGACCACGGGCATTCTGTTCGATATGGACGATGTTTCCGTCGCGCCGGGCGCATCCGGTTTTACGCATGGGCAATCGACCACGGGCGGTGAAATCAATTTTCATACCGGCGACCCCACCCAGCAGTTCCATGCCGGTCTGACGGAAGATATCGCCAGTTACGGTCGCAACCGCGTTGAGGGTTTCGTTTCGGGGCCGCTGTCCAAAAGCGTCTCCTATCGTATTGCCGGACAATCCCTTACAGGCGGCGGCTTCCAGCACAATGCTCAGGGCACTGGCTATGGAAACAGCAATATCGGTGCGTTACGTGGCAAGCTGCGCTGGCAGATCGACGAGACCTCACGTCTCGATATCGGCGGTCACTGGACGACCGATCAGTCTGAATCGTCTTCAGGCCATAATCTCTACAATTCCTATGGCGTGCCCATTACAGGCGACATCTACCAGACCGCCTGGGGTCTGGATCCGCGTTTTGCGAAAATCATCGGCATCAACCCGGACAATACAAAGCCGCGCGAGAACAATCTCTTCTGGGGTGCGAATGTCCGCTACACCAAGGAATTCAGCTGGGCACGTCTGTGGTCGCAAAGCGCCTATGAAATGGTGGATGAGCACGAGCTGACGAACCAGACCAATTCGGTCGCGTCCTACGGCAACATGTTCCGCAATAACCAGACCAACGTCTTTTCTCAGGAAGTGAAGCTGGAATCGCGCGATCCGAAAGCACGTTTCCACTGGGAGACGGGTCTGTATTACAGCCGCGCCCGTATGGCGCAGAGCTTCTGGTACGACAGCTCCGACCGTCCCGGCACCACGCCACTGAACGAGACCAGCTACCGGCAGAACCAGCAGAATTTCAATCAGTATGTCCAGCTCAGCTATCGCATCCTGCCCAAGCTGACGCTGATTGGCGCCATCAATCATGAATCTGACGACCGTCAGATGCTCAACCTCACGAGCACCAACGTCAATCTCAATACCGGTCTCGCCACATCGCAAACCAATTTCGGCAGTGCCGGAGCCCTGACGAACCAGTTTGCCGGGCGTGTCGGTGCACAATACCAGATCACGCCCAGCATCATGGGCTATGCAATTTTTTCCAAAGGCTTCAAGCCGGGCGGCTTCTCGGCCAACATCACGCAGAACGCCAACCAGCTCAAACCCTTCAAACCTGAATCCGTGCTGACTTATGAAGGCGGGTTCAAATCCATGCTGTTCAACCGCCGCCTGCGCTTCAATGCAGCGGGATTCTATTACGATTATCGCGACCAGCAGATCCTAGGCAGCATTCTCGTGCCGCCTTATGGCGTGCTCGGCGGCTATGTGAACGCACCGCGCTCATATATCTACGGTGCCGAATTCGACATGGAAGCGCATCCTGTACGCGGGCTCGTGCTGACCCAGAATTTCGGTTACCAGAACGGTGTCTATACCCAGTTCCAGAGCCTGAACCGCAGTGCCACAACGGCGCAATTTGCCTCCACCGGCGTGTGGTCGCCCGTCTATACCAATTATAACGGCTACAATATGGGGCTTGCGAACCTCACCCTCTCGGGCGCTGCCGTCTATAGCTGGAACGTATTCCGCGATTATCGCATGAGCTTCGATGTCGATTACAACTATCGCGGTGCACAGACACAGCCGCAGCATATCGGCGATGGCGGCATCTACCGTGCGCCGGCCTACTTCCTGCTCAACTCCTTCCTGACCTTCGCCGCCCCAAAACAGCATTGGTCGCTTACGGTTTACGGGCAGAACCTTGCAGACCGCCGCTACTGGCTGTCCGGCGGTACGCAGGCAACCTTCTATGGCGTCATTCCCGGTCTACCCCGTTTCGTCGGCGCGAAGATCAACGTAACCTACTGATCGCACGATACGACCATCCCCATGCCGGGGCCTCACCCGGCCCCGCCCTGCTGACCGGAGAACCGATTTGAGCCCCCCTGACCTGAAGAGAGCCGCTCGCTATCGCCCCGGTATTTTCGTTCAGGTCATTATCGCCACCATAGGCGGTATTATGCTCGGTCTGTTTGCCCCTCATCTCGCGCATCAATGCCGCTGGCTGACCGATCTTTTCCTGCGCCTTATCCTGATGATCGTGGGGCCGCTCCTGTTCTGTATTGTCGTCAGCGGCATTACCGGCGCGGGATCTCTTGGCGCTGTCGGTAAACTCGGCAGCCGGGCGCTGATCTATTTCGAGGCCATGACCACACTGGTCCTGCTGCTCTCGGTCGGGGCGGCGCTGCTTCTCCATCCAGGGCGCGGCATGAGCTATACGCCCAGCCCTGAAGATGCCCATGCTGTGGCCAGCTACGCTGCCAATGCCCATGCCCTGCATGGCCAGGGCGTGACCGGATTTATTCTCAACCTCATTCCCCGGTCCCCTATCGCCGCCTTTGCGGAAGGGAATATTCTCCAGATCCTGTTCTTCGCCGTGCTTCTGGGCTGCTGCCTGTCTCGCCTCGGCGAGGCTGGCGCCCCCATCACGAAGCTGATCGAGAGTTTTTCTTCCCTGTTCTCGCGCATGATGCGCGTGATCATCGCCACCGCGCCTCTGGGCGTGTTCGGCGCCGTCTCAACCACCGTTGCGGAATACGGGCTGGACGCCATCGATCATCTGGCGCTGTTCGTCATTCTCTATTTCAGCGCCATTGCCGTTTTCATCGTGGTCATTCTGGGTGGGCTTCTTGCGCTTTGCAAAATCAACCCGCTGCATTTCGCCCGCTATTTCCGTGAGGAAATCCTGATCGTCACTGCAACGACCAGTTCGGATTCCGTGTTGCCCAGCATCATGACCAAGCTCGAAGTCATGGGAATTTCGCGGCAGGTCGTGGGGCTCGTCGTACCAGCAGGCTATTCTCTCAATCTCGATGCGCTCTCGATCTATCTCGGCTTTGCCGTCGTCTTTTTGGCCGAAGTCACGCATACGCCGCTTACCCTCACCCAGATTCTTTCCATGCTCGCCACGGCTCTCATCACCTCGAAAGGTGCGCATGGCGTACCCGGAATCGCCATCGTCGTGCTGGCCGCGACCATGTCTGCGGCCCCGTCGATTCCGCTTTCCAGCCTCGTGCTTCTGATCGCCGTTGACTGGTTCAGCGGTATTGCCCGCGCAGTCGGAAACCTCGCAGGCAATTGCGTTGCACCGGTGGTTCTTGCAGCATGGCAAGGCGCGCTGGATCGCGAACGGGCACGTACGATGCTCGGCTCACATCACCGATAAAACGGGACTTTCATGGACACTGCCAATCGCTATCCGGCCACACGCCTTGCCGAGGCCTGTCAGGCAAGGCTCGTTGCCGCCGGAGCACGGCCCGAAGATGCCGCGCAGACCGTACGCGCCATGATGCATGCCTCGCGCCTTGGCACTGACAGCCACGGTGTGCGCCTGATTGGCTATTACGTCGACATGCTCGAAAAAGGCGGCGTCAATCCTCGACCCCAGCGGGTCTTCACCCAAACGGCACCTGCCACCGGACGACTGGATGCAGATTTCGGCCTGGCTCATGCCGCTTCCTATGAGGCCATGGACGAGGCCATCGCTCTGGCACGTCATGCCGGTATCGGTGCTGTCACCGTGCATCATTCGACCCATTACGGTGCCGGTGGCGCCTATGCGCTAGCCGCCGCCGAAAAAGGCTTCGTCTCGCTCGTCCTCAGCAATTCCGACCCCGCTGTTGCCCTGTCGGGCGGCCGGACGCCTTTTCACGGCACCAATCCCATCGCCATGGCAGCACCCGTACGCGACCGCGCGCCCTGGCTGCTCGACATGGCCACCTCCTCCATTCCCTTCAACAGGGTGAAGCTCTATCGCAGTCTCGGCCTTTCCCTGCCGCCGGAAGTCGCCCTTGACGAACAGGGCCACCCCACTCTGGACGCCAGTCAAGCCCGCTTTCTCCAGCCGCTCGGTGGCATGGCCTATGGTCACAAGGGCGCTGCCCTGGCCGGTCTGGTGACGATCCTCTCCGCCATTCTCTCAGGCGCGGATCCCGATCCGGTCATGACCAGCACGGCTCAGGCCCAGCAGGGCCACAAACCGCAGAATGTCGGCCACATCATGGTGGCCTTCGATCCAGCGCGTTTCATTGGACAGGACGCCTTCGAGGCTGAAATGGCGCGCTACCTCGATCTGTTGCGCAACGCCCCTCCCGCAGAGCCCGACGTGGCTGTCTACGCGCCTGGCGACAAGGAGTGGGAAGAAGCTGCCCTGCGTGCGGAAAATGGCATTCCCGTTGACCCCGATACAGAACGTCTGCTCGGCCTGACTGACTGAGGTGCCATGGCTTTCCCACCATAACGGACCAGCAGGGCTCAGCCCTGCCCCCGCGAAGAGACAAACCTTTTCGATCCCCGCTTCATAACCCGGTCAGGTGTCCGGGGAACGGCTGGTCTTTGGCAGACTATGGGGCAGCGCCCCACAGGTTTTTGACAGAAAGCCTGCTTACCCTTTGAGCCGACGTCCCTTGTCCCACAGGCGCAGGCCGCGCAGGGCCAGATCGGCAATGCCGGGCAGCAGGCGTGGCTGCATCAGGCCGGGATCGAAAGCTGTCATGCGTCTGGCGTTTTCACGGTAGCAATCTTCGACGAAACCGCGGAACGAGAAGCCATCGAGAAAAAGATTGGTCTGGGTCACGGCAAAATCGCGCCCGTCATTGGGTTCCTGCCCGCGACGCACCATGCCAAGCAGACGGCTGAGCGCGCGAAGATAGAAATGCAGTGACTTGAAGGAGCGTCTTGCCCGGCCAAGACCACGGCGTTTCTCGCGCCAGGCCATGTAGTTGATGAAGAAAACGATATGACGCGTTTCCTCGAACATCAGGATGTCGAAAATCTCGAACATCTTCTCAGGCAGAAACTGCGACTGGCGCGCGCTCTTGAAGGCCCCGAAACCGAGAAAGGCATCGAGACATTCGCCGAACCCGAAATCGATGAAGGCCTTTTCGAGATCGGCCGGAAATTTCTCGATGGGCTGCTTCTGTGCGTCGAGACCGTAACGCTCGATCATGACGCGTATCAGTTCGGCATGACGGGCTTCTTCATACCCCTGTAGCCGAACGGCTTCCTTCACTTCCGGATCGATGATCTGCGGGGTGAAGGCATCGACGATGGCCCCGGCCCGGCGCTCGGTGTGATACACCTCCTGCCAGAACGGGACAGCACGGAGCCGGGTCAGTTCCTCTTCCGTCAGCTCGGGCCATGGCAGGGTTTCGGGGTCGAAAACCTGATGGGTGTCGATGAACTGCTGACAGAAATAGTGTTTATGGGCTTCCGATCCCGGCTCGATCGCACTCATGCAGGAGCGTGCCGGGATTTGTGGCCAAAGCGCGAACGCACTGCCCCGGAGGCCTTGCCCCACAGGCGATAGGCCGCCAACCCGGTCTTGACGAGTGTCGGCGTGGTGGTGGGGCGCAGCAGGCGGTGGTCGTACCCCGAGAAGCGACGATCATTTTCATCGAGGCAGAGCTGCATCAGCTCAGGCACCTTGATGTCCATATCCGTCATGTCCTTGGCGCCAGTCACCGTGAAATTATTGTCCTGCGTGTGCTCGTTGCCGTCGGCATCGATCGAACGCGCCAGATCCATGCGCTCATAGGCAAGGAACGCCCAGACACCCAGCACGCGTGCCTCGAACAGCGGGCGCTTCCACCACGGCATGGTGGCACGATGCCAGGCCAGCCAGTTGGCAAAAAGCAGGATGTGGCGGCATTCTTCCTGCATGACGGGCTCGAACGTCTCGATCAGCTCCATAGGGAACAGACCGGCGCGCTCTGCCAGAGCAAATAGGCCAAAAGCGAAAAAGCTGTCCACACATTCCGAGAAACCGGTCACCAGATAGGCCCATTCCGTGTCTTTCGGCTCGATATAGGGCGGCTCGGGTGCCATCGGGATGTTGTAGGCTTCGACGAGCTTGGAGAGCACTTCCTTGTGGCGGTTCTCCTCCCAGGCATTGCGACGCAGGGCGTCTTTCATCTCGGGATCGTCGATCATGTCGGCATAGGCCGCCATGCGCAGGCGGGCCTTGCCTTCGGTCTGCACCGCAATATCCCAGATCGGCAGGGAGGTGATGCGATGCAGGGTCTGCGGATCGAGCTTGGGCCACTCGATGACCGAAGGCTTGTAAGGGTTGAACGTCTCCCTGAACATGTCGGCCACAGCGCGCTTGTGTTCCTCGGTGCCCGGCTTGAGCGGGCCGGGAATGGCGCTGCTCCAGTGGCGGGCTTCGAAATCGGCCTTGGCCAGAGTCTTGTCTGACGGCGCATCCGGGAGATGGCTATAGAGTTTTTCAAGACGTGACATGAGAGAGGTTTCCTCTTCTTATTCCTTGATATCGCTCATTTTGGTGATGACGCGCGCGACGAGGCCATAGGCAATGGCTTCCTCTGCCGACATCCAGTGATTACGGTCGGTGTCCTTGGCGATCTTCTCGTAGGACTGGCCGGTTTCACGGGCAAAAAGACGGTTCAGACGCTCGCGCATCTTGATGATCTCGCGGGCCTCGATATCGATATCGGTTGCCGGACCGCGCACGCCGCCCATCGGCTGATGCAGCAGGAAGCGCGTGTTGGGCAGGCAGAGACGACGCTCCGGGCGACCGGCTGCGAAGATCAGCGCGCCGGCAGAGGCCACCCAGCCCGTACCGATCATGTTCACGGGGGCGATGGAATCCACAAAGCGGATCATGTCGTGAATGGTATCGCCGCTCTCGACGTGACCGCCCGGTGAGTTGACATAGATATCGATCGGCTTGTCGGACGCGCCAGCCAGGGCCAGCAGGCGGCCGGTCACGTCACGGGCGACCTTGTCATTGATACCACCGAAAATCAGGACCTTGCGCTGCTCGAACAGCTTGCCTTCAAGCTCGGCCCCGGGTGCCTTCTCGGCGGGTTCCTTGGGCTCTTCGGGGGTGTCGGGCGTCTGGTCGGGATCTTCATCGTCGAGACGTGGGGCGATACGGGAAATATCCTGGGGCGTCATGCCGCGCATGCTGGTGTTCCTATGTCCATACAGCCTGTTCATCTCTTCTATGTTGCGCTTGATGGGCGGCCCTCACAAGAGGTCCCCCGCTTTTTGCTCCAGATCAAGCATCTCGCCACAACGGGCGGGAGCGGTTAGGGTGGCGCCAGCACAGTGAAACCGCACAAGAAATGCAAAGGTCGATCGGAAGAGATGCACAATACAGGCTGGCTGCGAACAGGCCTTGTCATGACAGGGATGATGACACTGGCCGCCTGCGGACACAGAGACGCCGTGGATACGGTCGATAACTGGTATCACCAGTATCAGGGGGGCGAGATCGCCAAGCAGCGACCGCCCGCACCCGGCGCTCATGGCACTTATCCACGCGTCGGCCTGACACCGACCACCACGGTCGACCTGCCGAGTGCGCAAGCCAGACAGGCCCTGACCGACAAGCTGACACTCCAGCGTAATCTGAGCCAGCATCTGGCTGTCGCCGATGGCCCTCTGATCATTGCTGCCCCACCGCCACCGCCCAAACCACGCCCTGCCAGTACCGAGAGCGGCTCCTCCATGAGCGTGGTGGCCCCGGGCCAGACCCCTGCCCCAGCAGCCACGTCGACACAGTCAGCAGCCCAGGCTTCCCCTCCCGTTGCATCGGGCGCGCTGCCTGGCAAGCAGGCCCAGCCTGCGCATGCAAAACCGACATCGCAGGAAAACGCTGCAACGCCTGCGGCACCCGAGGCGGCCCTGCCTGAGGTCACGCGCTTTGCTCCGCCGCCCATCAAACCGGGCGAATTGCCGCAGATCGGCGATCTGCCCCCTGCGGCACCCAGCTTTCCCGGTTTCGCCATCCCGCGCGATGCATCGCTGCCCGACATCGTGCCGCCTGCCTACGATCTTACAGAGCCGCATGGCACGCTGATCCGTTTCAATCAGGCCTCGGACCAGATGGCGAACGGCCAGGACGGCACAATCGGCAAGGTTGTCGGATCGCGTGGCGCTCACGCGCCTATCTACGTCAAGGGATTCGGCGAGATCACATCGTTCCGTCCCGAAGAACAGGTCATGGGCATCAAGCTCGGCCTTCTGCGCGCACGCGTGGTCGCCCAGACGCTTATTCTGCATGGTGTGCCCGCTTCGGATATCAGGATCAGCGCCGGTGCGCTGGGCCGCGGTGTGAGAATTGACACCACGCCTTACTGAGGAAGGTTCACCCGGTTCTGGAATCAGGTTAGTGAAGATTGTCGGAGTCGCCCTGACTTCGGCAATTTTATTTCAACCCTGTGCCCCCGAGCCGAAAAATGACCGAAGAGTTTCACCGCATCCGTCGCCTGCCGCCCTACGTCTTTGCCGAGGTAAACAAGGCCAAGGCCGCGGCCCGAGCGCATGGTGAAGACATTATCGATCTGGGCATGGGCAATCCCGACAGCCCCACCCCGCCGCATATCGTCAAGAAGCTGGTCGAGACCGTGGCGGACCCGCGCAGCCATCGCTATTCGGTCAGCCGTGGCATTCCCGGCCTGCGCCGCGCACTGGCGGGGTATTACGAACGCCGCTTTGGCGTCGATCTGAACCCCGAGACAGAAGTCATCGCAACTCTGGGCTCGAAAGAGGGTCTGGCCAATCTGTCCTCGGCCATCACCAGCCCAGGCGATACGATTCTGGTGCCGAACCCCTCCTATCCCATCCATCAGTTCGGCTTCATCATCGCGGGTGCCTCGGTGCGCTCGATCCCGGCCACGCCGGATGAGGACATGCTGCGTGCGCTCGAACGCGCCGTGCGCCATTCCGTGCCGAAACCCACCGCGCTGATCGTGAACTTTCCATCCAACCCGACGGCGTTTACGGCCTCTCTCGATTTCTACAAGGAGCTGGTGGCCTTCGCCCGTCGCGAGCAGATCTGGATCCTGTCCGATCTGGCCTATTGCGAAATCTATTTCGGCGATGAGCCGCCGCCGTCGATCCTTCAGGTGCCCGGCGCGAAAGACATTGCCGTCGAGTTCACCTCGCTCTCCAAGACCTACTCCATGGCGGGCTGGCGCATGGGTTTTGCCGCAGGCAACCCGCATCTGATCCAGGCGCTCACCCGCATCAAATCCTATCTCGATTACGGTGCGTTCACCCCCATTCAGGTGGCGGCTGTGGCCGCGTTGAGCGGCCCACAGGATTGCGTGGCCGAAATTCGCGACATGTATCGCGAACGACGCGACGTGCTGATACGCGGGCTGCATGCTGCCGGATGGGATGTTCCCTCACCGCAGGGCTCGATGTTCGCCTGGGCCCCCATCCCCGAGCGGTTTGCCGAAATGGGCAGCGTGGATTTCAGCAAGCTGCTGCTGAAAGAAGCCGGCGTGGCCGTGGCGCCGGGTCTGGGCTTTGGCGAATATGGCGAAGGCTTCGTTCGTATCGGTCTTGTCGAGAACACGCAGCGCCTGCGTCAGGCCACACGTGCCATCAAGACCTTCCTCAACAAACATGGCGTCAAACAGGCAGAGGCAGTTTCGTGAACGGTCAAACACTCCATCTTGGTATTGCAGGTCTTGGCACAGTCGGGGCTGGCGTGGTGCGACTGCTGCGCGAGAATGCCCAGGCCATCACCGCCCGTGCCGGGCGGCGCATCGAGGTTGTCGCCGTCTCGGCGCGCGATCGCACGCGTGATCGTGGCGTCGATCTGACGGGGCTCACCTGGTATGACAACCCCGTCGATCTGGCGACCGACCCCAAGGTCGATGTGGTGCTCGAACTGATAGGCGGCGCCGAAGGGTCTGCGCGCACGCTGGTCGAAGCCGCCCTGAAGGCGGGCAAGCCCGTCGTGACCGCCAACAAGGCCCTTCTGGCGATTCATGGTGCCTCCCTGGCCACGCTGGCGCGCGAGAACAAGACCTCGCTGCTGTTCGAGGCCTCGGTGGCTGGTGGTATTCCGGCCATCAAACTGGTGCGTGAGGGCCTGGCCGCCGATCATCTGCTGCGTGTAGGCGGCATTCTGAACGGCACCTGCAACTATATCCTGACTGCCATGCGCGAATCCGGTCGCGATTTTGCCGATATCCTGGCCGAGGCGCAGGCGCTCGGCTATGCCGAAGCCGACCCATCGACCGATGTCGACGGGTGGGATGCCGCCCATAAACTGGCGATTCTGGCAGGTCTGGCTTTCGGTCAGCCGGTCCGTTTCGACAGCCTTCATGTCGAAGGTATCCGCAACATTGCTGCCTGCGATCAGGCTTTTGCGCGCGAAATGGGCTATCGCATCAAGCTGCTCGGCAGCGCGCGAAGCAATGGCGAGGGCATGATCGAGGCATCCATGCGCCCCTGTATGGTTCCGCAATCCGCCCCCATTGCAAATGTCGATGGCGTTTTCAATGCGGTCCTGACCGAAGGCGCTTTCAGCGGCCCCATGCTGATCGAAGGCCGTGGTGCGGGTGCTGGCCCCACTGCCAGTGCAGTCGTGGCCGATGTGATCGATCTGGCGCGTGGTACGGCGCTTCCGGTCTGGGGTATGGACCCCAAGCCCGAAATCGCCTGCGCGCCTCGCGAAACACTGCGCGGTCAGTATTATCTCAGGCTTTTCGTGCAGGATCGTCCCGGCGTTGTGGCAGATATCACAGCGGCCCTGCGCGACTACGGCGTCTCCCTGCGCGCCCTGTCGCAGCATGCCGCTGACGAGGCCGGTCAGCAATCATCTTCACAGACGGTTGTTCCCCTTGCGCTTGTCACACATGAAACCAGCGAAGCGGCCATGCTTTCCGTCCTCACGGCACTCAAGCCGCTTGAAACCGTCATCGGAACACCGCTGCTCATGAAAATCGAGACTGTGTGATGTGGCAAAGGCGGCGCATCCCGGCATAACAGGATGTGTCGCAATTCCGGCTTGGCCGGATAGAGTACAGATAGGATTTACCGGATGCCTTTCTCTCCGAAGTATAAAGTGACGGATCGCAACCTCGCGCTCGAACTCGTGCGCGTGACGGAAGCTGCGGCCATCTCGTCATCGGCCTGGACCGGCCGTGGGGAAAAGAACGAGGCTGACGGTGCAGCCGTTCAGGCCATGCGGGCCGCATTCGACATGGTCGCGATCGAGGGAACGGTCGTGATCGGCGAAGGCGAGATGGATGAAGCGCCGATGCTCTATATCGGCGAGAAAGTCGGTGCTGGCGGCCCCAAGATGGACATTGCCGTCGATCCGCTCGAGGGTACCAATCTCTGCGCCAAGGACATGCCGAATGCCATGACCATGGTGGCGCTGGCAGAAAGCGGCAATTTCCTTCACGCCCCCGATATCTACATGCAGAAGCTCGTGGTCGGCCCCAACCTTCCCGACGATCTGATCGATATCGATGCGCCCATCGAGACCACGCTGCGCGATCTCGCCAAGGCCAAGGGCAAGGATATCTCCTCGATCACCATGTGTGCGCTCGACCGTGAACGCCATGAGGAACTGATTACCCGTGCCCGCGAGGCCGGTGCACGCGTCATGCTGCTGACCGATGGCGACGTGGCAGCGGCCATCGCCGCCTGTATGGATGAGAGCCGCGTGGATATCTACGCAGGTTCGGGCGGTGCGCCTGAGGGTGTTCTCGCTGCTGCTGCCGTACGCTGCGTAGGGGGCCAGATGCAGGGCCGTCTGATGTTCGAGGATGAAAGCCAGGTCGAGCGCGCACGCTCGATGGACCCCGGCAACGACCCGACACGCAAGCTTGGCCTGCATGACATGGCACGTGGCGACGTGTTGTTCTCGGCAACGGGCGTAACCACCGGCACGCTCCTGCGTGGCGTACGCTTCTATGGTCCGACCATCGCACGCACCCATTCCATCGTGATGCGGTCGAAATCGGCGACGGTGCGCTTCATCGAAGGAAGGCACAATTTCACCACCAAGACGTGGGCAGGTCACTGATCCCACCCTATAAAGGGGCGTATGTCTGACGCCCCTTTGACCATCGCCTCGCCAGAACCGGTTCTTTCCGTCCATGAAAGTGGCAGCGGTCGTTCCTGGGTCTGGCGCGACGAAAGACTGGCCAGCGGCGATGGCCGTATTGCCATGGCCATTGCCCAGCGCGCCGCCATACCGGAGTTGCTGGCCCGCATTCTGCATAGCCGCGATGTCGATGCAGCACGTATCCCGGCCTTTCTCGACCCCAGATTGCGCGACTGGTTGCCCGATCCTTCCTGCCTTCAGGGCATGAACGATGCTGCGGCGAGACTGGCTGAAGCTGTGAGGAGCGGCGAAACGGTCGGTGTGTTCGGCGATTACGATGTGGATGGCGCCTGCGGCACCACCATCCTGACCGAAACCCTGCGTGAGCTGGGCTGTCCGGTCTTCTTCCATATTCCGGACCGACAGAAAGAGGGCTACGGCCCGAATGGACCCGCATTGGAGGCGCTTCGTGAGAAGGGTGCCACGCTGCTTGTCTGTGTCGATTGCGGGACTGCTGCGGTCGATCTGCTCAGCGGACTGGCCGTGGGCGGCGATATTATCGTGCTCGATCATCACAAGCCCGATGGGACCATTCTGCCCGCATGCCTTGTGGTCAACCCCAACCGGCTCGACTGCGACTCCGGCCTCGGTCATCTTTGTGCAACGAGCGTTGCCTTTCTGACGCTCGTCGCCACATGCCGTGCCCTGCGTGTTGCAGGGTGGTTCGATACACATGAGGAACCCGCGCTGCTGCGCAAGCTCGATCTGGTCGCCCTGGCCACGATTTGCGACGTCATGCCCCTGCGTGACCTCAATCGTGCCTTTGTCGCGCAGGGTCTGCGCGTCATGGGGCGGGGTGAGCGGCTGGGACTTGCAACGCTTGCCTCTGTGGCAGGCGTCAAGGAAACAGCCAGCGCCATGGCCTGCGGCTTTGCCATAGGCCCACGCATCAATGCGGGCGGACGCATTGCCCAGGCGGAGCTGGGGGTAAAGCTTCTCCTGAGTGACGACGCTTTCGAGGCACGCGCTCTGGCCGAGAAGCTCGACGAGATCAACCGTCAGCGTCAGACGGTCGAGGCCGATATCCTGACCGAGGCCTATCATCAGGCAGAAACGCAGCTCGATTCGGGCCATGCCGTTCTTTTCCTGCATGGAGAGGACTGGCATCCGGGCGTTGTGGGTATCGTCGCCAGCCGCGTGCGTGAGCGCTGCAACAGACCGGTTCTTGTGGGCGCGCTTCAGGATGGAAAGATCAAGGGGTCGGCACGCTCAGTCCCGGGTATGGATATCGGTGCAGCCGTCATCAGTGCCTGCCAGTCCGGCCTGTTGCTGACGGGAGGCGGCCATGCCATGGCGGCAGGCTTTTCTCTCGACGCAGACAAAGCTAGGGCATTCCATGCTTTTCTGGATGACGCTCTTTCCGGTGCGCGGTTACGCCCACGCTACGACGCGCTCTGTATCGACGGCATTCTGACGCTTCGCGGTGCAACCACCGAAATCGCGGCACAGCTCGCTCGCCTTGGACCTTTCGGCACAGGTCATGAAGAGCCTGTCATTGCCCTGAGCCGTGTTCGTGCGGTCAAAACCGAACGTATCGGTCGCGATGGCAACACGCTTCGTGTCATTCTGCAGGGCGAAGATGGCGGCAGATTGCGCGGTCTGGTGTTTCGCGCTGCAGACAAGGCTTTTGCCGCCCTTCTGGAAGATCGGACCATGCCTGTGCTGCATGTCGCGGGCCAGCTACGCTGCGAGCAGTGGCAAGGTCAGGATATGCTGAGCTTTTTTATTTTGGATGCTGCCACGATTTAGGGTTGACCCCCACCCGGTGCTGGGATAATCAGCCGCTCACGCCTCAAGTCCCGTTCGTCTAGAGGCCTAGGACACCGCCCTTTCACGGCGGTAACACGGGTTCGAATCCCGTACGGGACACCACGGCATTTACCGCAGTTCTCTGCGG
>Ga0157365_10000520_pt1 | contig 16602 bp, 20 predicted proteins | sample AttsexASBM3_FD_111478 | JGI IMG/M metagenome (GOLD analysis project Ga0157365, IMG submission 111478) | Fungus gardens microbial communities from leaf cutter ant in Ribeirão Preto, State of São Paulo, Brazil - Atta sexdens ASBM3 | ecosystem: Host-associated > Fungi > Mycelium > Unclassified ... | reverse complement strand
GCGTCGATGCGCTGAGCGCGACGGCAGTTTTGACCCAAACCCTACGGGAGAACCCCATGACCAAACGGTCGAAGCTGGCCGCCTCCACGGCGATCAGCCCTTTCGCGCATCTGAACCCTGCCGTTTCCCAGCCTCGGGCGGAGGAGCCCGATGATGATCGGGATCCGGACGCAGAAGACGGCGGGGCTGACCCCGACAACGACAAGTCGAAGAAGGGAAAGAAGGCCAGGAAGGCCGAAACCCCCGACGACGATGACGACGAGGGCGACGACGAAACCGACGCCGAGGACGATCGCGACGACGAAAAGGCCGCTGCGCGTCGCCGGGAGCGCGGGCGCTGCGCGGCGATCTTCCGTTCGGAGGCAGCGGGGCGCAACCCGGCCGCAGCGGCCGAGCTTGCCTTCGGCACGGACATGACCCGCAGCCAGGCGATCCGCGTGCTTGGCCGTCTGGCGGCAGCAACGCCGGTGGCTCCCGCACCGGCCGCACCGGAGCCGGCGCGCCCCGGAGCATCACTGCGTCAGCGCATGCAGGCCGAGCAGGTCGCAGCGCTTGGGCCCAATGGCGGCAGCGCGGAACTCACACCCGGCCAGCGTCTGGTTCAGCGGGCCGGCAATCGCGCACATCAGGGAGGCAACTGACCATGTCCGGCTCGACTTACGGGTTTTACCCCTCGGCCCAGCAGGCCGAGTTCGTCCCCGATCAGCTGATCGCCGGCAACCTCAAGCTGGTCACGCGGGACGTCACGATCGGCGCAAGCCAGACGCTGGTTCGCGGTTCGGTCGTCGGCATGATCACCGCAAGCGGTGAATACATCCTCTCGGTGGAGACCGCGACGGACGGCAGCCAGGTTCCAGTCGGCATCATGGTCGACGCGGTCACCACGGCCGCGGGCGCGACCGGCGCCGGCTCCATCTACGAGATGGGCGAGTTCAATTCGAACTACATGACGTTCGATCCGAGCTGGACCGTCGCGACGCTGACGAATGCGCTGCGGTCGTATTCGATCTTCGTCAAAACCTCGATTTCCAACGATATCGTCTGAGGCTGAGCAAACATGTCCGGAACCACCACGCCAATTGCGGGCGAACAGGCCTCGCTGGGCGCGATGCTCAGCGTCTACAACACGGCCGAGCTCGTCTACTTCGTGCGCAACCTGAAGCTTGCGCAGACCTTCCTGCTCGACACCTTTTTCCCGAACATCGTGACAGCGGACGTCCCGGAAGTCGCGATCGACGTGGACGTCGGCCTCCGCCGGATGGCCCCGTTCTGCTCGCCACTCGTCGAAGGCAAGACGGTCGAAAGCCGCCGCTGGATGACGAACCTGTTCCGCCCGGCCTACGTCAAGGACAAGCGGAACCCCGATCTGCTGAAGCCGGTCCGTCGCAGCATCGGCGAACGCCTGATGGGTGCGCTCGCGCCTGCAGAGCGTTTCGAGGCGAACCTGCAGTGGGAAATGACCGATCAGGTCGACATGCTGAACCGACGGCTCGAGTGGATGGCAGCCCAGGCTCTGGTCACGGGCACCGTCACGATCGAGGGTGAAGGCTATCCCGAACCGATCGTCGTCGACTTCAACCGCGATCCGTCCCTCACGGTGGCGCTGACCGGCTCAGCCCAGTGGGGGCAGACCGGCGTCTACCCCTCCGATTATCTGACGACGTGGTCGTCGACGATCCTTCAGAAGTCGGGCTCGGCCCCAATCGACATCATCTTCACCACGAGCCCGTGGAACGCCTTCAAATCCGACATCAAGGTTCTGAACGCTATCTGGATGGAGCGATCCGGCGACAGCCAGCTCGATCTCGGCGGACGCATGGGCAGCGGCGCGCAGTACATGGGACGTTGGGGACAGTATCGTCTCTGGTATTATAACGACTGGTATATCGACCCCACGACCGGCGTCGAAATGCCGATGATCCCGGACGGGACGGTCATCATGACTTCGCCGCAGCTCGAGGGCACGCGCGCGTTCGGCCAGATCCTCGATCCCCGGTTCAACTATCAGAGCCTCGCATTCGCGCCGAAGATGTGGATCGAGGAGGACCCGCCGGTCGTCAACCTGATGATGCAGTCCGCGCCGATCGTCATCCCGAGCCGGGTGAACGCATCATTTGCGGCAACCGTCATGGCCGCGGGCGCTGATGCGCCCGGCGCCGCGATCTGAGGAGAATGAAGATGGCGAGCACGGTCGACGTCAGAACCAAGCGCTATATTTACGATCAGACTGGCGAGCCGCCGATCCCGATCGGCACCGTGAAAAGTGTCGACTCGGATCTGGCCGCCTTCTGGGTCTCCCGGGGCCTCGCGGAATACGTGAAGCCGGTGGCGACGAAAGTGTTTCTCAAAGGCCGATCGAGTGCGCCGCCGCCGGCTCCGAAAATGGAGCCGCCGCCTGCCAATCCAAACCCGCCGGCGGTCACACCGCCCACGCCGGGCGAATGAGCGGCGCGGGCGGCCCGCTCGACTGGGACGCCCTCGTGCTCGGCCCCTGTCAGCAGGCGTTCGGCGAGAGCGTCTCCTGGCAGTCTGCGAAGCTGGGCGCCCCGGTGAGCATCACGGGCATCTTTGACAAGCCGTTCTTCCCTGCCGAACCGATCGGCGGGGAAGACGGATTGACGCCGGTGCATATCACGACGACGCAGCCGATCCTCGGAGTGCAGCTCTCGCAGTTTCCGGTCCCGCCCGAGCAGGGCGACCTCGTGACGATACGCGGGAAGATCTATCGCATCCGCGAGGTCCGGACGGACAGTCATGGCGCTGCCCGGCTGGAACTGAATGACGCGGAGCGCGAGAATGACCCTCTACCGAGTGCAGCTTCGTGAGGCCGCTGCCCAGACGCTGATCGCGGCAGAAACGATCGCCGGCAGGAACGTCTTCACGACGCGATCGCTGCCGATCGCGGCCGATGCGTTGCCTGCGCTCTACCTGAGCACGTTCGAGGATCGCGGCGAAAGCATCGGTCGCGGTTCGCCGGCGTTCACGCGCACGGCGACACTGTCGATCCGGGGCTTCGTGAGCGGCGGCACGCCGGAGGCCGTACAGGCGGCGCTCGATGTCCTGGCCGAGCAGATCGAAATGACGATCATGTGTGACCCGTCATTTCAGGCAAAAATCCAGCAGGTCTCCGAATTCGCGACGCAAGGCGTGGTCAAGAGCGACCAGAACGAGCACCTGGGCGAGCTCCGGATCCTGCTCGGCCTTGAATATTTCCAGTCCTACGAGCCGGCAGGCGTACCGCTCTCGAAGATCAACGCGACGATCGCGACGGCCGCCAATCTGAATTTTGCCACGGCCAGCGTGGCGTTTCCCGAAAGCGAGACACCTGATGAAGGTTAAACCCGCACCCGGCCGCGCTGTGCGCTGGCCTGGGACGAAGCGTCTGCTGAGCAGCGCAGGCGAAGACGTGCCCTCGACCCCCTACTGGCTGCTGCTGCTGCGCAACCGCGACATAGTCGCAGTCACGCCGGCGGCGGCCGAGGTCGCCCCCGAGATGTCGGCGAAGGCTGCTCCCGACGTACTGCCGGCACCCGAGCCGGCCGAGCCGTCGCGCGAGCAGTCGGCCGATGCGGCCCATGACGCAGTCGCGGCGCCTGATCACGCAGAGGAAACCCACGGATGAGCGGATCCATCACCGTTCCCGGCTACAACACGGCGAACCGTGTTCCGGGGTTCTACTTCGCGCTCGATTCCTCGAAGGCGAACACGGCATCGCCAGCGCGTCGTATCCTGATCGTGGCCCAGATGCTGGCGAGCGGAACGGCGACAGCGCTCCAGGCGACCGTATCGGCCGGCACGTCAGATGCGATCGCCAAATACGGCGCAGGATCGCAGGCGGCCATCATGGTCGCGGCCTATCGCCAGATCGATACGACGGGCGAGGTCTGGGTGCTGCCACTGGCAGACGATGCGGCTGCTCAGGCCGCAACCGGATCGATCACCATCGGGTCGGCAGCGACGGCTTCGGGCACATTCCCGTTCTATGTCGGCGATCAGCTCATCCCGGTCGGCGTCAGCACGGGCGACAGTGCCGCCACGATAGCCGCAAATATCGTCACCGCCGCCGCAGGCTATCCGTCCCTGCCCGTCGCGCTCAGCGCGAACGGCGCGGCCGTTACGGCGACCGCGAAGAACAAGGGGCTGTCGGGCAACGACATCCTTCTCGGCGTCGGCGTGCTGGGCACGAGCGCGGGGCAGGCCGTGCCGGCGGGCGTGACCTACACGTTGGTCCAGATGGCTGGCGGGACGCAGAACCCGACCACACTCGCGACGGGCCTCGCCGGCCTCGGCACCCGCGTGTTCGATCTGTTGCTGCATCCTTATTCGGACAGCGCCAGTCTCACGGCCTTCGAGACCTATCTGTCATTCGAAGCAGGCGGCACATGGTCGCCGCAGGTTCAGCAGTATGGCGTGGCGCTCTCGGGCTTCCGTGGAAGCTATGGAGAGGCGACGGCACTCGACCCGAACTATAATCAGGGCCCGGTCTGTCTCGTCGCGATCTCGGACAGCCCGTCCTCGCCGATGCAGTGGGCGGCCTGGTATGGCGCAGCGGCCGCCTCTACGATGCGTACGAATCCGGCGCTGCCGATCACTGCGATCGCAATCCCTGCCCTTCCGCCCACCGATGCGGGTGCGTTCGGCCCGGCGATCCGCGAAAGCCTGCTTTATGACGGCTTTTCGACCTTCACGGTCGATGACAGCGGCACGGTCTATATCGAGCGGATCATCACGACCTACCAGATCAACGCCGAGGGCGTGGCGGACGACAGCTATCTCGACATCGAGACACTGCTGACGGCCGAGGTCTGCCTGCAGGACATGCGGATCCAGCTCGCGAGCCTGTTCGGCGGCTACATCCTCCTGGCAGACGGGTCGAAGATCGGCGCCGGCCAGAAGGCCACGACGGCGCAGCTCGTCGGCAAGGGGTGCGCCGCCGTCTACCGGCAGCAGGCGACGGAACTCTGGGTACAGAACCCGGACGATTTCGCGTCCGGTGTTCAGGCGGTCAACGCGGGCAAGGGCGTAGTCAACCTGCTCATGCCCTACCAGTTCGCGAATCAGCTCTGGATCATCGCTGGCGTCTGCCAGTTCACGAAGCCGTAAGGGGACGCCATGTCCGGTTCGACTTACACGACGGCCCTTGCGGGCCAGGCGTCCCTCAGCATCAACGGCACGCCCTGGAATATCCAGGGTGAGCTCACCTGGTCGCCGAGCGGGAACGTCAACGAGACGCTGAAAGGGCAGACAGCGGTCGAGGGTTTCTCGACCATGCCCCAGCAGGGCTACATCCAGGCGACGCTGCGCGATGCGCCGTCACAGAAGGTGTCGGCGCTCCAGGGCGCTAGCGGTCTGACCGTGATCGCGACGCTCGCCAACGGCAAGGTGATCACTGCCGTGAATGCCTGGCATGTGGAGACGATCACGCTCAACACGCAGGAAGGGACCTTCGAGGTTCGCTTCGAGGCAGTCGAGGTCACGGAGGACACCGTCTGATGCTGACGTTCGATCTCGATGACGACGCGATCGTCGCAGAGATGTCCGAAGAGGCTTCGCAGTCCGCGCAGCCCGATGGGCTGTACGTGCTCGACAGCCCCGTCACCGTGAAGGGGCACGAGCCTTTTGCGGAACTGCGCCTGCGCGAGCCCGTCGTTTTCGACGTGCTGATGCAGGCGAAGGCCATCGGCAAGCGTGTCACCGAGGAGGGCGTCTATGACGGGCAGATCGCGCTCGTATCCCGGATTTCCGGCTGGCCCGTTCTGGCTGTCAACGCCCTGCCGGCCAGTGTGCTGGATGATGCGATCGGCTACGTGGCCGGCTTCGAGGAAGACGCCCGGCGCAAGCCGGATGAAGAAGCCGACCGCGCGGCGGAAAAGGTGTTCCGGCTCGACCGAGCGGTCGAAGCGGTCAACCGGACATGGAACGAGCTCCGCCTGCGAGAGCCCACCGTCGCCGAGCGACGTCGGTTCAAGGCAGACGAAGCGCGGCAGACGCAGGAAGCGTTCTTCCAGTCCGAGATCAACCTGATGGCGGCCGTGTCGGGCTGGCAGATGGCAGCCATCCTCAAGATGCCGATTTCGGTGTTCGCGAAAGCCAGCGACTACCTGACCGGTTTTTTTATCGCTGGCCCGACACCTGGGAGCAGGTTCCGGGCCAGCTGAGCCGATTCTTTCACTGGACGCGGTCAGACTGTGAGGCGCTGACGGGCGCGGCCATGTGCGACGCGATCGAGCAGGCCAATCAGATCGTGCAAGAGCAGCGGAGAGCCGAGGAACGTGCCAAACGCCGGCGCTAAAGTAGTCGTTTCGGGACAGGACCGGGCCTCTTCAATGATGGCCCGCATCCGTTCGCGGATGCGCGGTCTTGGGACGGATGCGCGCGGGACAAGCGCATCTCTTGCGCGGCTCGGAAACGTGGCGCCGGTGCGCGCCCTGCGTAACGCTCTCATGGGCGTCAGTCGCGTCTCGCGGATGGCGATCGCCGGTCTGACGGCAATGGCGCCCGCGCTGGGCGCGATCACAGGCGCGGCAAGCGTTGCCGGCATCGCGCGCCTTGCGACGTCCTGGGCAGAGTTCGGCAACCGGCTCGGAACGACGGCGCGAAGCATGGGCGTCGCACCGGCGCGTCTGGCACGCATGCAGAATGCGATGCGTCTGGCAGGCGGGTCCGCAGCATCAGCAACTGACGCCATGCAGGATCTCGCGCAAGCTCAGTGGAAGGCGTCGCACGGCCTCGACCCGGCAGCAGCAGGACGCTTTACAGCTCTGTTCCGTGATTCTGGAACAGCCATTGGGGGGTGGCGTCGCCTCAAGCCGGATGAATTGCTGGATCAGGTCCTGCGTCATCTACGGGCGATTCCTAACCCGGTCGCGCGCTCTGCTGCGGCAGCGGAGATGTTCGGCGGCGCCTTGGATGGCTTGCAGCCGGCTCTCCAGGCAAGCAACGGTGAATGGGAGAAATATGTTCGTCAGGCTGAGCGTGCAGGACTTCCGACCGAGAAATCGATCGACGCTGCCAAGCGGCTGACGAATGCGATCACGAATGCGACGCTCTCTTTTGAGGGGCTTCGCAACGCGATCGGTGAAGCAGCAGAACCTGTGCTCACGCCTATGCTCAACGCCACGGCGCAGGGACTGCAACAGCTGGCCCGTTGGCTACGCAATGGTGGATGGGACAAGTTCACTTCCGATGTGCGAGCTGGGTGGCACGAGATTGACACCGTCATCCAGCGTCTCGGTGGATGGAAGTCTGCCGCCCGAGATGCCGCCATTGCGATGGGTGGCCTGATCGGGTTGCGCGTTGTCGGAGGGATCGCTGCGACGGGCGCCAGCATCGTGTCGCTGATCGCATCGCTGGCCGCGCTGAAGGCGGCTGGCGGAGGCATGTGCTGCTGCGGTGGTGAGGGCGTTTCGGGCGGCCGCACCGCCAAAGGCGCAGGCGAGACTGCGGCGACGGTACGCGAAGCAAAGGGCGGCGCGGCAGCCGGCGGCAGAGACTGGCTGAAAGGTGGCGTCACAGCCGAGGATTCGCTCCTCGGCGGGGGTGCTGGCGTCACGGCAGCGCGCTCCAGCGCCGGGCGCGCTGCGCGAGCCGGCTTGGGAGCATGGTTCGAAGAAACCGGCGGTGGGGCCGTCCTTCGGATGGGTGGCCGTGTCCTCGGACCCATCGGGGTGTTGGCATCGATGTGGCCGACGCCCGCCAACGAAAACGAAGGGGCGATCGTCGATCGCTACCGCCGGAGCGGGCGGATCGGCATGCCTGCCGACGTCAAAGGAATGGTTCGTGCCGCAGCCAAGCGCCATGGCATCGATCCAGACGCATTTCAGGCGCTGATCCAGACTGAAGACGGATGGGACGGACGAATCTCGCCGACCGGCGCGTTTGGTCCCGCCCAGCTCATGCCGAAGACGGCAAAATCCCTTGGGCTGCCCACGTCTCCTCACGCGCCCGGATACAGTTGGGAGGGAAATCTCGACGGCGGGGCGCGCTATTTTCGGAGTATGCTGGACCGCTTCCACGGAAGCTACGAAACGGCTGAAGCGGCTTATAACGAAGGGCCAAATGGTCGTGGCATGGATATCATGTCGATGTCCGGGATACCTGATTATCTCACGCGTGAGTCGCGTGATTACATCAACCGCATCAGGGCTGCCGAAAATCAGATCGTATTGAATATGCCCGAAACCGCTTCGGGAGGTAACGGCAGCGCCCCACCTGCGGCATCGGACGTACATGTGATCGTCACAACGAAGGGCCAGCCCGGAACAACAACGCAGGTCAGGGCCGGTCCCGGCATCCGGGTATCACAACGCGATCAGCCCAGCACCGCGATGGGTGCTGCGAGCGCCACAGGGAACTAAGGAAAACGCACGATGTCAGGCAGCCTGCTCACGTCTCTGACCTCCGCCGTCAGCGGATCAGGGGCGGCGGGCGGAGCGTTCACCAGCGCCCTGTCGAATGTTGCGGGGCAATACCTGCAAGGGTCGTTCCGCGGCATTCCCTTCGTGGTCATCGGAACCGGTGGTCAGCAGGGCCGTAAATTCGCGATGCACGTCTATCCGTTCTCGGACAACGTCTGGGCAGAAGACACCGGGCGCGCGCCGCGACGATACCGGATCCGGGCCATGCTGGTCGGGACACTGGCCACGACGCAGCTCGACCTGCTCCGCAGCGCGGCCGAGGCGCGCGGCCCGGGGCTCCTGCTGCACCCCACGCTGGGGGCCGTCAACGCGGCGCTGATGCCATTTGAATGGCGCGAGCGCGACGGGGTTACGGGTGTCGTCGATCTTGATCTCGAGTTCGTCGAGATCCGGAGCTACCTTTCGTCGACCATTCTGACGGCCGCAACGGCCGTGATCGCTGTGGCGTCTCTTGCGCTCAGCCAGGCCACCTCAGGTGACTATTCGACAAGCGCGACCACAGCGCTGGCGGTCGGCTCGTCTGTAAACGCCGCAGCCGTGTCAGTCGCGAGTGGCTGGGCTGCCCAGGCGAATGCCGGCATCCGTTCGCCCATCGCCCTCGCGGCCGCAATCGCAGAACTGCCCGGCGACAATGGTCGCTATGCTTCGGGCAACTCGGGAGACGTCGATCAGCAGGCGATCGTCACCAGCGTCCTGACGGATCTTGGCGCAGCGCAGGCGACGGTCGCGGATGACGTCGCGGCCATTGCGACGGCGACAGGTGCGGCGGCGATCGCCGCCGCGGTTCTGGCGGTCACCGAGGCAGTGCGGACATCCGTCGTCGACCCGGGAGCCCAGATCGCGCTGCTGACGCCGATGGTCGCCTGCAGCGCTCCGGCGTCGACAACAACGGCCCCGATCGGCGCAGCGATCGCAACGGCCCAGACGGCGACAGCGGCGCTCTGCCGGCGCGCGGCGCTCATCTCGCTGGCGCAGTCCTGCGCGGACTACACCGCGACATCGAGCACGGATGCGCAGGCCCTGCAGGCGGCAATGGCGGCCCTGTTCGATGCCGAGATTCTCGCATCTGCCGACGCCGGCGACAGTTCGACCTACACAGCCCTGACGCAACTGCGGGCGCAGGTCCTGCAGGACCTTGCCGAGCGCGCTGCAAATCTCCCGAGCCTCGTCACGGTCTCCCGCAACACTGCCCTGCCCGCCCTGGTGCTGGCCGAGCAGCTCTATGCGGATGGCTCACGGGCGAGCGACCTGATCGCGATCGCCAATCCTGTCCATCCGGCCTTCATGCCGGTCGAATTCGAGGCCCTGTCGTCATGAGCGGACTGATCGGCGCGGTCTCATCGGCCCTCGGCTACGACAATGCTGCCGAAGACGCGGTCTCGATCGTCGTCAACGGTGCGCAGGTCTTCGGCTGGCTCCGTATCGATATCGATCAAAGCGTCGAGCTGATGCCTTGGTCAGCCAATTTCGAGACAGCCGAGCAGGGTTCCGCGAATCAGATCACGGAGATCATCAAGCCGGGGGCCATAGCGCAGATCTACATCGGCAAGACGCTTATGCTGACCGGCTATGTGATGTCGGTCGAGCGAAGCGGGTCATCCGACGGCCATCTGTCCCGGATCGAAGTCCGCTCGAAATCGATCGACCTGGTCGACTGCGCGGCCGAGTTCACGACCTACATGGTGACGAACACCAGCGTGTTCGCGCTGTGTCAGCGCGTGGCAAAGCCGTTCGGGATCGATGTCTACCAGATCGACCAGGCTGGGAACGTCGATATCGGTCCATTCGGCATCATCCTGACCGAGCCCGGATACGAGGTGATCGAGCGCATCACCCGACTGGCGGCGTGCCTGTTCTATGACCGCGTCGACGGCAACATCACACTCGCCCCGGTCAGCACGAGACTCGCGGCGGGGAGCATCGCCGAAGGGAAGGATGTCGAGGCGTACGTCATCCTGAATTCGCAAAGCGGCCGATATTCCAAAATTACGGCGTTGCTTCCGGCGCCCGTGCTGCTGACTGAAGCGCCGGATGCCGACGATCTCATTCAGCAGCTGACCAACATGACGACCGGCATTTCGCCGGCGATCGATCCCGGCATAACGCGACACCGCCCGATGCTGATCCCGATCGAGGTCGGCGGGCAGAGCCTCAATGGAGTGGTCAGCGACGCTCAGCAGGTCTCCCAGCAGCGGGTGCTGTGGGAATGTGCGCGACGCTATGGCCGGAGTCAGGCGGTCGAGATCACGGTCTCGCGCTGGCGGGACGACGCCGGCGCGCTATGGGCACCGAACACGCAGGTGCACGTCTCGCTGCCGAGTCTGTCCTATGCACAGACACTGTCGATCGTGTCAGTGCGCTTTCGGCGCGACGAAAGCGGCACGCATGCCGACCTGGTGCTGATGCCGCCCCAGGCGCTGGCGCCTGAGCCGATCGTCAATCCCTTCCTGAACAACGCCACATCCGTGGCAGTCAACGATGGGCAGGAAACCGGGAACTATGCCCCGGGTGCCGTCCAGCAGGAGGCCCTTGGGCCCGTAGGATCTGGCTCATGAGAACGATCGCGCACCGTCTGGCGCACCGGGTCGCCATGATGCTCGGTATCGGCCGGCAGACTGCCGACACGAACGAGACGAGCGGCGCGGCAACGATCCAGGTCGGCCTCATGGGCGGCGAACTGCGCGAAGGCTTCCCTCTGATTCAGGACTACGGCCTCTGCAGCCGTCCGCTCGCTGGTGCGGATCTGATCGTGCTGTTCGCCACGTCGGACCGCATGCGCGGGGTCGCGGTCGCGTCGAACGATCAGCGCTATCGTCCGCGCGACCTGCAGCCCGGCGATGTCTGCCTCTACAATCAGACGGGTTCACGGATACTGCTCTCGGCCGATGGATCGATCACGATCAGCCCGTCCGGTAAAAAGCTGACGATCGATGCCGATGTGGCCGTCACCGGCAACCTGGTGGCCGACGGAGAAGTCACGGGCAACGGCGTGCCGCTGTCGACGCATCTGACCACCGACGTCACATCCGGCTCGGGCGTCAGCGGCCCTCCACAAAAAAGCGTCTGAACGGGACACGTCATGTCAGAGACGACACTGATCGCCGGGGGAACGCCCGGCGACGTCGCTATCGTATGGAATCCCGAGATCGCCGGCGGCGACTGGGAAATCAGGTCCGGCGATCTGGCGCTCGGCAATCCGCTGCTATCGTCCATCCTCGTCTCCCTGTTCACTGACGGATTGGCTCCTGCGGAGCCTTCAACCCTCGATGCCCAGATCGGCATTGCGGCGCCCGCCAATCGGCGGGGCTGGTGGGGGGACGCCTACTCCGAGGACGATACGACGATCGGCTCGCGCCTCTGGCAGGCGCGGCAGGTCATCAAATCCGGCGTCACAGCCATTCCGGCGTGGATCGAGGCGACCTGCGAAGACGCGTTGCAGTGGCTGATGGATGACGGGGTCGCAAGCTCCGTCTCCGTCGATGCAACCTGGATGCCCGGATCGGCCACGACCATTCAGTTCGTCATCACGATCACCCAGCCCGCGACCCAGTCGACGCAGGTGTTTCGTTTCTCCTGGGCCTGGGAGGGTCTGCTCTGAATGCCCTATCCACGGCCCTCTCTCACGTCCTTGCGTCAGCAGGCGGTGCAGGACGTCGTCAACGGCGGCATTCCGGGCGTCGTGGCCCTGCTTCGCTATTCGGTCCTCTACGTCGTCTGCATGGCGCTGGCGGGCCTGGCGTGGCTGCAATACGGCTATATCGACTGGGTTGCCCTGCAGGCAGTGCCCTGGACCGCAACGGATGAATATCTGGCGGCCTGGGGGGCGCTGAAAAACGTCTTCCTGAAACAGGCATCCTGCTCGACAGGGTCGGCATCCTTCACGGCGACGAGCACGGCACAGATCCCGGTCGGCACGGCCGTCCAGATCTCGGGCAGCGTTGGCGGCGTCACCACCGGCACCGGGTCGTATGCGAATGGGCTTCTCACGGTGCCTGTCGTCGCCACCACGGCCGGGAGCGTCGGCAACGTCGCGGCGGGATCAGCCGTCAATCTCACATCGTCCGTTGCGGGCGTGCAGATGTCCGGCACGGCAGCGACTGCCTTCACGGGCGGCGCCAATGTCGAGACGCAGTCCGCATTCCGAACGCGCGTCCTGGATGCCTTCCAGGCGGGCGGAGCCAATGGCAAGTCCGCCGATTATGTCGACTGGGCGCTCGATGTCGACGGCGTCACGCGCGCGTGGGTCAACCCGAACGGCTTCGGCGCCGGTACCGTGGTGGTCTATGTCATGCTCGATGATGCCGAGTCCGCCTATGGCGGGTTCCCGCAGGGCACGAACGGAACGGCCGCAGCGGAGACGCGCGGCACCGCTGCCACCGGGGACCAGCTCGCGGTCGCGAACGCGATATTCGTCGATCAGACTGTCACGGCCGAGGTGTGGGTCTGTGCGCCGATCGCCCAGCCGATCGATTTCGCAATCGCGGATCTCGGCACAGACAACACGGCGGCCAATCAGGCGGCGATCACGAGCGCCCTGCAGGACATGTTTCTCCGTCTGTCGAAGCCGGGGGGCACGATCTACCCGAGCCAATGGAACGAAGCCGTGGGGGCGCTGGGATTGTCGCAGTTCTATATCTCGAGCCCGACCGCGCCAATCGTCGCACCCGGTGTCGGCAATCTGCCGACGCTTGGCACCGTTTCGTTCGCGTCGTGACGCATGGCCGCTCCAAATTTTACGGTCGCGGACTTTCGCAGGGCGCTGCTCGCGTTGTTCCCGACCGGACCGATCTGGTCACGTGAACCAGGCGGCCTGCTCTACCAGCTCTGCAATGCATGGGCCGGAACCTATCAGCGCTGCGCCGCATCGGCCACGCAGCTGCTCGCGGATGCCTTTCCGGCCACAACGGCAGCGCTCCTCCCAGAGTGGCAGGCGAGCCTCGGCCTGCCGGATCCGTGCGCCGGCAACACTCAGTCGACCGAACTGGCCCGCAATCAGGTCGTAGCCCGGCTGACAGACAACGGGGGCGCCTCGGCAGCGTATTACGTCGCCTTCGCGAAAACCCTTGGCTACGACATCACGATCAAGACGCATGCGCCGGCGCGAGCTGGTCAGCTTCGGGCTGGACAGCCGGTGAACGGCCGCGACTGGGCCTTTGTCTGGACCGTGTCTGCGGACGGCGTGCAGAGCGTGCCGTTCCGGGCCGGACAGTCCGCGGCGGGTGACCCGCTGCAATCATGGGAAGGCGGCGTCCTCGTGTGCGAGCTGCAGTCGCGCGCGCCGGCCCACACGATCCTGCAATTCGATTCAAGCGTCGGTGCCGTTCTCGGCGCCTTCACCCTGGGAAGCGACGTCGTCGTCTGACGACGCGTGTCCGCTGTCGCATCAAACACAAGATGGAAGCGCGATGTATCTGATCGACAATTCGACGGCAGTCGCCACGATGCCGACGCCCGGTGCGGCCGGGACAGGAGGCTGGTTCACCAGTGGCGACGCGGCATCGGGCGAAGCCGCGACTATCGTCGATGCCGACTGGCTGAATATGCTCCAAGCCGAGCTTGCGGCCATCCTGACCGCCGGCGGCATCACGCCGAGCAAGGCGACGCAGAATCAGGTGCTCGCCGCGCTCAAGAAAGTCTTCCCGGCTTATGGCGCCGTCAGTCTCGGTGCCTGGACCGAGCAGTATTACACGCTGGCCTCGGGCGGGAGCAAAAGCATCTCCCTATCTTTCACTGCGCCATGTGCCGGGTATGTCATCGTCGTCGGATCGGCGAACTTCTCTGCGCAGAACACCAGCAATTCGCAGCTGTCGATCGGCGTGAACGGCACAACGCTCAGTGCCGACAATGTCTCGGGCAGCACGAGCATGACGAATCATTCGTGCGTCGCCGTCGCAGCCGGTGCCGTCACGGTCTCGTCCTATCTCGGCACGTCGTCGACCAGCCCGCCGACCGTCGGTCACACCCTGTCCTACCTCTTCGTGCCGAGTTGATCATGACGACATATGCGATCGAAAAATCCTCAAGCGGTGACATCATCGGATGTCGCTTCTGGAGCGCCGAGAAAGTCGAGTTGCCGGCAGGATTCAGTGCGTGCTCGCCGGAGGAATACGCAAGCGCCAAGGCAGGTCTCAAGGGTTCCGTGCGCAATCAGGCGATCGATGCGCTCACGGTCGTCCAGCGCGACGCCGCACTGACGGTCGCCATGGGGCACGTGTTCGGCGCCGAGACGCGAAAGTATGTCCAGGCCTTGCAGGGCATCGCGAGCGGATCCGACACCGTGACCAGGGAGCTGCCTGCGCGCCCGGCGCAGCTGACGGACTGATGCCGGCCCTGCCGTTCTCCGGCTGGACGCCGTCTGCAAGCCGGACCCTCATGGTTCCGGCCCCGACCCCGTATCGTGGCCTGCTAGCTGTCCGCGGCCCGCTCATCTGGCCGGCCAAGGCGCCGGGTGACGTCCTCGATTTTGTGCTCGATCCATCCGATTGGCTGGCTGATATCGACGACGTCCTGGCGACAGGCGTGCCGACCCTCCCTCCTCCACAATCGGACGTCGATCTGACTGCGCTCTGGTGGGGGCCGCTTAACGGGATGTTCGTCATCTTCCTGGCAGGCGGCACGTCAGGCGCGACCGTGACGGTCAACGTGAGGCTTGCGGCCCGCCGCGGCGCACAGTGCGATCTGGCCGTCACCCTCCCGATCTCGACCGGCGCGGCGCCGTCGTCTCTGCCGACACCCTCGGTTCTTCCAAACGGATGTCCTGTGTCGCCGAATTCGATCCGGCTGTCAGACAGCAGCATCCTGACACTCGACAGCGGTGCACCGCTCGTCTTCGGCTAGGAGCCATAACGTGAGTGGATCTTCCGTTAGTGGGGGGATGTCAGGCACGGCACTCTCATCGCTGCCTTTGTACGTCGAGCCACCTGCGCCAACAGACAAGGTTTTTGGCGTGTTCGCTGGTGTGGCGCAGTTTGTTCCGCAGTCGCAGATCTGGTCTGGCGCGCTGCCGACTGTCGGCGGTTCGATCAGCGGTGCCGTTTCCTGGACAGGCACGCCGAGCAGCACCTCTCATTTGGTCAACAAGCTCTACGTCGACCAGCAGGTGGCGTCCGTCACGGGCGCAGCTGGCAGCTCGGCAGCTACAGCCGTTGCGGCGGCGACCGACGCGCAGAATGCCGCCCTCGGCGCCGCCAACTCAGCCACGACCGCAATCAATGCGCAGAAGGGCAATCCGGGCGGCGTTGTGCCTCTGTCATCAAGTGGCGTGATGATGCTGGGCGGCGTCGAGTTCATGGGGGTCTCAAGCGGCATCCCCATTCTGGTCATTGACCTACCCACCGCGGACCCTAGCGTCGCTGGGGCGATGTTCAACAACGGCGGCTACGTCATGGTTTCGGCAGGATAAGCAGTATGCGTAGACACATCCTCACGGCGTCGATCGCGTCGCTTCTCCTGTCCGGTGTTTGCATCGGTGCTCCGAACCACACAGTCACGCCATTCTCGAACCTGGGCCCTAAAACCAAGGTCGGCACGAGGATGCGCCTCACTGCCGCCTCTACCACAGCTACCTCGACGTACGTCCCAACCAAGCCGCCGGGCGGCCTCGACGCCACGACGGCCATACCATCTGTGTATGCCGATGGCACTTCGGGTACTGTCGAGCAGATCGGGCAAATGGCTGACGGGGCGATTCAGCAGACCTCGATCGGTTCCCCCTCCGGTGTAGCCGGCCTCGACGCGAGCGGGAACGTGACGGCGCCTGTGACGGGTGCGGTAACGGGGGCGAAAGTCACCCCGGCTCTTACCGGCGCGACCGCGCTGTCGCTGGCGAATCTGTTCGCCTATCGACAAGATCTGCGCAGTATGGGTGCGCTTCTGAATGGACAGTCTTCGGACGAAGCGGCCATCGTGTCCGCCTACGGGGCGGCGCCGAACAACTCTACGCTCTCACTTCCCTGCGGCGGGTGGCCTTCAGACAAGAATGGCCTTGGCTACCCTTGGGGACCCCACACGTCCGGCAAGTCCGTCACCTACGAAGACACTTGTGGGATGACCTTTGGAACGCCTGTAACGGGCGCTGCCATGGACAACCCTCCAGGCGATGGCGACCTGTTCATCCGGAATCTCGCCGGCGGCCGCTGGCTCATGCGCAACGACTACACAGGCAGCTCCGAGACTTCGACGCTAT
>Ga0157365_10000519_pt1 | contig 16605 bp, 13 predicted proteins | sample AttsexASBM3_FD_111478 | JGI IMG/M metagenome (GOLD analysis project Ga0157365, IMG submission 111478) | Fungus gardens microbial communities from leaf cutter ant in Ribeirão Preto, State of São Paulo, Brazil - Atta sexdens ASBM3 | ecosystem: Host-associated > Fungi > Mycelium > Unclassified ... | reverse complement strand
GCTTCTGTCCGTAGGGATAGGGCGAGCACGAAAACTTTCAGCCAGAGATTTGCCTGAAGGTCTCCACTGTCCGTCGTCGAAAGATTTGGGACGTTGTGCGGCGTGAGATAACGAGATAACGGAGGCTGTGGCCCATCTGGTTATGCTGTTTAGGCGGCGCGCTGCTGGTGAAGCAAGCGCCGTTTCTGGATTGCGGCGCGTTTGATGCGCTCACGTTCGAGTAGGATGGTCTGTCCTCGCCCGAACCAGACATCGGCTGGCGTGAGATTGTTCAGGCTTTCATGATAACGGCGATGATTATAGTTTTCGACGAACGCCTCGATCTGCTGCTCGAGATTGCCCGGCAGGTAGTAATGCTCAAGAAGCACCCGGTTCTTGAGCGTCTGATGCCAACGCTCGATCTTCCCCTGTGTCTGGGGGTGGTTGGGAGCGCCGCGCACGTGATCCATGTCGTTCCGACCCAGCCATTTCGCGAGGTCTTCGGAGATGTAGCAGGAGCCGTTATCCGATAACAGGCGTGGCCGGTGTCTGACCGTGACTTGATGAAGCCCTGAGGCCTGCAGGGCCATTTCCAGCGTTTGCGTCACATCGGACGCGGCCATGGTCGTGCAAAGCTTCCAGGCGATGATATAGCGCGAGAAATCGTCAAGGACGGCGGGCCCTAAAAAACTGGGTCAAGTTTCTGGATTCGGTCAGCGGCCCGCTCGACCAGTCGCGCCGCGGCCACGCTCGCCGTCTCCGATTCCAGCCTGCGGCAGTTCATCGATCGCTCCCAGGCCCGGCACCCTGTCGAGCCGCCACAATGGTGCTTGCGGCGGGGCCACCGAGCCGGACAAGATCAGATCGCCGCGACGATCCGCTGCGTCTCCTCGACCGCAACGGCCCATATGGCGTGCATTTCCGCATCCGCACGTTCGTAGCGTCCGCCAAAATTACCATCGCCAAGGCAGGTCCGCACCATGTCTGGAGTCAAGTCATGCAACTGCTCCTGCCTGACGGCGGGCTTTTCCCCTTCAGGCTGGGCAATGCCGGTAAGACGCGTCCATGGAAAATTCTCCATCCAGGACGCATGCGTCGCCATCGGATCAGTCTCGGTCACAATGCGCCACGTTTCCGCAGACCGCCACCAGTCATGAAATATACCTATGCTATCAGAATTGTTCTCGAACCATAAGGAAAGAGTCGGCCAGATCGGGGTATTGCCCCCGTGTCCGTTCACGAACACGAAACGCCGAAATCCCTGACCATGCAGGCTAGCGACCAAATCTTCAAGGAGAGCGAGATAGGTTCCACTGCGTAGGGAGATCGTACCGGGATAGGCTAGAAACCGCGGCGTCATGCCGTATGGAACCACAGGGCAGACGGGAACGCCCAGTGGCTCGCAGGCATCAAGCGCCACGCGCTCTGCCAGGAGCGCATCAGTGAACAGGCTCAGATAGGCATGCTGCTCGGTCGACCCGAGCGGAACGACGATGCGGTCATCCTTCTCCAGATAGGCCTCGACCTGCATCCAGTTCATCTCGCGTAAATTCATAATTTTCCCTGTAAACGTAGGCTTCTTAAGGCTGCCGTGCGGTTAGCTCAGCGATCAGGCGGTTGACATCATGGGGGTTCGGCGTGTGTTGATACTCAAAATTGACCGATTCGGCGGGAAATTTCAGTCCGAGATCGTCCGCTCCGGTCGCGTAAACGATCACATCGGCACTTTTCATCCGGTCCTCGCATTCGGGCGTGTCGATCATTACGACCGCAGGCGTCGTGATGTGCGGCGCGAACTGCTCCACACCCGCTTTCATCGACCCCGCAAACTCCGTATTGATAACGACGAGAACGACACGGCTTCCCGGATCAATCTGCGCCAGTTTCATCCGTGTCGCCATTGACGGAATGAAGGTGATGACCGCCACTCCCAGCCCAGGCAGCATACGCGCCACCTCTGAGCGCCGATGCGCAAATGTCACAGCTAATTGGCACAAATTAATACGCTGCCGTTCTGACGGGCTAGTCTGTAACTGGGTAATCGTCGTCGGCAAAAAGCGGACCTTTCCCTCGCTCAGCCGTTCCATCTGTCGACAATAGGCGATCGTGGTCTGCATGAAATTGCCGACGACCATCACCGATGGCGACGACACGCCTAGGCCGCCGCCCTCCATGCGCGCGCTAACCAAGCCCAAAACCTCGCTCGTACTCAGCCCCAGCGCGCGGGCACGTGTTACCAGCGCATCAATGGACGACTGGATCTCCGAACCACGCGCATCGGGCGCAGGCCATCCGGTCATCAGGTCGGCAACGAAGGTTCCTGCTCCCGTCCGGCCACGCAACACACCGCCACGCTTGAGTTCGGCATAGACCTGCCCCACCGTGACCGGAGAAATGCACAGCCGCTCGGCCAGCTCACGTACCGTAGGCAGCCGCTGACCCGGTCGGATGACACCCAGGCCGATACCATATTCGATCTGCCCCTTGAGTTGGGTTCCGATGGGCAACTCCAACGTTCTGTCAATCCGGAAAAGGGTCGCGTCCAGACGCTCGAGTTCTTCTTGCCCCCGCGCGTCGAGGTTGGCGTTGTCCTGAATGACCCGATCCTCCCCGTTGTCGGTCGGTAACGAGGCCGTCACGACGGCGTTCCGGCACGACCCGATCTGCGTGGACATATTAGAATGGAAGCTTGTCACATACAAGAATGATAAAAATGGTGATTCGTGCAAATTGTATCATTGAACAGTAACATGTTTCGTGCTTAATCCGATTGTGGTTCGTTTCGGACAACAAATGACCGGCCGACGGACCCGACGATCCGATATGACGCAATGGAGGCTCAGGCACGTATATGTTCACCAAAAAGATGAACCCTTTCGGCGCCGCAACCCTCATGCTGTTGTCCTCGACGGCCTTGGCTGCCACGCCGCCGGACGTTGTCCCCCGCCAGAAGCATCACGCGAGGCCTGAACATCCGCACGCCGCGTCTACGGCGAAGAACGAAAACATCATGGTCACCGCCGCGCTGCGGGCTGCGCACAGCGCGATCACCGATGTGTCTCGCAAGGACATGGATAGATTCGTCGCGGGCACAAGCCCTCTCAAGATTCTCGGCAGTCTGACGGGTGCGAACTTCGTGTCGAACGATCCGCTCGGTCTCGATATCTATTCCAAATCATTCTATGTACGTGGCTTCAACCAGAGCCAGCTCGGTGCCACTCTCGACGGCATTCCGCTCGGCGACCAGTCGTACAATAAATATAATGGCCTCGACATCAACTCGGCGATCACGCAGGATAATATTGCCAGGATGAATCTCAGCCAGGGCGGCGGAGATGTTACGCTTCCCTCGACCAGCGAGTTGGGCGGCGCGATGGAATTCTATTCCGCCGATCCGGCCGACAAAGCCGACGGCGTCGTCTCGCAGATGTTCGGCAGCTACAACAGCTATCGCACCTATGTAAAAGGCGACACCGGCACCTTTACCCCCTACGGCACCAAGGCCTACGTGTCCTACATGCGGGTCGATGCCGACAAATGGAAAGGCTACGGCGACCAGTTCACCCAGCAGGTCAATGCCAAGATCGTCCAGCCGATCGGCGACAACAGCAGCATCAAGGCCTTTTTCAACTGGAGCGATCTCGCCCAGTACGAATACCAGGATCTGTCGCTTGAACTCCTGCACAAGGTCGGCCAGCGCCTGGACAATTACGCGCCCGACTATCGCGCCGCCTACCTGGCCGCACAGGGCGTCTACCCCGCCTCATTCGCCTCGCTGTCCGATCCCGCCGATGCCGCCTATTACAATGGCGGGCAGGCCGAACGCGACTATCTGGGCGGCCTGACGCTCGATTTCGACATGGGCCACCATATCCGCTGGAAGACTCTGTTCTACGGCCATGGCAGCCAGGAATATTCGACTTGGGCCAACCCGTACGTCGCCTCGCCGACCGGCGCCCCGCTTTCGTTCATGGCCATCCCCGAACAGGTCCGCCGCCTCGGCTTCACCACCGAGATGACCCACACATATGGCAACAACGTGCTGCGCACCGGCGTATGGTTCGAAAACAATGCCTACAATATCGGCAAATATTATTATTCCGAACCCGTCCTCGGCCAGGGCGCCCCGATCGGCGCCATCGGTCCCTTCAACACCTATGGCGGCCCGTTCGCCCAGGTCTGGGGCATGGGCTTCAATACCAATACGGTCCAGTATCACCTGACCGACACGTACCATATCCTGCCCGGCCTCGCGATCACGGGCGGCTTCAAATCCCTGGTCGTCACCACCGCCGGCGGCGCGAACGAAAACGACGTCGGTTACACGCACGTCGATCAACTGCCCAACGGCAGCGTCACCTCGTCGGCCGCCTTCCTGCCGCACGTCAATATCGACTGGCATTTCCTCCATCATCACGAACTCTATTTCGACGTGGCCGAAAACATGCGCGCCTTCACCTATGAAGGCTACCAGTCCGGCAGCGTTCCCTCGCTATGGGGCGTCAAGAACCAGGCGGCATTCGACGTGGCACGCCGGACCCTGCGCCCGGAACGGAACTGGACTTACGTCGTCGGCTATCATTATTACGGCAAGGTCGTCTCGGCCTCGGTCGATGCCTACCGCTCCAACTTCACCAACCGCCTCGGCCTGATGGCGTCCGGTTCGCTGGTCAATCCGACCTCGACCGTCGGCAATCTGGGCGGCGTGAGCATGAACGGCGTGGACGCCGACATGGTGATCCGCCCGATCCGCCACCTCGCGATCGACAATAGCATCAGCTACAATCATTCGACCTACGACAACAACATCACCTCGGGCGGCGTGCTCTATCATCTGCAGGGCAAGAAGGTTCCCGCCTATCCCCAGTTCATGTACAAAACGAGCCTGATCTATACCTATCAGGGGCTCACGGCCCATTTCGATGCCAATTACGTCTCGCAGCGCTATCTCAGCTACACCAACGACACCAGCGTGCCGGGCTTTTGGATTACCAATGTCGGCGCGCGCTACAGCTTTGGCCGGCAGAGCATCTTCCGCGACCTCTCGGTCTCGTTCGATGTCTACAATCTGCTGAACACGCCTTACATCTCCACGGTGGGCGAGCAGGGCTTCCCTCTGACGGGCGACCGCCAGTCCCTGCTGGCGGGCTCCCCCCGCCAGTTCTTCGGCTCCGTCAGCGCCAAGTTCTGACGTGATGGAATCCCGCCGACGCACCTTCCTGCGGATCGCGACGCTCGAACTATGCGAACGGTTCGGTTTCTACGGTCTGCAGAGCGTCTCGGTCCTGTATTTCGTCAGGACCATGGGCCTGTCGGAACAGGGGGCCATCATGCTGTGGGGCGCGTTCAGCGCTCTCATGTTCGGTGTCCCTGTCTTGGGCGGCTGGCTGGGCGACCGGATGCTGGGCGCCCGGCGCACGGTCGCAGTGGCACTCGCGCTTCTGGCCATCGGCTATACCGGGCTGGCCGTCGGCGTGGGCGGCACGGCTGGCGTCTCCCTCGTTCTGGCCGTCCTGGTCTGCGGCGGCGGCATCTTCAAGCCCAACATCACCAGCCTGCTGCGTCACGCCTTCAGCGACGGTGACGACCGGCTCGATATCGTGTTCACCATCTACTACATGTCCATTAATATCGGGGCGACGATCGCGGCCCTCGCCATCCCCTTCCTCGCCGTGCATATCGGCTGGCAGGCCAGCTTCGGCGTCTCCGCCGCCGTGCTGTGGGCCGGCTTCGCCGTCTCGCTTACACTGCCGGCCACCGCGCCCCTGCCGACCGGCACGGCTGACCGCCGCCTGTGGCTGCTGCTCGTCGCCGGAATCGGCGCCGCCTTCACATTGCTGCACTACCCGGCCCTCGCCAGAACCTGCATCTGGATCGCCGCCGCCGCCATCTTGCTGATTTGGATCGTGCTCTACCGGCGCGCGGCATCGGCTTGGCGCTCGGGCCTCAGACTGTCCTTCGCCCTTCAGGCTGAGGCCATCCTGTTCTTCCTGTTTAACCAGCAGATCGCCACCTCCCTGACCGGCTTCGCGCGCGACCATGTGGAGGGCACCATCCGCCTTGCCGGCGCGGACTGGGTCGTGCAGCCCGGCCAGTTCCAGTCGCTGAACAATCTCTGGATCGTCCTCTTTGCCCCGTGCCTCGCCGCGCTGTATCATCGCGCGGAACGAAAAGGGCGCCCGATTTCCGTCCCCATCCGCTTCCTGTCCGGCTTCGTGCTGCTCACCGGCTCCTTCGTCCTGTGGCGGGCGGCCGCGCTAGCGGGCGCCGCCGGTCCGGTCTCCCCCTGGTGGATGGTTGCCGGGTACGCGCTGTTCTCGCTGGGCGAACTGCTGATCGCGGCCCTCGGCCTCGCCGTCATCGCCCGCTACGCACCGCCCGACGGCGTCGGCCGCCTGATGGGCTGCTTCTCGGTGCTGGGCGGTCTCGCAAGCTATCTCGGCAGCCTCGTCGCCACCGACGTCACCTACGGAGCAGCGGGCTCCGGCACGACTTCGACCACCGGCTACACCCATCTGTTCGGAAATCTCGCCGCACTCGCGGCCATCGTCGCACTCGCCTCCGCGCTGTTCATCCCTTTCGCCCGCAGGATGGACGCCCAATGGCGCCGCGCGCTTCCTCAGTCGGCTTCCTCCGACGAAACGCCCCTGGAAATCCTGCCATGACCACGCCTCCCGACGCGCCTCTCCCTCCCTGGCAATGGCCAGAAAACCGCTGGCGCGCTGCTGTCGGACGCGCCAGGGCCGGGCGCTCGCTGCATCCCGCCACATGGCCGGGCGGCGCGCGCTGTGCCTTCGCCATTTCCTTCGATGCCGACCACGATACGATCCCGCTCCGTGACAGCGACGAAAGTCCGATGCGGATCAGCCAAGGCCATTACGGCAACCGCCGCGGCGTGCCGCGCATCCGGGCCTTGCTGCAACGCCACGGCGTACCGGCAACCTTTTTCTACCCGGCCGTTTCCGCTCTCCTCTACCCCGACGAAGTGCGCGGTATCGTCGCCGACGGGCACGAAATCGGCATCCATTCCTGGATTCACGAACGCAATACCCATCTGAACGCCGAAACCGAGATGGCCCTGACCTCCCGCGCGCGCGACGTGCTGCAGGATATCAGCCGCAGGCCGGTCGTCGGCATCCGCACGGCAAGCTGGGATTTCTCGGTCAACACACTGTCCATCATCCGCCAGATGGGCCTGCTGTACGATAGCAGCCTGATGGCCGACGACGACCCTTACGAACTCATGCGGGACGGCGAAGCCACCGGCATCGTCGAACTGCCGCCCGAATGGATCAGGGACGACGCCGTCTATTTCAATTTCGATCGCTTCTCGGCCGTGCGCCCCTACACCGCCCCGCGCGACGTGCTGGACATCTTCACGGCCGAATTCCAGGGCGCCCATGACGAAGGCGGCCTGTTCCTGCTGACGCTGCATCCGCATATCAGCGGCCACCGCAGCCGCATCGGCGTTATTGCCTACCTGCTCGAGGCCGCCCGGCAGAAGGGCGATGTCTGGTTCGCCACGCACGAGCAGGTGGCCACCTGGTGCACGGCCCAATCGAACGGAAAGACATCATGACCAGCACGTCGACCCGCCGCCCCGTCATCGCCTTGCATGGCGGCTGCGGCGTCATGTCCCGCGCCCTCCTGTCCGAGGCGGAATGGGCCGACGCACGCGCCGACATCCGCGAGGCGCTCAAAGCCGGCTACGCAATCCTGTCCTCTGGCGGCCCCGCCGTCGCAGCCGTCGAAGCCTGCGTGATGGTCCTGGAAGACTCCCCGCATTTCAATGCCGGACATGGTGCCACGCTGAATGCCGCCGGGCAGCATGAACTGGATGCGTCGATCATGGATGGCGCAACCGGATTGGCGGGTGCCGTCGCGGGCGCACGGGCCGTGCGCAACCCGGTGCGGTTGGCCCGACGGCTCATGGAACAGAATATTCCCATGATGCTGGCCGGCCCGGCAGCCGACGAATATGCCGCTGCCCGTGGGTTGGAGACGATGCCGCAAGCCTATTTCACCACGCCGCGTCGGGCGGAAGCCCTGGCAACCATGCGCGCACATGACCGGCTAGGCACCTTCGCTAGCGAGAGCGAGAAGCACGGCACGGTCGGCGCGGTCGCATTGGATTGTGACGGGAATCTCGCAGCTGCCACATCCACTGGCGGCTTTGCCAACAAGGCGGTCGGCCGTGTGGGCGACAGCGCCATCATCGGCGCCGGCACCTACGCACGAAACGGCGTCTGCGCCGTGTCCTGCACCGGACAGGGCGAACAATTCATCCGCCATGTCGTGGCGCACGAAATCGCGGCGCGTATACGCTACGAGCACCGCCCGCTCGCCGACGCTGTCTGTGCGATCCTGGCGGAGGCATTCACGCCGCATGGAATCGGCGGCGGCGTCATCGCCATCGACCAGGCGGGCACGATCAGCGCGGAGTTCAATACCGAAGGCATGTTCCGCGGCTGGATCGACGCCGAAGGTACACTCTTCGTCGCCACCCACAGAGATTGAATCGCGAGATTCACGACATCGAAGCGAAGCGGCCCGGATGGGCTACGCGCAGACACGGAAAACCCGCGCTGGACCGTATCAGCTCGTATTTTCCGGAGAATCGGTGAAGGGAATCGAACCCTCGTATGCAGCTCGGGGAAACTGCCATCTTACCATTGAACTATACTCGCATCGCGACCAGCCATAACCTTACTTCAAGCGATCGTCCTGACGCTCTCGTATCAGCTGCAAGCGGGCATGTTAATATTGGTCGATTGCAGGTGGCCTTCCGAAGGTGTGGTGCGCCTTGCTTCGGAGCATGGGGGGGGAAGGGGGCTGCTGGCGCCGGGCTCCCTATTCTCTGCGACACAAGTTCCGCCGACTATGCTGCGTTTTACGTTGAGTGGGCAGTTACACGGCTGGAATGGAAGCTCACTCTTGCCGAAGGTAGGGTGGTTAGCTATATTGATTAGCTAAGGAGATGCCTCATGGCCCAGTTCTCGGTTCACGATGCCAAAACCAATCTGTCTCGCCTGATTGCCGACGCACTTGCGGGCGGTGAGGTGGTGATCGCGCGTGGTTCCGTACCCGTGGTGCGTCTTGTGCCCGTGGAACCGCAGGGACGTCGCGTGTTCGGAGCGCTCAAAGGCAGGGTCACTCTGGATAGGACCTTCAATGAAACGCTGCCCGACGAGGAATTGGACGGGTGGAATCTCGCTTGAGGCTATTGCTTGATACACATGCGTTGATCTGGTGGTTGGCGGGCGACGAGCATTTGAGCCGTCGCGCCCAAGAGGCCATAGCGGATGAGGTCAACGTGATAGCCGTGAGCGCGGCTTCGGCCATGGAGGTCGCAACCAAGTTTCGTATCGGTAAACTGCCGGGAGCGGCCCTGCTGGCGCAGGATTTTGAAGCTATTGTTGCCGGGCAGGGGTTCGTTGAGCTGCCAATCAGCGTTATTCATGCTCGCATCGCGGGTGAGATGAACATTGCTCATAAAGATCCGTTTGACCGTATCCTCATTGCCCAAGCGCAGGCCAAGGGTATGACGTTGATCTCCAACGAGGCCCTGTTTGACAACTTCGCCGTCAAGCGTCTTTGGTGAGCGAAGGGACTATGATTATGAAAAGATCAAGCGAGGGCAAAAAAGATCTTTTCAAAACAATTACCTAAACTCGCTTTGTTCTCACCTTGCGATTGTCGCAACTTGAGAAGCAATCCTGCCCCCGCAACCACCGATTCCCACATTGATGTTTTCGCAAGTCCTTTCAAGGACTTGCCCGGTTTCGTGTCTCTCTGATTCACGAATCTCAACAGCGTGCCAAGCTCGCCATAGAGCGTCGCGAAGATCTCGCCGCGCTTGTCGCCTGGTGAGAGAACGATCTTCTCGACCAGCGCGCGAACGGCCTCGGACGCTTCGGCCCGGTCCTCCTGCTGGTTCAGGCTCTCGGTCAGGCGCTCCACTTTCTTCCTGAAAATCGATGCGACGTTCGGATGGATGTCCAGTGTATCCTCCAGCTCGGAGGAGAGCAGGGCTTCCAGTTCGACCTTACGGTTTTCCAGCGTCTGCATATGGACCTTCATAGACGGCTGATACATCCCGTCAGTTATCGCTGTTATAATCCCGGCGATCCCCTTTTCGACTTTAGCGAGTTCGGCTTTCCATCCGGCGCTGCTTGCGCGGTGTTCGTGGTTCAGTCGGTTGGTCTCCTCCGCATACGCCTTCATAGCTTCCGCGGCCGCTTCGGGCGTCATCAGTTTGTGTTTGAGGCCGGCCAGAACGCGCTCCTCAAGATCGGGGCGCAGGATCGTTGCCTTGTTATGGCAGGAACGGTTTGCGATCCGGTTGGAGCATGCATAGCGGTCCTTCTCACGGAGCGAGTAGGTACCGCCGCAGACACCGCAGAAAATCATCCCCGAGAACAGGGATTTGGGACGGCGCATGCCGTTCATCCGGTTCACGGCGGATGCCCTGACCGCCGTGATGACGTTGGCGTATTGATCCGCGATCTTCGCCTGTCGGTCTCGGACCGCCTGCCAGAGTTCGTCATCGACGATGCGCAGTTCCGGCACGTCCGTCGTGATCCACGCTGATTCAGGATTCATCCGCGAGACGCGCTTTCCGGTGGAGGGATCTTTGAGGTAGCGCAGCCGGTTCCAGACCAGGCGACCGATATAGAGTTCATTGTTGACGATGCCCGTGCCACGCTGGACGTGCCCGCGGATCGTGGTGTCGATCCACGGCTTACCATTGGGACCGGGGATGCTCTCGTCGTTGAGCGTGCGCGCGATCGCGCGCGGGCCGACGCCAGCCGCGAAGTTTTTGAATATCCGACGGACGACACTGGCCTCGTTGGGGTCGATCTCCCGGTCGCCCCGGATCAGCTCGCCCCGTGCGTCCAGCTTCTTGATGACCCTGTAACCGTAGCAGAGACCGCCACCGGACTTGCCGTCCTCGACTCGCCCGCGCAGGCCGCGATGGGTCTTGGCGGCCAGGTCTTTGAGGAACAGGGCATTCATCGTGCCCTTCAGGCCGACATGCAGTTCGCTGATTTCGCCTTCCGAGAGCGTGACGATGGTGACGCCGGCGAATTTCAGGTGTTTGAACAGGGTCGCCACATCGGCCTGGTCGCGTGAGATACGGTCCAGCGCCTCGGCCAGCACGATGGTGAATTCGCCGCGTTGCGCGTCCTGCAACAAGGTCTGGATACCGGGGCGGAGGATCATGCTGGCGCCGGAGATGCCCGCATCCTTATAGGCACCGGCGATTTTCCATTTCTCGCGTTTCGCATGTTCCCGGCAGATGCGGAACTGGTCCTCGATCGAGGCGGCCCGCTGGTTGTCGGAGGAATAGCGGGCATAGAGCGCGACGCGAATCATGGCGGGACTCCAGAGCGGTCTTTCGGTTTGGGAAGGCGAAAGAGCTTACCTCGGGTCCGCCCTCCGGGCGGTAGTCAATTCGACAGGGTGACGATCACGATTTTTGTCCGGGGACGGACGGGCGGCGGGTGCGCCGTCTGGCACGCTTCTGGCGCTCATAGTCTTCGCGCGCCATCTGGCGACCGATCATGCGGGCCAGACGCAGCACCGTGGCATCCGTCAGATGTGGCGAGGCGTCGCCCTGCTCCGGCAGGATGACGTCGATCCGTGCGATCTTGCCGGGTGTGCCCATGGTTCTTCTCCGGGTGGTTTTGGAAACCATTGGTCAGGGTCTGTAGCCTTTGGAAAAGAACGAAATCGTCCGATGCGACAATCGGCGGTGTTCGCGTAGGTAATCGGACGGATCCGGGAACAGCGGTTGAAAGGTTTCGCGAAGCTGCGCGATCTCGTGCGGACCCGCAGGCTACGATTCGCAAATGAGTGAGTGAAGCAGACAGGCGGCAATCGCTCTCATTCGAGGCTTAAATCGGGACTTTGCCCGCGCTTGAAAGCGGACATCATGAAAACCGGCTTAGATATTCTGCAACTATCTTCATCCCGGCCTATGAGGCGCACGAGAACTTAGCCTTGCCAGGAAAGACGGTTACATTGCGTGCTTTAGACCCGCGCGCACGAGCCACTTGTTCGCCGGGAAACTGGTGGCAAAGCCCGTCAACATGGCGACCTGCATCCAGATCCAGAAACCGCTGTCCCAAATTGTCAGGCTGGGGGCAACAGCCAGCCGAAGTCCCATGACGGCGAACATACCGATCTCAAAAGCGACAATAGACAACGTGTCGGCCTTAAGAGCCGCGCCAAGAGCGTCGTCAAATGTCATCTCCGGCTGCATGGGACGGATAGACCAGTATTGAAAAGCGATGCCAAGCAGGAAGGCCAGCGCAAAATCCAGGAACCAGCTTGCGACTAGACCCGAACCGAGGAAGGTCAGGGACAAAGCGCCGACGACCGTCTCGCCGATGAGATCACCCAACACGCAACCGCCGCCGCAGTGCGTGGTGCTGACGAAGATAGAGCGCGCGGAAACGGTATGGCTGGCAGAAGAGGTGTGCATGTGCTGGTGGTGTTGAGCGCCAGCATGATCTTTTGCACCGGGCGACAAACGACCGAAGGCTATATACAACCATCCTGCGACCGGACCGAAATAGAGGCCGGTCAGCGGCCAGGTAATGTTCATGATCGCCATATGCTGCTTGTGTCTGACGCAGTCCGCCGCGATCAGAAGGACGGTCAGAACGGATAACGCCAGCCATAGATCCTCAAGGATGACCACGGACTCTAACCCCGACATCGTTTGACATAACTGATGTAAAAGGCCATTTGGCGAGAAAGTTGTCTCTATTAATTTCCGAGTGTTGGTTTTCTCTTCTAGAAGCCGACCTTCTGCTGCCCCTCCCTGTCTGTTGATGATGTGTGAGAGTAGGTAGCGGCAGGAGGCCCGTCCCCCCGAGGGTCTGGAGCCCGTTTGGGAACATGGGTCTCTTCCGCCCCCTGAACTGCCTGTCTGCTCAATGATAAGGAATCAGAGAGGCGGCAGTTGCACGCATCTCGGACGTCCGAGAATACAACGTACCTGCCTCAGATCGGACGTCGCGTCGGCGTCTCCACGAACGTTGATTGTCGATCAGCGTTCGCTCGATTTTTGGCCCTCAGGTATCAACATCTCAAAGGTGTTTTCCTTTTCGTAAGGCGAAATACCTGCTTGAAGTGCCCCTGCTAAATGTGAAAGGCGCCTGAATGACTTGGACACCCGCTTCATCCCGCTACGAATCCGCGTCGTTTCGGCGCTGTGGCCGCTCCGGACTCGATCTGCCGCTCATCTCGCTCGGACTTTGGCACAACTTCGGCGGTGACGACGTGTTCGAGACCGGCCGCGCGGTCATCCGCCATGCATTCGATAACGGGATCACGCATTTCGATCTGGCGAACAACTACGGGCCACCCTACGGCTCGGCCGAGGAAAACTTTGGCGCGATCCTGAAAAAGGACTTCCAGGGTCACCGCGACGAAATGATCATTTCGTCGAAAGCTGGCTGGGATATGTGGCCCGGCCCTTATGGCAATGGCGGGTCACGCAAATATCTGCTGGCATCGCTCGATCAGAGCCTGCGCCGAATGGGGCTCGACTACGTCGACATCTTCTACTCCCATCGTCCCACACCCGATGTGCCCCTGGAGGAAACGATGGGCGCGCTCGTGCAGATGCACCGTCAGGGCAAGGCCCTGTATGTCGGGATCTCGTCCTATGGTCCCGAACGAACCCGTCAGGCCGCGGAGATACTCCGGTCCGCAGGTGTTCCCCTGCTGATCCACCAGCCGTCCTACTCGATGCTCAATCGCTGGATCGAGACGGACCTGTTGAACACCCTCGAAGACATCGGCGCCGGCTGCATCGCCTTCTCGCCGCTGGCGCAGGGCCTGTTGACGAACAAGTATCTGAACGGCGTGCCCGACGCCTCGCGTGCCGCAGCAGAAGGCTCCTTCAGCCGCGAGATGCTCAGCGAGCAGAATCTCGCCCATGTCCGCGCACTTAACGAAATGGCACAAGCGCGTGGGCAATCTCTGGCCCAGATGGCCATCGCATGGATTCTGCGTGACCAGCGCGTCACGTCCGCCCTCATCGGGGCGCGCAACGTAAAACAGCTGAGCGATTCGCTCGACGCGCTGAAAAAGCTCGATTTCAGCGAAGCCGAACTTCACGAGATTGACGCCCACGCACAGGACGGCGGCATCGATCTCTGGCGCGGCCTTTCGGACTGAATACCCGATCGATACGACCGTCGCCGCCATGACGCGCGCGGTGCGGCGACCCCTGCGCGGCGACACATATAACTACGAAATATAGTGATATTTTTGGGATATTGACGCGATAGCGCGCTAGTATATCGTAAGGACGAACATCAGTCGTCTTTTAGGATAGCCCATCGTGGTGTTCGCTTTTTCATATGTCCCCGCGGGCGCCCGCAGATGGCCTCTTGTCGGAATGGCGGCGATCGGGGCCGGGATGCTGCTGCATTATCAGGCCGAAGCGGCCTCTGACCTGAAACATCCCCGGATATCGGATCCGCACCATAAACAGCGTGCTCGAACCGGGTCGGCCCCGGAAGACATTACCGTAACGGTGCGGCGGCGGAGCGAGCCCCTGCAACGCACGCCGGTCGCCGTGTCCGTTTTCAACGCGCGACAGGCCGATCGCCTGAATGCGCATGATCTCGGCAGCATGTTGGCCTTCGTTCCGGCAGCCAGCTTCCAGACGGCCGCATCCGCCAATGATCGCGTCGTCTTCATCCGCGGCATCGGCACGACATCGACCTCGCCTGGCGTGGAGCCGTCGGTTTCCACGGTGATCGACGGCGTCGTGATGGCACGCGCCGGAGAGTCCCTGTCCGAACTGATTGGCTTGGATCACATCGAAGTTCTGCGTGGACCGCAGGGAACGCTGTTCGGCAAGAACGCCTCCGCAGGTGCCGTGAACATCGTGACGTCACAGCCGACCGAGGCATTTCACGCATTCGCCGACGCATCCTATTTTACGTCGACGGAATATCGTTTGACCGGGGGCGTCTCCGGTACCCTGATCCCGGGTAAACTGATCGGTAATTTTGTGGCTCTCGCCAGCGGTTACGACGGCAACGTCGACAACGTCGCACTCGGAAAGGAGGTCAACGGTTACCAGCATCGCGGTTTCCGCAGCAAGCTGGCCTGGACCCCGGACGACGATACGCGGGTGACGCTCGGTCTCGACTACGTCCATGCCAACGATCCGGTCGTGAACGGTGTTTTCGTCGCCACGTCGCGCAAGGCCTATCCCACGAACGCCGTCACGACAAATCCGGCTCTGCAACGCGTCCTGCGATCGGAAGGGATCACGCCATCGCGCGACAATACGACGATCAGCAACAATGCGCTCAGCCAGTCGCTTGATGATAATGGCGGCGCATCCATCACCGTCGACCGGAAACTTGGTGGCGACTATGACCTGACGGCGATCTCCGCCTATCGTCGCTGGGAAAACCGGCAGAACCAGGATTACGATCAACTCTCCCAGGCGTACGCCGGTTTTCCGCAAGTCTATGATCAGGGACGTCTCGCCTTCTGGCAGGCCTCGCAGGAACTGCGGATCGCATCGCCCAAAGGTCATTTCATCGATTATGTCGCCGGTCTTTACTACCTGCATACCGACAGCCAGACAGGCTATGGCCGGGACGTCGATGCGTTGCCCGGCGACGCCAATCGCAGCGCCGACGGCCAGATGAATTACGGTGTTGTCGGAAACAACTATGCAATCTTCGGCGAAGGCAACGTCAATTTCACAAAGCGCTTCCGGGCCATTCTGGGCTTGCGGCTGTTGCGCGATGACCTGAGTTATAATTTCAATCGGACCTCGACACTGTCAGGTTCCACGCTCGGTATCCGCCCTCCCTTCGGCAGCAGCGGATCGACCGCGCATAACGGCTATGGCGATCGCATCGGTCTTCAATACGACGTCGCCCGCGATATCAATGCGTATTTCACCTATTCCCGAGGCTACAAGGGGCCGGCATTCAATGTGTTCCCTAACATGCAGGCCACGGACGAACGGGCCCTCCGCCCGGAAACCAACAACAGCTTCGAGGTCGGCCTGAAAAGCCAGTTCCTGCACCGCAAGGTCACGGTCGACATCGCTGGCTTCATCGAGAACTTTTCGAACTATCAGGCCAATCTTCCCCAGTTCGTGAACGGCGGGTTCGTGACCGAACTGATCAATGCGGGCTCCGTGTCGACAAAGGGCGTCGAAGGAGACTTCGTCTGGCGCCCCGCCGGTGGCCTGACGCTCAACGCCAATTTCGCCTACACATACGCAACGGTCGGACGTTTTTCGTGCCCGGTGGGCGCTGCGGCGTCCTGTAACGTCAATGGTCAGCCATTGCCCTTCGTTCCATGCTGGAAAGCCGTTTTTGGAGCTGACTATACGCGCCCGCTCAACGACCGGTTCGATTTCAACGTGAGCAGCGTCTATAACTGGCAAAGCCGCGTGCAATATTCACTGGCTGAAACGCCCGACACAATTCAGCCTGCTTACGGCATCTTGAATATGAGCATGGGCTTTACGGACGTGCCGAACAAGTTGCGTCTGACGTTGGTGCTGCGCAACATCCTCAACCAGCATTACGCGTCCTATCTGAAATATGGCAACGAAGCGGGTGTGACGGC
>Ga0157365_10000518_pt1 | contig 16640 bp, 12 predicted proteins | sample AttsexASBM3_FD_111478 | JGI IMG/M metagenome (GOLD analysis project Ga0157365, IMG submission 111478) | Fungus gardens microbial communities from leaf cutter ant in Ribeirão Preto, State of São Paulo, Brazil - Atta sexdens ASBM3 | ecosystem: Host-associated > Fungi > Mycelium > Unclassified ... | reverse complement strand
CAGCGCAGCGGTAATCAGCGGTCGCGACCCCGTCGTTCGGTCGTTCATCAGTTTGGCATCAGGTTCGTCGGCTATGGGGGCGCCTCACATCGCAGCGCCGAGGTTCCATGTCGTCGATTTCCCCCGAGCCCGCTTCCCCGAACAGGCTGTCGCGCGTGCGACAGATGGCGCTGGTGGCGGTCGCGGCGGTCGCGCTGCTGCTGGTTGTGGTCATCTCACGCCTGTTTCACGCCCAGCAACCCGACCCGGCGGAGCCGCCCGCGACCCAAGGGGTGTTTCAGGCAACGCCGGATCAGTTTGCCGGGCTGCAGATCCAGACGGTCAAAGCCAGCCCTGCTGCCAGCTTTGTGCGCGCAACAGGCATCATCACCACCGATGACGATCATTCGACCCCCGTACTGCCGCCCCTGACCGGACAGATTACCGACGTTCTGGTCGAGGCGGGGCAGACCGTCACGCGCGGCCAGGCGCTGGCGATTGTCCGCTCCACCGAGCGCAGCCAGGTGCGCGACACGCTGGTCACCGCATCGGCACAGCGCGACACCGCGCGCTCTCAACTGCAGATTGCCAGAAACAATGCTCATCGGCAGGAAATGATCTTCAGGAACGGCGGCGGCGCGCAGCGGGATTACCAGCAGGCCCAGACCGACCTGATCGCCGCGCAGGCAACGCTCAGAACGGCCGAAGCCGCCTATGCCGCCGCTGAGGATCAGGTCCGGATTCAGGGCGGCACGCCCGCCGAGCTGAGTCGCCTGGGCACCAGTGACGGGGATGCACTTGCCACCATCCGTGCCCCGATCAGCGGCGTCATCGCGTCGCGGGCCGTCTCGGTCGGACAGTTTCTGACATCGAACGCCGATACGCCGATCTTCGTCATAACCGATCCCGCCACCGTCTGGCTGGTCGCGCAGGTGACAGAGGCGGATGCGACGCACATCCACGTCAACGATACGCTTGACGTCACCACGCCCTCATCCCCCGGGCGGGTGTTCTCTACGAAGGTCAGCATGGTGGGTGCCGGGCTGGACCCGGTGACCCACCGCCTGCCGGTTCGCGCCGTCATCGACAATCCGGGCGGAGTGCTCAAGCCCCAGATGTTCGCGAACTTCGTCATCCGGACGGTGGACGCCGATCCGCAGGCGCCTGCCGTCATTACCGTTCCAGCCGCCGCGGTGATCCGCGAAGGCGACGATGCGCGGGTGTGGATTGCGGAACCCGGCAACCGGCTGGTCGCCCGGCCGGTCCAGATTGCCGACGGCCCGGACGAGGACAGCGTGATCGTCACCTCCGGCCTGAAACCCGGCGAGCAGATCGTCACGCGGGGTGCCCTCTTCGTCAACGAAGCCGGCATTCCGGGCTGAATGACATGAACCGTTTCGTTGCCCTTGCGCTGCGCCAGCGCGTTCTTGTGGTTCTGATGCTGGTCGTGATGCTGGCTGCAGGCGGCTTCGCATTCGCGAAACTCAACATCGAAGCCTATCCCGATCCGGTGCCCCCGGCTGTCGAGGTCGTGACCCAGAATACGGGCATCTCGGCCGAGGAGATCGAGCGTAACATCACCATTCCGATCGAGGTCGGCATGGCGGGCATCCCGCACATCACCTCCATCCGCACGATTTCGCTGTTCGGGCTTTCGGACGTGAAGGTCCAGTTCAGCTACGATTATACGTTCGAGCAGGCACAGCAGCAGGTGATCAACCGCCTGAGCCAGATCGACGGGCTGCCCTCCGGCGTTACGCCCGGCATCTCACCCGTCAGTCCCATCGGCGAGATCTATCGCTATCGCGTGGTGGGTCCGCGCGGATATTCGGTCATGGACCTCAAGACCATCGAGGACTGGGTGGTCGAGAGGCGGATCAAGGCGATCCCCGGCGTGATCGACGTGACCGGCTGGGGCGGCAAGACCCGCACCTATGACGTCGTGATCGACAAGAGCCGCCTTGAGGCCGAGGGCGTCACGCTGGCCAATGTCATCGACGCGTTGAACAAGAGCAACGCGAACGTGGGTGGCCAGACCGTTCGGATCGGACCGCAGAGCGCCATCGTCCGCGGCGTCGCATTGATCCATTCGGTTGCGGATATCGATCGTGTGCTGGTCGGCACCAACGGCAGTGCACCGGTCAAATTGCGCGACGTGGCAACCGTGAAGATTGGCAATCTGCCGCGGCTGGGCATTGCCGGCCAGAATGACGACGACGATATCGTGCAGGGCACCGTGCTGATGTATCGCGGCGCGCAATCCAGCCCAACGATCGCCGCAGTTGAAGCCGAGATCCGGACGATCAACGCCTCGGGCGTGTTGCCGCCGGGGGTTCAGCTCAAGCGGATTTACGATCGCTCCGGCCTGATCAGTCTGACGACGCACACCGTGATCCATAACATGCTTGAAGGCGTGGTTCTGATCTTCATCCTGCAGTGGCTGTTTCTGGGAAATCTGCGGTCTGCCCTGATCGTGGCGGCGACGATTCCGTTTGCGCTGTCCGTTGCGGTCCTGATTCTGACGATTTCCGGGGAGTCCGCCAATCTGCTGTCGGTGGGCGCGCTGGATTTCGGGCTGATTGTCGATGCGACGGTCATCATGGTGGAAAACATCTTCCGCCATCTGGTCGAGCGCAGCCACGCGGTTGAACGCGGCACCGATCGCTATTCCCGGCGCAACCGGATGAGTGCGATCCTGGCGGGTGCAGGACAGGTCAATCAGGGCATCTTCTTTGCTGCAGCAATCATTATCGCAAGTTTCCTGCCGCTGTTCACCCTGTCCGGTGTGGAGGGGCATATTTTCGGACCCATGGCCAAGACCTATGCCTATGCGATTGCCGGTGGTCTGATCGCGACCTTTACCGTCTCACCGGTTCTGGCTGCATTGCTGTTGCCCGACCGGCTGAGCGAGGTGGAAACCTGGATCGTCCGGCGGGTGCGAAACCTGTATGAACCCGCCGTGCGCTGCGCGTTGGCCAACCGGGTGATGACCCTTGGCGTGGCGCTGGTTCTGGTGGTCGGCACCGGGCTTGCGACGCGCACGCTCGGGGTCGAATTCCTCCCCAAGCTCGAGGAAGGCAATATGTGGATCCGCGCGACGATGCCGGCCTCCATCTCGCTGGAGGAGGGGCAGAGCGTCGTCAACGAGGCACGGCGGATCATCGCGAGTTACCCCGAGGTTGAAACCGTCATTTCCCAGCATGGCCGCCCGGATGACGGAACCGACGCCACCGGCTTCTTCAATGCCGAGTTCTTCACCCCCCTCAAACCATTCGATCAGTGGCCGCACGGGATGACCAAGGCCATTCTGACGCAGGATATGCAAACCCGGCTTGCAGCGCGCTTTCCCGGCGTGGACTTCGCATTCTCGCAGTATATCGAAGACAATGTCGAAGAAGCCGCATCCGGGGTAAAGGGCGCGAATTCGATCAAGCTGTTCGGACCCGACCTTGAAACGCTCGAAGCCACCGGCAAGCGGATCGAGGCAGCAATGGCCAAGGTGCCGGGAATTACCGACCTTGGCGTGTTCGAACTGCTGGGCCAGCCGACGGTTCGGATCGTGGTCGATCGCGACAGGGCCGCGCGCTATGGCCTGAGCCCGCAGGACATCAATCAGGTGGTCCAGACTGCGATCGGCGGCCAGTCGGCCGGGGACCTGTACGAGCGCGGGACCGATCGCCATTTCCCGATCGTCGTGCGTCTTGCCCCCTCGCAACGACAGAGCATCGGCGCAATCCGCCAGATCACGGTCGGCGCGCCCGGGCCCAACAACAGCACGATCCAGGTGCCGTTGAGCGAGGTTGCCGATGTGCGGCTGACCACTGGCGCATCCTTCATTTATCGCGAGCATCAGGAACGCTACATCCCCATCAAGTTTGCCGTGCGCGGGCGCGATCTGGGGGGGGCGGTGACACAGGCCCAGCACGTCGTCGCGCACGAGGTGAAACTGCCGTCCGGCTATCATCTGGAATGGGCTGGCGAACTCTCGAACCTTCAGGACGCGGTCACGCGGCTTGAAATCGTGGTGCCGATCAGTCTGGGGCTGATCCTGATGCTGCTGTTCATGAATTTCGGGTCCGGCCGTGACATGCTGCTGGCGGCATCGGTCATGCCGATGGCGCTGGTGGGTGGGGTGTTGGCATTGATCCTGACGGGCACGGCGTTTTCGATTTCCGCGGCCATTGGCTTCGTCGCGCTGCTGGGGATCTCGGTCATGGACGGGATTATCGTGCTGAGCGCCTTCAATCAGGCCATCGACGAGGGCCTGCCCCGCCACAGGTCGCTGCTCAAGGCGTGCGAGCACAGTCTGCGCCCGGTGCTCATGACATGTCTGGTGGCCGCCATCGGTCTGGTCCCGGCGGCATTTTCCAGCGGCATCGGCAGTCAGGTGCAGAAGCCGCTGGCGATCGTGGTGGTCGGCGGCATGGTGCTCGCGCCGCTGTTGATCTTGCTGGTGCTGCCCGTGCTGATCGACATTTTTTCCCGGCATATCCCGCCGACCGACGAGCTGCAGTCGGAGGCATCGGCATGAAGAGCGCGCCTGTCTGGCCGATCCTGCTCTGTCCGGCGCTTCTGCTGTCCGGCTGCACCGTCGGGCCGGATTTCAAGACCCCGGCTGCGCCAGCCAGCACCCACTATACCCCGGATGCGCTGAAAACCCACATCCCTGCGACCTCCACCACGTCCGCCCAGACGCTGGTGGAAGGTGCACCGGTGCTGCCGCGCTGGTGGACGCAGTTTCAGTCCCCGGCACTCAACCATCTGGTCGACATGGCGCTGGCGGCCAACACGGACATCGCGGTCGCCGATGCGTCGCTGCGGCAATTGCGCGATCAGGCCGCAGCCACCGCCGGGGCACAGTTGCCCTCGGCCAGCATCGGGTATCAGGCAGCGCGCACGCAGGCTTCCCAGACCTATTCCAACCCGGTCGCCGATCCGACGGTCTATGTCTACAGTCTGCACACCCTGTCGCTGAGTGTGTCCTACACGCTCGATATTTTCGGCGGCCTGCGGCGGCAGTCGGAATCCGCACGCGCCACAGCAGAGGGTGCGGCGTTCAAGTTGCAGGCAGCGCGGCTGACCGTGGCGGCCAATACGGTCGTTGCCGCCATCGACGAAGCCGCTCTTCGCAAGAAAATCGACGCGACGCGCGAGGGGCTGGACGCCGCACGGAAAGTGCTGGCCCTGATGCGCGTGCAGCAGGCTGCGGGCGCAATCGGCACGGCGGATGTCGCCGCGCAGACGGCGGTGGTGGCGCAGGCCGAAGCCTCGGTTCCCGCACTGGAAAAGGCGCTGGTCGCCCAGAGGGCGGCGTTGTCGATCCTGCTGGGTCGCGAAACGGGCGAGCCGCTGCCGCCACTGGTGGATCTCGATACGCTTACCCTGCCAGCCGACCTTCCGGTGTCGCTGCCATCCACCCTTGTGCGTCAGAGGCCCGATGTCCGCGCCAGTGCCGCAGCGATGCATTCCGCCAGTGCGGCCCTCGGCGCTGCGATCGCCGCGCGGTTGCCATCCATCACGCTGAGTGCAAATGGCGGCGGCCAGGCCCTGCTGTTCGCCGATATGTTCAAGGACGGCAATCCGTTCTGGACTCTGGCCGGTGGGGTCGCGCAGACCATCTTCAACGGCGGGGCGCTGATGAACCAGCAACGCGCGGCCAAGGCCGCCCTCGACGGGGCGAAGGCCCAGTACCGCGCGGCGGTTCTTGGTGCGTTCAGCGACGTCACCAATGCGCTGACCGCTGTGGACGCGGACGCGCGGCTTCTGTCATCGGCCGAAACTGCTGATTCTGCGGCGCGCGAAAATTCCGGCTACCTCGCGTATCAGCTGCAACTGGGGCAGGTCGGCAGTCTAGCGCTGCTGAATGCGACGGCAACACGGGTTGCCACCGCGACTGCCCTTGTCGATGCCCGCGCCGCACGCTTCAGTGACGTCGCGGCGCTGTATCAGGCGCTGGGGGGTGGCACCTCGCCATAGGGACGGCGCGTGTCCGTGCAGTGCAATTGATCTTGTTTTGTTCTCCGCATCCGCGCTAGATACGCCGTCATGGTGGAAGAGCGCCCTCTTGAGACCCGTCGCATCATCCATGTCGACATGGATGCGTTCTATGCCTCGGTCGAGCAGCGCGATAATCCGCAGTTGCGGGGTCTGCCGATTGCCGTTGGCGGGTCGAAGGCACGCGGGGTCGTGGCCGCCGCCAGCTACGAAGCGCGAAGGTTCGGTGTGCGTTCCGCCATGCCCGCCACCATTGCACGCCGCAAATGTCCCGAACTGGTCTTTGTGCCGCCGCGCTTTGATGCGTATCGCGCTGTCTCCCGCCAGATTCACGCGATTTTCGAACGCTACACCCCGATGATCCAACCGCTGTCGCTGGACGAAGCGTATCTCGACGTGACGGAGCCTTTACGCAGCCCGGGTTCTGCAACCGGCATTGCTGCGGAAATTCGCGCGGCCATTCATGCCGAGACCGGCCTGACGGCATCTGCGGGCGTGTCCTACAACCGTTTCCTGGCCAAGCTGGCGTCCGATCACCGTAAGCCGAACGGTCTGTTTGTCATTACACCGAACATGGGGCCGCCCTTTGTCGAGACACTGCCGGTGGGACAGTTTCACGGCATCGGACCAGCGACCGCTGCGCGCATGAACGCACTGGGCCTGCACACAGGGCTGGATCTGCGGCGGCAAACACTGGATTTCCTGGTGCATCATTTCGGCAAGGCCGGACGCTTTTACCACGACATTGCCAGAGGTCGCGATGACCGCCCGGTGGTATCCGACAGACCGCGCAAATCGATCGGGTCCGAGACGACGTTCGAGCGCGATCTGATGGAGGCAGCCGAGATGCAGGGTGCGCTGACCTTGCTGGTCGACAAGGTCTGGGCGCTGGCGGCAGGGCGGCAGATCGCTGCGCGGTGCGCGACCGTCAAAGTCCGGTACAGCAATTTTCAGCAGGTTACACGCAGTCGATCGCAACCGCTGCCCTATGGATCGCGCGATATGCTGCTGCACGCTGCGTTCGCGTTACTGCAGACCGCATTGCCGGACCGGCAGGGTGTGCGGCTTCTTGGCCTCTCGCTTTCGGGGCTGGACGCCGGCGCAACCGGGCCCGGCGATCAACTGACGCTTCTTTAGCGCGCATGGACCCCACTGCCGCTCAGAGCGCCAATCGATCGATACCAAGACCGCGCAGATCGTGCGGGGACGCGCCATGCAGGATCAGATCGGCAATAACGTCGCCCACAATCGGGACCAATGCAAAACCGTGACCGGAGAACCCGAACATATGATAGACGTTCGGCGCTCTTACCGACCGTCCGATCACCGGCAGAAGATCGCGCGTCTTGCCCTCCAGCCCTGTCCATGCCCGGACGATCTGGACGGTCGCGATCGCGGGGAACAATCGCTGCGCGGCAAGTGCCCCCCGTGCGAGTGCGGGAAAATCAACGTGCGTGACGCCCGCTTCGAAATCCGCTGTCCCCTGTAAACCTCCGCCAACCACGAGCGTCCCCTGAGCGGACTGTTTGAACGACAGTCCCCCCTGCACGATGCTCACCACCGAGGCGAACGTCGGCTTCACGCGCTCGGTCACGAACACCATGGACGCCTTGTATCCGAAATCGATTGGTTCACCGACCATGGCGCAAACCTGCGCGCCCCACGCACCGGCAGCATTGACGATCGTGTCGACGCTCCAGTTGTCCGTTTCGGTCGTCACGCTCCACCGACCACCGTCCCGTTCAATGGCCCGCACCACCTGCTGTTCGCGCAGATCCGCACCGGCAGATGCGGCAGCCTGACGAAACGCCGCGATGGTCCGATGGGGATCGGCCGCACCGTCGCGAGGTGTATGGAGCGCTCCGACACAATGGCTGCCGAGATGCGGCACCAGGCGACGCAATTCGGTCGCATCGATCAGTTCCTCATGAGTGTGACCAAGTGCTTGCAGGAGCGCGACGCGGTCCGACAGTTGCGCGAACTCGGCCTCGTTCTCGGCGATTTTGAATTGTCCGCCTGCGTGAAAGCCACAGTCATCACCGACGAGAGAGCTGATATCATGCCATTTTTCCACCGCCGCGAGCGACAGTTTGATCTCCGCCGGGTCGCGCCACAATGCGCGCACACCTGCGGCCGTTGCACTGGAAGCCCTGCGGCCGATCCACGACCGCTCCAGAACCACAACGTCCTGTCCCCGCCGTGCAAGTTCGAGCGCACAGGCAAGCCCGTGCAAGCCGCCGCCGATAATGGCCGTCTCCGCACGCCGCGAGGTCATGGCGCGTCCGTGGGCCCGGCAAGAGCCGCCAGATCACATATCCTGATGGGGCGCAGCGGTGGCCGGACGCGAAAGGGTTCGGACATCTTGATCGGATGCAGGTCGCGCTCCGCAATCAGGCTCGCGACGGTATAACCGCACTGTCGGCCCTGGCAGGGTCCCATTCCGGCCCGTGTGCGTGCCTTGACGTGATTCACGTCGAAACTGCTGGTGGCCTGCGCCCGTATGTCGTCGGCCCGCAATTCCTCGCATCGACACACAAGTGTGTCTCCACGCGGCAGGAAGATGGATGCGCGCGGCGTAAACATGTGATCCAGAAAGCGACGGATGCCCATCGCGCGACTGCATCTCTTCCGGGGCCGCGCCGCCGCCGTTTCGACAGCTTGCGGCGTCAACTGTCCCAAGGAGGCCGCCACCCCCAGTCCCGCCAGTATGCCACGCTGAATTGCCACCGCGGCACCCCCGATACCGGCCGCATCGCCTGCGACGAACACGTTGGGCACCGTGCTCTCACCCCAGCGGTTCAGTACCGGCGCAAACGCGTGTTGCCGTCGATCGTGCCGGATCGCGCATCCAAGGCTGCGGGCGACATGAAGCTCAGGAATCACACCTTCATGGACCAGCAGCGTGGAGGTCTCGATCTCCCCCGTGCGCCCATTGGCTGTGCGATAGCGCACGCGCTCCAGTGTTCCATGTCCAACGGCCTCGATATCCGTCACATGCTTTATGTAGCGCCCTGCGTGGCGGCGCAGATGCGCATACCAGCATAATCCCTTGAAAAGATCGCGACCTGAATACAGCAGCGCGGATAGTCCCGGCTGCACGCTGTGCCGCAGGGGGGTGGCCGGGCGTGTGTCGAGAAATCCGGCGACAGCGCCACCGGACTTGATGAGTTGCTGGGCATAAAGCAACGTCAGCGGACCGCTTCCGGCAATCCATACGGGCTTGTCCGGGATCGCGCCCGGTGTTTTCAGCAGAATCTGCGCCGCACCGACTGTCATGACACCTGGCAACGTCCATCCGGGGAACGGGCATGGTCGTTCCTGCGCGCCGGTTGCGATAATCACCGAACGCGGCTCGACCCTGTGCATCTGGTCTCCTGCCTTCAGGTAACTGCGTAATGACGGTTCGATCTGCCACACTGTCGTCGAGGCCATGTAGGCAATGTCGGCCGATCTGAATGCCCTGACGGTTTCCATTCCGCGCTGATATTCCGCACCGAATGCTGCAGCCCGTCCGTTATTGGTGTTCGCCTCGATCCCGCGCCAGATCTGGCCACCGGGCGCGGGCTGTTCGTCCACCACAAGTACATCGAGCCCCGCCTGGCAAGCCGCCAGTGCGGCACTCATACCCGCAGGACCGGCACCGACGATCAGAACGTCCGGCGTCAGCATTCAGGCACCAGAGCGCGCGCGCCCCGCTGTCGACATGCCTTCATACCGTCGGTCACACGGGTCTGACAGGCCCGCACCACGCCCTCGTTCTCCACGAACATCAGGCACTCGAAGCACGCACCCATCATACAGTAAGGCGCGCGCTCAGATCCGGAAATCGGTGTCTGTCGGCTCCATGCCTCCGTCTGCCGCACAAGCAGGGAGGCCAGTGTCTCCCCCCTGATGGCGATAACCGGGCGGCCATCCAGCTCAATCGTGACCACGTCGTTCGTGTCCGGGGGTCGCTGCAGCAGTTTGAACATCGGGCCCTCGGACTGACTGTTCCTAAAACGCCGAAGAAACACTCATGACCATCGTCAACGGCGCAGACAGGAAGTATGCGGGTGTCGATCCGGCCACTGTGACGCCGTTAAGGCTGCGTGTCGTCACCGCGTTCGGCGTCACCGTGCTGATACCGCCCAGATACGCCGTGTTCGAAAGGTTCATGAAGTTCAGGCGCAGAATTGGCTGCTGCAGGAACAGGACTTTCGGAAGGTGATACCCGAAACCCAGATCGACCGTTTTGTAGGCAGGCATGCTCTGGTCGTTCATGAACGTCGAATACTGGGAGTCGACCCACCGGAACGTCAGATTGGCGAAGAACGGACCGTGCGTATACATCACACCGATATTGGCCATCCATTTGGGGCTCGTGACGGCAATCTTGCCCGCTGTTGGCAGGATCGCGTTCCCGGTTGTGAAATTATTGTCCATCGTGGCATGCAGATATTGCCCGTTTGCATAAGGTGTGAAGCCATAGATCGGATGCAGGGCGATTTCCGCACTTGCTCCGCGAATGGTCTCGCCTCCGGCGGCAATGACCGAATTGGTCGAGGCCCCGTTGATGAAGGCCTGTGTCGTTACCTGATGGTTTGTCAGATTCGCATTGAAGAAGGCGAGATCGAAATTGAATGCACCGTGATAACGCAGGCCCAGTTCTTCGCTGATGGTATATTCCATCGGGCTGGTATTGCGCCCCAGCTGCGATACGGCGCCGGTCGCGGTGCTGTAGATGTTCGGATAGGTCGACAAGGGGACCGGCGGACGCGCATTGGTCGTACCGTTGATATAAAGCTGGATGTTCTTCGTCACGTCATACGACAACGAAACGCGCGGCATTGGTTGCGCGATGGCCTGTGAGAAATGATACTGGCTGCCGGGCAGCTGATTGGTGCCGGAAGCATAGAACATGATTTCCTTGAAACCCGCCGTGAGTTTCAGGCGATCGTTCAGAAAGCCCTGCGTGTCGGACAGGTAGAACTCATTGATATCGGTCGCAATCTGGTATTTTGTCCCAGCCACGATGTTGCCAGATGTATCCAACAGCAATCCGTCTCCGGTATAGCTGGAGGCATCGCCGTTGATGTTCAGCGGTGTGATGCCCGATGTCTGGTTCATGTTCCAGTGATCGTACCAGTATCCGAAAATCAGATGATTATGCGGCGTGGGATCGTATTGCAGATACGCATTCACGCCGGTTGCATATTCGTCCTGCGCCGTGTTGGCCAGACCTGCCAGCTTGCCATTCACCAGCGTCAGATTGCTCGTGTTGATCGCGACTTTATTCGCCCCTTCATACACCGATGACGGCGTGATCGAGGTCTGCCCAGGACTATTTGAGAAGTTCCAGTGAAAATAGGGGACGACATGAAGTTTCAAATTTCTCGCGAGTGAGATCTCGTTCTGAAACGAGATCAGCACACTGTTGCGGTGATAGATATAATTCTTCCAGTAATTTGTCGTCACACCCGGAATGTAGGTCGAGGCGTAATTTCCTACGGAAAAATTATTATTCGTCTTCGTTGCCGTCTCAAAAGCCGCCAGCGTGTATGGATTGCTTCGCGCATTCTTCCAGTCGTTCCAGGACACGAAAAGGCTGCTCTTCGCGACGTCGCCCCAATCCTTGATCGCCTTGAAATCCACATGCGTCCGATTGCTGCGTCCCGATCCCGCGAAGATATCCGCCGCCGTATACGACGCCGATGCGAACATGCGCACGCCGGAGTGTCCGATATACCCGCTATCCAGACGACCAAAAACCCGTTGGGAGCGATAGTTTCCCGCCGCATAGGACACCAGTCCGCCGAACCTGTCGGACGGGTCGCGGACGGTTTCGATCAACTCACCGCCAGAGGATGTCTGGACAGGATCGTTGATGCGTGAAGTGCTGGCGATCAGCGTGATATCAGAAAGGTTTTCGTTGTCGGCGTACGTCTCGGAATACGGATTGTAATACGCCTGATCAACGCCGGGCACGCCTTCGATGATGTATCCAAGCTGCGTGCCCGAAAAGCCGCGCAAACTGATCGAATTACGAATGCTGAGTCCGAAAGCATCCTGCGTGCCATAATTGACGCCGGGCAACGTCGACACCATCTGAAGCGGCGTCGATATGGCCGATTTCCGCGCTATCGCCTCGGCAGTCAGCGAACTGGTGGCCTCCGGTGCGGTCTGCCGCTTCATCAGACCAGCCGCGATCGAGCGTGTTCGACTGACGTGAATTTCTTCCGGGTCCGACTGCACGGTCGAGATGGCAGTCCGCGGCGGTGCCACCGGCGCGGCGGGTTGAACGCTGGCCGCCGTGACGGTTTTCGGCTTTTCTGTCGCTGCCGGTGCCTTGTGCCGCGTCGCCGCCATCAACGGTGTGATTGCACACGACGCCAGCAGAAAAACCGTCACCGGTAGTTGTTTCAGACGAACCGAAGGCGTCATAGCGTTTCTCCATTGGGCCGTGATTGGTGGGTATTCGAATGTCCACCCCATTGGCGCAATGGCGAGCGGACACACATCATGCAAACAGATCGACGGCGATTTCCTCAGCAGAAGCTGCCCTTGCAAACATCCCGTCCGGGAGCCTTACGAGTACATATCGTTACGTCTTCGTAAATGTTAGCGATCGTTCTTCGGCGCGATCAACCCTATATCTGATATGCGAAAATTCCCGCCTCGACAGGCATCAAACGGATGCTACCGTTTCGACGTCATACTCATGAACGCAAAGAGAAGACGGCCCCACCCGACAGGACACAAGGATAGGCGACGCCAATGCAGACAGAAGATGGGTCCGTCGTGCAGGGGATCGACAAGGCGGGTTTCTCGGGCGTGCGGTGGTTTTATCTGCTAGGGCTGATCGGACCGATCAACCTGCTCATGTCGCTCGACCGGCAAGCGATGACACTGGCTGCGCCGAAACTCCAGCATCTGTTCGATCTCAGCTTCGTTCAGATGTCGATCGTGGTGACGTGTGCCGTCTGGGCCTACGCACTTCTGCAGATTCCTGCCGGAGCCCTTGTGAACCATTTCGGCCCGCGGCGTGTCCTTTTTTTCGGCTGCTTTCTGTGGTCTGTGGCGACGTTACTGACCCCCTGGGGCATCGGTCTTTATAGCTTCATCGCAATTCGCATGTTGATGGGAAGCGCGCAGGCCCCCGACTGGTCCGCGAGCATCGTCAGTATCGATAACTGGTTTCATGATCGGGAACGATCAAAAGCCAATTCCACACTTCTGGGTTTTCTATATCTTGGAACGGTTATCGGGGGGCCGTTGACGACGACGCTGGCCACCTATTTTTCCTGGAAATTCAGCTTCTACATGTACGGAACGGCTGGTCTTGTCGTCAGCGTTCTATGGCTTCGACTTTTTCGGGATCGTCCACACACAGTCGTGACATCAACAGCTTCGGCTGTGCCGTTGCCTCGACAACCTGCTGTCTTCAGAAAGCTGCTTTCCTCATCGCAGTTCTGGGCGGTCGGTCTGCATTATCTCTGTGTTCTGACCATGCAGTCCTTTTTTCTGGTCGTCATGCCGTTCTATCTGATGAACGGTCGTCACATCGGCTATCTTTCAATGGGTTGGCTTTACGGCCTTCCCTGGTTTGCGATGTACATATCCGTGTTCGTCAGTGGCTATGTGGCAGACACAATCCGACGGCGCACACGATCGGTCTGGATGGCGTGCACGCCTATGGGGGTCATCGGCACGCTGATGACCGCGGTGCTGCTCGGGGTCGGCAGTCATATTGAGAATATCACCGTCATGATCGCCTTTTTCTGCGCCTCGCTCGGTTTCATGGGACTCAGTCAGGTCTCGATATGGACATCGGTTCAGGACCTGACAAAACATCACACAGGCATTGTGGCGGGTTGGACCACCTGCCTGGGTAACGCAGCCAGTGGTCTCGCACCGATCGCGATGGCGTTTATCGAACACAAGACCGGAAGCTGGTCGCTTGCCTTATCCTTGCCTATGATGGCGGGAGTGGTCGGCGCCTTCTGTTGCACTCTTACGCATCCGGAGCGGACCATCGAGATCTGAGGGGGACAATTTGGGCAAAGCGTCAGAACGACGGGACGAGCAACTCCACGGGACTGGAGACGAAACGGGCAGTAGCCCGACCCTGAAGTTTTCGCAGAACTCCGAGCGGGCTGCACTGCTTTTGCTGGTTCTGGATAACGTCGGCCGGGAAGGTATGACACTGAAGGAGCTTTCGGAAAGGCTCGACGTCGAAAAGCCTGCCGTCCACAGAACATTGCTGGCCCTGCGTCGACACGGCCTCGTGACACAGGTCGGCGCGCGCGGCCCTTATCGCCTGGGGCCTGCGGCACTCGGTCTCGGCCGCAAAACCTACAGGATGTCAGCCGTCGCACGGATCAAGCTCTGGAGCCCGGTCCTGGTGCGGTTGGGCAAGGAATTCCAGTCATCAGCCTTCCTGCTGCAACGCTCCGGACTCGATGCCGTCATCACAGACATGTATATCACTGACAATAGCCTGAAAATATTGGGAGACGGGATTGGCGGCCGCCTGCCCCTCGGCTACGGTCCAGGGGCTATGGCGATCCTGTCCGCGCAGGAACCGGACAATCTGCTCGCGATCACGATCGCCAATGAGAGCCGGTACCGCGAGCTCGGTATCGATCCCGATTGGGTTCGAACATACAGTCAGAGCGTTCACGAAAAAGGGCATGACTTCCGCACCAGTGCGGTTATTCACGGCATCACAGCTGTCGCAATGCCCATTATCGAATTCGACGGAACCTGCGCCGCCGCCATCACGGTGGCGCAGGATACAGCACGCATGACCATCGAGACAGCCAACCTCGTGATCGAGAAAATGCGTTCATATATCAAGGAAGCGTCCTGACCCTCAGCGCACTGTCATTTTCCAATATCTGTTATCGGGTACCGGGTTTTTCATCTGCCTGTATTCTTCGGATGTCACATCTGGTGACCTCAAAAGGAGAATTCGGATGCCGAGCGTTACCAAAGTCAAATCCGGCAGCATGTATGAAGACAAGAACAGCTACTCCAGACTGGTGATCGTCGATCACCATATCTATGTCTCAAACACTGCCGGCATCGACTACAAGACCCGCTATATCTCGGATGACGTTGGAGAACAGGCGGAAAAGGCGCTGCAGAATATCGGAGCCGCATTGACTGCCGTGGGATCATCATTGGGCGACATCGTCCGTATTGTTGCACACGTCCCCGACGCCGCTGGCAAAGACGCCGTTGCAGCCGTCATGGGAACGGTCTTCAAGGGCATCGATCCTGCATCCACCATGCTATGCACGCCCCTGACGCGCCCGGATCTCAAAGTCGAGTTCGAGGTTACAGCAGTCAAGGGAATTTCCGAAGCGACGCAAGAGCGGATCAAGATCTCGATCTGATCACATTGCGTCTGGAGGTCACACTAACTGCCCGCACGATAGGTCACTCATCAACGGGTGTCTTATCGTGCATTGCGCGCAAGGGTGGTCGCCCGGGGTGAACCATTGACCGTTCGATGAAGCGCCGTCGACACGCGTTAGTTCAGGGAAGCCAAAACAGGCTGATGTGCTTCGGATTGTCCATATATTCCCGTTGGAATCCGGCCAATCCGCGCCCCTTGATCTCGTTCATGAGCCCACACGAACGATGGCTTCAACAATTCGATTGTATCCTTGATCTTGTCGATCAGATGCTTGTTGATCTGCTTGTTCGGTGACGTCGCAAGGGACATCGTACGGCAAAGATCCGGCTTTACGATCAGGCGCGATTGCAGCATGCCGGACTGTATCTCTGCACGCAAAGCCGACGCTGGCAGAATTGTAGACCCGACGCCATCAGCGACCAGTTTCAAAAGAGATGTATACGAGTCACACTCCATGCAGGTGTCGATCGGAATACCATGCCTGACACCCCAACTCTCGACAATATGCCGCAATCCATGACGCTTGCTCGGAAGAATCATGGGAATAGACTTGAGAGATCTCGCCTCTATGTAGTCGTCTTCGTCGTTAAACAGCGCATCGCCGTTCGAGATCAGGCTCAGCGCCTGTGAGAATATCGGCTCCGCATTGCCGGACGGTGCCGCACTGACGTCATAGATAATCGCGACATCCAGACTCCCTGACGTCACGCCTTGCATAAGATCGCCATTGAACGCATCAATGAAGCGCAGTTGCAATTTATCGTTCAAAGTTCGCAACGAGTGAACCAGTGGCGTCGTCAAAAGCGGCGTCAAACTCGGCGGCATGCCTATTGACGCCGCCCCCACATACTGCCCCGAATAGGCACGAACGAGCGTCTGTGTTTCTTCGATCCGCTTGACGATATCAGCGCCCCGTTGCAGCAGACAACGCCCCGCATCGGTCATCACAACGCCCCGTCCATTTCGATATAACAACTGAACGGACAGCGCGGACTCAAGATCGCGAATATGTCGGCTAAGCGCGGGCTGTGGCCGGCCGAGGGCGGCAGACGCGCGTGAGAAGGAGCCGCATTCGGCTACCGACAAGAAATACTCAAGATCTTTGATGTTCATCAGCCGGATCCTGTCATTCGAATATCAGTAATCGTACGGTCGCGCGCCCTGTAAAGCGGTGTGTGATTGGCACCGCCGGTCTGCAGCCTCATTGCATTAAAATGACAGCGGACAATTCAAGTCAATCACATTCTAAATGTCGGATAAAAGAATT
>Ga0157365_10000517_pt1 | contig 16666 bp, 9 predicted proteins | sample AttsexASBM3_FD_111478 | JGI IMG/M metagenome (GOLD analysis project Ga0157365, IMG submission 111478) | Fungus gardens microbial communities from leaf cutter ant in Ribeirão Preto, State of São Paulo, Brazil - Atta sexdens ASBM3 | ecosystem: Host-associated > Fungi > Mycelium > Unclassified ... | reverse complement strand
CCATCTCCTATCTCCATCTGGAACTTGAAGACCACGACATCCTGCTCGCCGAAGGTGCTCCCACCGAGAGCTTCGTCGACGACAACAGCCGCACCATGTTCCAGAACGCGCATGAATATCACGCGCTCTATCCCGATGCCGTCTCCCGCAAGCCCGTCTTCTGCCTGCCGCGCCTGGAGGACGGACCGGAACTGCACGCCATTCACGCGCGTCTTTCTGGCATTTTCGACGAAACACCGAATTATACACTGGATGTTATCGGACCAACGACCATCGAAGGGTGGGTCAACACACACGGTGCCATCCTCGAAATCCTCGTCGACGGAACCGTGATCGGGACATGCCGGGCAGATCGTCACCGCCCCGATGTCGCCGCCCATTACGGCACGACCGAGGCCCGCGGGTTCGTGTTTGGGCTGCCGCCGCATATGAACACCCTTACAGCCCAACAGATCACTGTTCGTCCCCTCGCACAGCGCACCTTACAACACGCCGCCTGACATGAACGTCACAGGCGCACTCGACAAGGTTGACGAGCATGGCGTCGAGGGGTGGTGCCTCGGCAACGCAGACGGGTCGCCCGAAACCGTGCGTATCTGCCTGGGGCGCGATATCGTCGCCATACACGTTGCAGACCGCTTTCGCGGCGATCTGCAACGGATCGCGCGCGATGGTTTCTGCGCATTTGCCCACGCATGGCCCTATCCCCTCCGTAAAACGGCACCGCTTCTTATTGTTCGACGGCAAGACGGCTCGGTGCTGGGCACAGGGCCTGAGCCAGATCCGACACCGGAAATCATGACCGGCGCGATCGACATCGCAGATCGCCTGCGGATCGCCGGATGGGTGGTCGACCCCCTCGCACCGGACCGGACCGTGCGCGTGACGGTCATTGTCGACGGCGTGCCATGTGCCGAACTCGTGGCGAATGGCTTTCGCCCGGATCTGCGTACCGCCGGTCACGGCCTGGGCATGCACGGTTTCGACCACGTGTTCGACCATCCGCTTGACCCCGGCAGTCATCGGATCATGCTGATCTGCGATTGCGGGCTGCCGGTGCCAGGATGCCCGATAGAGTGGGCGGCCTCGACAGATTTCGATGTCACCACGCAAACCGCCTTGACCCGCATCGTGGACGCGCTGGACAACTCCGATGCGCGAACACGGGCAGCGACTTTTTTCGCAAGCCAGATCGGCCGCCTAGCAGCCCGCGACCATGCAGAAGCCGCACAGACAGCACAACGATCACGCCAGCGACGCCTCAAGCGCCAGCAAGCGCAACTGGCCAGTCAAGGCCCCCCGCCCCGCGTGCTGATCATCGACGACCATCCCCCCGACCCGACGCGCGATGCGGGTTCGGTCGCATTGCTGTCGCACATCACCGCACTGATCGAACTGGGGTTCGAGGTCAGCCTCGTCCCGGCGCAAGCACTGACGCCCGATCAACTGAACGATACCCCCGCGACCTATGGTTTCACCCTGCTGCAACCGCCGTTCTGCGAAACGCCAGAGCAGGTTCTACGCGCTCAGGGTCACAGTTTCGAAGTGGTTTATCTGCATCGTCTCAGCAACGCGCGGCGCTATATCGGGCTTGTTCGCCACCACGCACCGGCTGCAACGCTGATCTGGAGCATCGCCGATCTGGCCAGCGTGCGCGTGCGGCGCCAGGGGCATGTCGAACAGAAGCCCGAAATGGAACGGGCTGTCAGCGCGCTTGAAGTCCATGAATCCATGGCTGCGTGGTCGGTCGATGTCGTGATCGTCCATACGGAGTGGGAGCGGGATCTGATGGCCCGAAGGGTGCCGTCGACGCGTGTGGTGGAAATACCGTGGCATGTGCCGTTGCGACCGGCAAAACCGCTCTCCGAGCGGCGGGACGTTGTTTTTCTCGGCCATTTCGCGCATGCGCCGAACATGGATGCCGCCCGTTGGCTGGCGCACGAGATCATGCCGCGTCTGCGCGCACGACACCCCGATTTGCGCTGCCTTCTGATCGGCAGCGCGATGGGCGATGCGCTTTATCGTCTCGGTGGAGACGGGATCGAGATTGTCGGGCACGTGCCGGACCTGGCCGACGTGATGGGTAATGCACGTCTGATGCTCGCGGCGCTGCGCTTCGGATCTGGGCTGAAGGGCAAGGTGCTGGAAGCCTGGGCGCATGGCGTGCCGGTCATGATGACGCCCATTGCGGCAGAGGGGATCGGCCTGCCGCCCACGCTGCAACTCGACGTGCGGGGCGAGGCCGATGGCTATGCCGCAGGTGCGCTGCAGCTTCTGGACGACGATGCGCACGCCAGCGCGCACATCGCCAGTGCACGTCTGCACCTCCAGACGCATTTCAGCGCACGCAGAATCCGTCGCGCCATGGCCGAAGCCGTGGGACAGCCCGATCTGGCCGATGAACTGCCCAACGCCGCTACGACGCCCAGCTGACCCCTGTCATCCGCTCCGACGCGTCCCACAGATGCTTGCCCGTGCTGACATCGTCCACGCCGGGCGGCAGAGGTGCTGGACCGGGGGGGCCGGTGCGCTCGCCGCGCCCTTGCGGTCCGAAATACCCGCCATCCTGCGCCCGGGGATCCAGGGCGGCGAACAGCGTCGGGAGCGCCCCGTGCTCCATGCTCTGGCCCATCGTGCCAAAGATCGTGCGGATCAGATGTTTGCGAAGATGCGCCAGCTTGCCAGACCGCCCCAGCATCGGGCCGTTGTCGATGATATCGGTCAGTGACCAGCCCGGATGGGCCGCACGTGAATGGATCGCCAGCCCCTGTTCGCGTGCCCGGCGATCTAGTTCCAGTGCGAACACCAGATTGGCCCGCTTGCTCTGCCGATAGCGCCCGAAAGCGCTGTAGCCATGACGCGCGTTCAAATCGTCAAACGGCAGTGTGCCCTTCCACGCGGCAAGACTGGCGACGGTCACGACCGTTCCGCCGCGCTCGGCCTTCTGCAACAGCGGCAGCAGACGCCCGGTCAGGGCGAAATGGCCCAGATGGTTCGTTCCGAACTGCAACTCGAACCCATCGGCGGTCTCTGTGCGATCCGGGGGTGCCATGACGCCGGCATTATTGACCAGCAGATCCACCGGCGCCCCGGCAACCAGCGTCGTATCCGCAAACCGCTTGATGGACGCGAGGGACGCAAGGTCAAGGGTGCGGAAGGTAAAGACCCCATCGGGCAGGTGCGTCCGCAAAAACCCCAGCGCATGTTCGCCCCGCTGCGCATTACGCCCGGCGACCACAACGTGCATCCCGCGTCTGGCCAGCCCGAGCGCTGTCCACAGACCCAGGCCGCCGGTCGCGCCCGTGACGATTGCGCGCCCGCCGGGCCACATCGGTGCGTCTTCCAGCGTCCAGCCCGCAGTCGTACCCATGATCGTGTCCTTTCTTGCCCGCACCGGTCAGGCGGGCAGTGTCTCGTCCTCGTCATGCGTGTCGCTGGCGTGGGCGGCCTGCATGGCTTCTTTCGTCAGACGGTGTTCGTTACGTTTAAGAAACACGAAGGCCGTCACAATCACAACGAGTCCCAGCGCGCCGACGACAATCCCGATCGGACCGGACAGCGCAAGAACGCGGTTACCAAGGTAATAGGCCGCCAGCGAATACCCGCCTGCCCAGCAGATGCCACCCATGGCGTTGAAAAACATGAACGTATGCCACGGCATCCGGTTCGCCCCGGCCAGCAGGGCGACGAAAACCCGCAGGATGGCGATGAAGCGTCCAAAGAACACGACTTTGCCGCCATGACGCTTGAACAGGTAGCGCCCCAGCGTCAGCCGCTCTGGTGTCAGCCTGACCTTGCCGCCATATTTTCGCAGCATCCGGAAGCCGATCGCCCGCCCGATCAGATAGCCGAAATTGTCGCCCATGATCGCGCCGATCACCGCAGCCCCGGCCACCCATTCGATCTGGAGTTTGTGCGTCGCCGCGCAGTAGATCGACGTCGTGACGATCAGGCTCTCGGCGGGCAGCGGCAGGCCCATGCTCTCGAGCATGACAACCACCGCGACGACGATATAGCCATATTCCGCAAGAAGGTGATTGAAATACTGAAGCAGTGTCGCGATCCTCGTGTGACGGTGCGCCGTGTCGGGACAAGCCGACAAAACGAGCCGAGGAACCGCCTGTCGGCGCTTGTGTCAAGTCTCACACGGCGGTTTGGTTGCGTTACACTATGTTGCTTTCTCCGGTTCGCGCTTTTTAATTGGTCAGGATTCCATGCTTTCAGATACCCCCGCCGTCATTGCCCGCACACCGATGGCATGCGGCACCTGGCCCTCGCCCGTCACGTCCGATGCCGTCGCGGGCAAGGTGTCTCGCCCCTCCGAACTGCGGGTGGATGGGCAGGCAATCCTGTGGCTGGAATCCCGACCCGAGGAAAAGGGCCGCTCGACCCTGTTGCGCTGGCAGGGAGGGTCCGACGTCCGTGAACTGACACCGGCACCGCTGGATATCGGCTCACGCGTGCACGAATATGGCGGCGGCGCTTATGCCGCACAGCATGGCAGCGTGGTGGCCAGCAGCCGTACCGATGGGCATGTCCTGCTGTTCGCAGCCGACGGCTCGCAGCAGACCCTGTGTGCCGTCGAAGGCCTGCGCTTCGCCGACTTCGCCTTCCTGCCGGACGGACGCCACGTGGTGTGTGTGCGCGAAGACCACCGGGCCACGGGGGAACCTCGGGCCGCCATCGTGGCGCTGTCCCTGACACCGGATAAGGCCACCCGCGCAGGGGGCACGGTGCTGGTCGAGGGGCCGGACTTTCTGTCCAGCCCGAGGCCCAGCCCGGACGGTTCGCACCTTGCGTGGATTGCCTGGAACCACCCGGCAATGCCGTGGGAACGCACGACCCTGATGTGCGCGACGATGCAGAACGCAGCCGGGATGCTCAGCCTGTCCGCGCCGCACCCCCTGTCCGAAGGGTGTTCGACGATTGCACCGTTCTGGGACGGCGCACGCCTGATTGCCAGTACCGATCGCAACGGCTGGTGGACCCTGACAACATTCGACGCGCAGGGCAGCAAGCCGTTATTCACAACGGACGCGGAAATCGGCGGCCCGCACTGGGTGTTCGGCGAAGCCTATGCCGCGCCGCTTGGGGCTGAGCACTTCGTCGCGCAGATCGTCGACGCCGGGCAGGCCCGCACCGTCATCCTGCATGACGGTTCGGCAGAGACGGTTGATCTGGGGCATCCCGCGCAGTGCCCGCTACCGTTGCAGGACGGGCAGTTCGCGTGGATCGACGCGCCGCCGCACGAACCGCCTTCGGTGGTGACCGGACCTGTCGGCGGTCCATTCCGGCGCCTCAGCGCGCTGCCCTTCGCCTTCGATCCTGCCGAGATTTCGCGCGCGCAACCCATCAGTTTTCCGACAGAGGGCGGTGGCTCAGCTCACGCCTTTTTCTATGCGCCCACCAGCGCCGTTGCCTGCGTGCCGCAGGGCGAAAAGCCGCCACTGGTCGTCATGAGCCACGGTGGCCCCACCGCGCGTGCCGATACGGGTTTTGCGCTGAAGGTGCAGTGGTGGACGTCACGCGGGTTTGCCGTGGTGGATGTCAATTACGGTGGATCGACCGGCTTCGGCCGTGCCTACCGCGAGCGGCTGGACGGCCAGTGGGGGGAGCGCGACGTCGCGGACTGTGTTGCCGCCTGCACGTGGCTGATCGCCCAAGGCCGGGTCGATCCCGCGCGTATCGTGATCCGGGGCAGCAGTGCGGGCGGAATGACGGTGCTGAACGCGCTGGCCCGTGCGGACGCCCCGTTTGCCGCAGGCACGTCGCTCTATGGCGTGACGGATCTGGCCTCTCTGGCGCAGGAAACCCACAAGTTCGAGGCCCGCTATCTCGACGGGCTGATCGGGCCGTGGCCAGAGGCGCAGGCTGTCTATCACGATCGGTCGCCCCTGACCCGCGCGGGTCACATTCAGGTACCGGTGCTGTTCCTGCACGGCACGGACGACATGGTGGTGCCGATTGCCCAGGCCCGCAGCATGGCCGCCAAACTGCGGAACAACGACGTGCCGGTGGCCGTGCGCGAATTCCCCGGCGAGCGTCATGGCTTTCGCAACGCCGCGACCTTGCGCACGGCGTTCGAGAGTGAGTTGGCGTTTTACGGATCGGTGCTGGGGTTCGTGCCAGCGGGGCTGGAGGGGGTCGAAATACCCTTTTTGCCGTAAGAGCCGAGCTCTGCCCGGACCCGGCAGGGACCTCGGGTCCCTCCAGCCCGACCTTCTGCAAGCAGTCGGTGGCCAGAGGGCCGAGCCCTCTGGCGGGTTTAGGGCAGCGCCCTGAGCCCCCTTACTCCTGCATCTCCATCACGGCGGCGTCCGGCGAACTGGACGGCACATCCAGATCGATGGTCGGCACCGGCGGCGTGGGCTTCAGATGCTTCATCACGCGGAACGCCACCAGCACGGCCAGACTGCCGAACAGCGTAACCCCCAGCGCCTGACCGATCATCACCCCTTGCGGTCCGTAATGCAGCCCGATCATGACGAACGGGATCGTCCCGAGCGTCGCACGCCCCCAGTTGAAGGAGGTGGAATAGAGCGGGTGACCCAGATTGTTGAACGCGCTGTTCGCCACGAACAGCATGCCCACGAAGAAGTAACTGGAAACCGTCCAGCAGCAGAACAACCGCACGATCTGTGCCCCCGCCCCGTGGGAGCCGAACACGTCGATCACCAGCGTATGCCCCGCCGCCAGAACCGCCCAGCTGACGCCCACGCAGATGGCGACCATCCACAACGAAACCCGCAAGGTCTGCCGCGCCCGGTCGATCTGCCCTGCGCCCAGATTCTGCGACATGATCGGCCCGATCGAACCGGTCAGGGCATAAACGAAGGCAAAAATGACCGGCACGATGCGCTCCACCGTGGCCTGACCCGCCACGGCATCGATACCGAAGACAGACATGGCGTTGGTGACGTAAGCACTTCCCGTCGGTGTCGCGAGGTTGGTCAGGATCGCGGGCAGGGCAACGGCCCCCACCGGACGGGCGCGTGCCGGAATCGCCTTCCATCCCGGCCAGCACAGCAAATCATGCGGGCGCAGGCCACGATATCCCAGCGCCATCGTCAGGCCGCGTGAGAGGATGGTGCTGATCGCCGCCCCCTCGAGGTTCAGGTGCAGCCCGAAAATCAGAATCGGGTCCAGACAGGCTGATGCGATCGCGCCGGACAGCGTGACGTTCATCGACCTGCGTGCGTCCCCCGTCGTCCGCATCAGCGCCGAAAATCCCATCCCCATCGCCACCAGCGGCAACGCGGGCGAGACGAAATACAAAAACCGTGTGGCCTGATGCAGCGTCTCGCCCCGCGCCCCGATCAGGTGCAGGATCGGGGCCGCGAACACGGCAGTGCTGCACCCCAGGACCACCGCCACACCAAACATCACGATCAGGAATGCCGACGCCGTCTGACGCGCATCTTCGTGGCGGTGGGCCCCGATCATGCGACCGATGACCGCACCCAACCCGATGGTCATGCCAATGGAAACCGCGATCTGAAGATAGCCCACCGCGCTGGCAAAGCCGATGGCCGCCGTCAACGCGGACTGGTTCAGCCACGAAATATAGGTGAAATTGAGCAGATCGACGAGAAACACCGCCATCAGTCCGATCGTGCCGGTACCCGCCATGACCAGAACGTGACGCCGTATGTCGCCGCTGCAAAAAGTGGCCCTGCCTCTGACCGGGCCGTTCGATACGCGCGTTGCCATTCACTCTCCGCCTTGCACGGCACTCTACCAGACCGGAGGGGCAGAGACGATGGCTGGCAACCTTTTATCTGCCCTGACGGACAACGAGGCCACCGGAACCGCTGAAGATCGCGGTCCCGGTGCTATGCTTCACGCCGTGCGATTATCTCGGCCGGGCACGCAAACGATTACGAAAGCCCCATCGCCGGGTCGGTCACGCTGTTGCGCCCGGTCTCGATGTGCCCCGCGAAGCGAACCTCCGTGCCCGGCGCGTCCGTCACGCTGACGGTCAGATCGTACCACTGGTGGCTGGCCGCCAGATCGACTGGCAACTCGACCGTGCCGCGCGGGGCAACGGTCAACGCCAGATCTGCCGCACCATAGGCATTATCTCGGATCGCCAGATGCTTCGGCTGCCTGCTGCGATTGACCGCCTTGAGAACAAGATTGCCGGTCTTTCCATCATGAGTGGCCACAACCGTGACATCAGCGGGCCCAACCACGCGGAAATAGCGCGCAAACCCATTCGGCCCGAGGACGGTGAAGTCATGCGCGTCCGCACCGGCCAACGCCCAGCTATCCTCAAGCGATCCGCCGGCCCCGAGCGTGAAACGCCTTGGCGCTTCCTGCGTGTTGTCGCGATACACATACAGACACGCACCCTGCGTGCCATCATTACGCATCGCCAGCGTGAAGGTGTTGCCGTCCACAAAGGCACCGTCCGCCGCCAGTGCATAGGGCAGCGCGCGCGCAGGGCGCGCACCGGGTTCCTGCTGTCCGATATCCTCGATGCGGCTTTGCTGCGGGATAACCGGGTCGGGCAGTTTGCACGACGCATCGGCGATTTTCTTATACGCCTGCGTGTCCGGCAAAGGCACCGACACAGTTCGCTTGCGCGAGAAGTCGAACGCGCTGGTCAGATCGCCGGAAACCGTGCGCCGCCAGGGCGTGATGTTCGGTTCCTGCACGCCGAAGCGCGCCTCGATGAACCGGATAACCGACGTGTGGTCGAACACTTCGGAACACACGAAACCGCCCGTACTCCAGGGTGAAATCACGAACGCAGGCACACGCGGCCCCAAGCCGTATGGCAGCATGTCCGCCCCGGGCCCATTCTGCACGTGGCTTGGCGAGACCGTATGGATTTCGCCAGTCGTCTGGACCGTGCTCTTGCCCGGCAGAACCGGTGTCGGCGGTTGCGGCGGGGGCATATGGTCAAAATACCCGTCATTTTCGTCATACATGACAAGAAATGCCGTACGGGCCCAGACTTCGGGGTTCGCGGTCAGCGCATCGAGTGCATGGGCAATGAAGGTCGCGCCATAGCCCGGCGTCCAGCGCGGATGCTCGGAATAGGCGGCGGGCGGCAGGATATAGGACACCTGCGGCAGTTTGTCCGCGAGCACGTCCTGACGCAGATGGTCGATGGTACGGGCGGTCATCGCGCGCTCATGCAGGGGCGAGCCCGGCGGCGCATCAACGAAATTCTGGAAATTCATCAGCACGTTGGTGCCGAAATTCCCGTTCTCGACGTCCGAGACGGACAGGCCCTGCTGGTAAACCCGCCAGTCAATTCCGGCCTTTTCCAGCCGCTCGGGGTATGTGGTCCAGGAAAAGGGGGCTGGAACATGCGGATAGAACGGCCGGTCCACCCAGTCCCGATTATCAAGGATCGGACCGCCACCCGTGCCGGTCGGGTCGACCATGCCGGTCATCAGGTAAAAGCGGTTCGGGTGCGTCTGCGTCGGGGTGGAGCAGAACCAGTGATCGCAAACCGTAAAAGCATCGGCCAGAGCGTAATGAAACGGCATGTCGCCGCGGGTGTAATAGCCCATTGTCATGTCGGTCTTGTGACGGGGCCACTGGTTGTTCCAGCCCTTGTTGATCGCGGCGTGCGTCGGCGTCCAACTGTGATCCAAATCTGTCACGCACTGCGCGCTGGTCGTCTGGGTCGAAAGCCGGAACGGGGTGATCCACCCCTCCTGCGGGTTCTTGCGCTGCTGCCACCAGATCGGCAGTCCCTCGGGGCCACGAACCACGTGCCGGTCGGCATATCCGCGCACACCGGACAGATGGCCGAGATAATGATCGAAAGAGCGGTTCTCCTGCATCAGCACCACGATATGCCGTACATCTTCGATCGTGCCGCTGTCGCGCCGGGCGGGGATGGCCTGCGCCCGCTGTATCGACGGCAGCAGGCTTGCCAGTGACAGGCCGGTGCCAAGGCCCAGAAGCCCCCGGCGATTGATTTCAGATGGCACGGGCCGGCCTCCAGATGCTGCGACGAACAAGACCCTCCCTATGCCACAGAGTGAGCAGCATCGACCAGAGCGCGATTTCAACCTTATGCTGTCAGCAATATTTCAAATATATGACGCCTGCCACATGGACCAAAATCCCGGCACCCACTGGCGTCATGAGAATTTGTCGAAATATCGCACGATCATCTCGGAGACTTCGCGGTTGATGGCGCGGGCATCGAGTTCAGGCTCGTCGAATACCAGTTCACTGGCCGCATACATCGTCTCGGTGCTCAGCCGCGCAGCAACCCTCAGGGTAAGTGGATCGGCTGTCGGATACAGTTCGCGTAATCCCTCAAGCGACGCATTCGTGGCCCACTCGTGCGACGCCAGCCGAACCTCGCGCAATTCTGGCACGGCTCGCATGGCGCGCATGATCCACGCAGCCCCGGGGGAGGCAGCGGTCGCCGCGTTCACGCTCTCCTGCATCCGACACAGGCTGTTGATCGCGTCTTCCCAATCGGACGCCGGTTTTTGTCCACCCTCCTCAAGCCATGCCCGATAGGCGACGTTCTGGTGTTCCATCAACCGCGTGGCCAGGGTGTTCAGAACCGCGTATTTATTGGGGAAATAGCGATACAGCGCCGGAGGGGACACGCCCGCATGTCTGCAGATCGCATTGGTGGACAGGTTTTCGAATCCGATCTCCGACAACAGCACACCGGCCGTATCCAGAATCAGATCGAACGTCTCCTGCGCGCGCTTCTGCAGGGGGCGCCTGATCTCCAGCCAACCGTCAGTTTGAAATGACTTCAAAATTTCATTGTCCTGATCGTAAACAAGCAAGATTTTCCGGTTGACACCGTCTTTTCAGTCTTACGTCTCCAGCGTCAAATAATTCTCTTCACCAAACCATAATCAAACTGCAACCAACGGTTTCATATTAAATGTTAGTCATCGCTATCTTTTGATAGCAAGGTCTGAAACCACCGTTATGTCCATGCCCTTTCGTGCAGCACTGCTGGTTGGTACTGCGTTGATCATTAGCTTTAGCGCTCATTCCAAAGCCGCAACCACGCCGCAGGTCAGCGTTGCGAAATCGACGGCGGTGGTTTCCACGCCGAAGAAGGTCAAAAAAGTCACTCTCACGCCGCTTAAGACCGAGAGCATTACCGTGCACGGCCAGGCGGGAACGGCAGCCACTGCCATGGCCGAGCAGCGCAACAGCATCGGCGTTGCCAGCGTGCTGTCTCGCGAACAGATCGAGCGCGCGCCGCAGACCAATCTGTCGGACGTCCTGACGCGTCTGCCGGGCCTTTCCGCCTATAGCAACATGAATCAGGGTCAGGCTGCGACAGGTGAAAACCAGTACGTCACGATCCGCGGCCTGGATTCAAGCTATAACGCCTATACCCTGAACGGGGAGCGCGCGACGGGTGCCGATCCTTCGACACGTGCGGTCTCGTTCGACATGCTGGCCCCATACGGGATCACGGCGATCAAGGTGACGAAAAGCACCACCGCAGACATGGACGGCGATGCGATCGGCGGTGCGATCGACATCCGCACACCAACGGCGTTCGACTTTAACGGGCCTTATCGCAAGATCACGGTACAGGGGCAGTTGGCCGATCTTGCAGCCGGTATCGGGACCAGCGATCTGGGTGGCAATGTCGAGGCCGAGTTCGCGCAGAAATTCGGCAAGGATAAGCGCTTTGGCATTTATGTCTCGGGCTATTATCTGGACAAGGATGTGGCCGGCAAGGCCGTGTCACCGAATGCGGCCTATGTCCCGACCCTGGCCAGCCAGGCCGATCTTCCGATCGGACAGGCTTCGCAGCTTTCGTCGCAGACGCTGAAATATGACGTCTATACCACCAACATCAAGCGTTATGGCGGATCGCTATCTTTGAATTACGAAGGCGATCACCAGACGTTCTATTTCCTTGGCACCTATGGCCAGTATAATACCAAGGAAAACGACAATCAGGTGTCGGCCATTGGCGACGGGTCCGGCTATAACGCCAACGGCACATATGAATCGACCTACGCCTATCGCGGGCAATATTTCGAAACTGACGATTCCGCGCAGCTTCTGACCAACCAGAAACTCGGCGGCACGACCGATGTCGGTCGCTGGCACTTCGCCTATGACATCTTCAACAGCTATAGCGAGCAGAACAGCCCGAACCAGGTCGAAGCCAGCATGTATGGCTCCACGGCTGGTGTCGGCAGCACGACCTTCTCCGAAGCCAACACCACGCTGCCGCATATCGTCGCGCCGTCGTCCGTCCTGTCCAACGTGTATGACCAGAACACCGACCGTTTCTGGAAAACGCAGGGCCGCGACGCAGGAAGCCTGTCGGACATGTATGGCATCCATGCCGATGCGTCCTACAAATTTCACTCTCATATTCTTGATGCGCTCGATTTCGGCTTCAAGATCAGCCAGAACGCCCGGCAGTCGTACGAGCACCCGTTCTTCCACGACGACAACAACTTCGTTTATGACGGCCCTTATTTCGGGGGCGAGGAATATGGTGCGTCCGACGCGGCCGGTCCGACCGTCGGCGCGATTCCTGGCAAACAGACCAGCGCGTTCAACAGTCAGGTCGGAGAATTCAGACTGCTTGATCGTAGCTGGGTGGAAAGCCAGGCCACACCGTATAAATACCAGAACGACCCCAATGGAACCGGCAACTATACCAAGAACGACTGGAACGCGAACACCACGCACGAGACCGAGACGATCTATGCCGGCTATGTGCAGCTTCACCTGCACGCGGGACCGGTGCAGATCGTGCCCGGCTTCCGTTACGAATGGACGAATTTTTCCGGCAATCACTGGGTTTCGAACGGTGATGACGCCACAGGCAGCTTTACCAAGATCGGTCAGTCCTATGGCATGCCCTTGCCGATGCTGAACGTGAACTGGCGTCCGACCAACCTCAGCGTGATCCGACTTGCGGTCCGGCGCAGCTTTACGCGACCGGCATTCGGCCTGCTGAACGGTGCAACGTCCATCTCGCTCAATCCGTTCACCAACCAGATCCTGTCAGTGTCCCAGCCGAACCCCAATCTGAAACCCACGACGGCAACAACCGTCGATCTGGCGGGCGAGCTTTACAATCACCATGCCGGTGTCGTGTCCGCGTCGCTGTATTACAAGGATCTGGACAAGTTCATCTTCACCTCGGTCAGCGGCACGGCCAACAGTTCGACGCTGGGCGGCAATGTGCCGACGAACTCCTACACCGCGAATGGCACGCTTTACTCGATGCCGGAAAATGGTGGCCATGCCTCGATCGAGGGTATGGAACTCAATACCGAGCAGCGCCTGTATTTCCTGCCCAGCTTCCTGTCGGGTTTCGGCATCAACGCCAACATCACCTTGCAGCACAGCACTGCGGCCAGCAATATTTCAGGCCACGCGAACACGTCGCTGCCGCGCGCACCGAACCTGCTGTTCAACACGGGTGTGTTCTATGCCGGGCGCAATACCCGCATTGACCTGAACTATAACTACACCGGCAGGCAGCTTCTCTCGCTCAATTCCAGCGGGCCCGATTTCTATCTGCAACCGATCGGTCGTCTGGACCTGACGATGCGCTATCACTTCCGCATGGGTCTGGATCTGTCGCTTGCGATGCAGAACCTCAACAATGCTCCGGCATTTTATGAAACCGAAGGCAAGAGCAAGCGGTATCTGGCCTATGACTCCTCTGCCAACGGTGCGTATGTGCAAACCGGCCGGACGTTCCTGGCTGGTGCGTCGATGCAGTTCTGATGCGCCGCGTCCTCCTTTGCCTGCTCGCGCTGTCCGCCCCGCTTTATGCGCGGGCGGATGACGCTCCCCTGCGGCTGGACCAGATTCAGGTCATCGGCTCGCACAACAGCTATCACGCGGGTCTTGCCCCCTCCATCAAAACGCTGCTGGAAAGCACGGCACCATCGGTCGCGCAGGGGCTCGATTACTCTCATCCGCCGCTGCCGGTGCAGTTCGATCGCGGCATCCGCCAGATCGAACTCGATTTGTATGCCGATTCAAAAGGCGGCCTGTTCACCCACCCCAAAAGTGCTGCATGGCTGAAGAAAGCCGGACTGCCCCCCGTGCCGGTTTTCGACCAGGCCGCCATGGAAAAGCCGGGCATCAAGGTGATGCACGTGCCGGACATCGACCAGCACGTGACCTGCGAACCCTTGACCAGATGCCTTGGCCAGATCGCGCAGTGGTCACGACAGCACCCGTCCCACGTCCCGATTTTCGTCATTCTGGAGATCGTTCAGACCCCGCCGCGCGACGATTTCACGAAGCCCGAGACCTTCACGGCCCAGACGTATGACGAACTGGATGGCGACATACGCTCGGTGTTCAAGCCCGGGGAATTGCTGAGCCCCGATCAGGTGCGCGGATCGTTCACGACGCTGCATCAGGCCATCAGCACGCGCGGCTGGCCGACGGTGAACAGTGCCCGTGGGAAAATCGTCTTCCTGCTCGACCAGCGTTCCAACGGACCGCTTTACCGACAGGGCCATGCCGGTCTGCGCGGGCGTGTCGCCTTCACCAATGCCGCACCGGGCGACGAAGATGCCGCCTTCACCGAACTGAATGACGGGCCGCCCGACGCGATCCGACAGTTGGTCAAACAGCATATGCTGGTCAGAACCCGCGCCGATGCCGACACGGTCCAAGCCCGCACTGGTGACACGAAGCGCCGCGATCAGATGCTGGCAAGCGGTGCACAACTGATCAGCACCGACTACCCCGACAGCGAACCCGCATCCTGGACTGGCTATCACGTGGGTTTCCTGTCCGGATTTCCGGCGCGCTGCAATCCGGTCACGGCACCCACCGGCTGCACCGATGCCCAGTTCAGCACGGGACGGACCGTGCGGCGCGTGGTGCTGCTGGTGCGCCATGGCGTGCGAAGCCCGCTGGACAACCAGACTGCCCTGACGGCTGAAACCGGCCTCGAATGGCCTACCTGGAGCGGTCCGTCGGGAGATTTGACGCAGCATGGTGCCATGCTGGAACAACGCGACGGGACCTATCTGCGCCACTATATCGGCGAACTGAGCCTGATCCCGCAGACGGGATGTCCCGCCCCGGGGACGGTCGCACTCATGGCTAACTCCGCCCAACGCACCATCGCAAGTGCCGAGGCCCTTGCGAACGGACTGGCGCCGGGCTGTCACATCCAGATTGCCCACCGCCCGCAGGGGGTGCCCGATCCACTGTTCGAGCCGCTGCTGGCCCATCCGCTGAGCGACGTTCGTCCATTGCTGACTTCGGCGTCGTCACGCGGTGGCCATTTCGGCCCCGCACTCGACCTGCTGAGGCATAAGCTGGGCTGTCCCGAGACGCCTGTCTGCGAACGCTTCGAAACGCCGTCGATGCTGGCCGCCAGTGCGGATCATCATGGCGCGGGCGTGGCGGGCACTCTGGACGTTGCGGGAAATCTCGCCGAAACGCTGATGTTGCCGTATCTCGACAACAAAGACGCTGCACAGAGTGGATGGAGTTCCCTGACGGAAACCGATTTCAAAACTCTCTCGACGCTGCATGGTGCTATGATCGATGTTGCATCCGGAGTCGCGCCCTTCGCCAAGGCCGCCAGCGCACCGATACGCGCGGCAATGCTTGCGGCGCTGAGCGCGCCGGATGCCCCACCGGTCACGCTGTTCATGGCGCATGACGACACAATCGAGAACGTGCTGGCCAACATGGGCCTGCATGTGAACGCCAAGGGGTTCGGAACAGACGATATTCCACCCGGCAGTATGCTGGGCTTTGTCGAGAGCGAGAACACAGCGCATCAAGACCGGCAGGTCCAGATCGTCTTCCTCTCGCGCACGCCTGCGTCGATGCGATCCGGCACTGGCGATCCTGCGGCCGTCATTCTGCAACCGACAGGCTGTGATGGCGCTTTATGCCCCGTCGCCCGTCTTCAGACATTGCTTGCAAATTAGAGACACTGCCGGAGCGTTTTAGAACGTTCCGGCATTTTTACGTATCACGGCATGCATGATCGAACGCTTCAGGGATCCGCCGCGCCGACGGTCCGGTGAATCCAGTCGATCAATACAGACTTCCAGAACACCTGCTCGGGATGGCCTTCCCAGTTTTCCATTCCGTGAATGGCACCGGGAATATGCACGACATCGCACCTGTCCCCGGCAGTCTTGAGGGCTGCACATAATCTGTCGGAAAATATCGGCGGAACCAGCGCGTCTGCCATGCCATGAAGAAACAGGAACGGCGGAAGGCCGGGTTTTACGAAACTCTGCGGCGAGGCCGCTCGCAGTTTTGCGCGAGCAGCATTGCTCCAGTCCGTGATGCCCAGCAAATCCTGGATCGCCTGAGGCGGCGTCGGCAGAACATCCGGCAGGATGGATAGATCGTTGGGCCCATACATATCGACAATCCCGGCGACATGGATCGCGGGTTTATCCTGCGTGCCGATCAGACCGACCAACTGCCCCCCCGAAGATTCCCCGATCAGAACAAGGTGTTCGGGGTCCACGTGATAAGATCGGGCATGCATCTTGACCCACAGGATCGCTTGTTCAACATCCTGCAGATCTGCCGGAAACCGATAACGCGGGGCCAGCCGGTAGTCGATGGCAATCCACGCAATGCCAGAGGCACTCAGCAGTTTTTCAAGTGGCCCGATATAGGTGTTCCGGCTTCCGTGGCTCCAGCTTCCGCCATGCACCAGAATGGCCAGTGGCTGAGT
>Ga0157365_10000516_pt1 | contig 16676 bp, 20 predicted proteins | sample AttsexASBM3_FD_111478 | JGI IMG/M metagenome (GOLD analysis project Ga0157365, IMG submission 111478) | Fungus gardens microbial communities from leaf cutter ant in Ribeirão Preto, State of São Paulo, Brazil - Atta sexdens ASBM3 | ecosystem: Host-associated > Fungi > Mycelium > Unclassified ... | reverse complement strand
GCAACTGGCACTCCCACTACTTCCTGAGGCTATTTGAGCCAACGGAAGACTCACCTCTTCCTGTGCCTCTGAAGCCACTATAACAAGCTTTGCAGCCAGATGCACCACTTTGATCTCCTGAATAATCATCGCCCCTTGTTTGTCTTCAGATCATTATGTGATACCATTCTCTTTGCTGCTTGTGGTAGTCCAGAGCTGTTCTAACTCATACAAAAGGCATTGAATGATGAATTACTTGTCGTGGAAACGCAGTTGCACCTTGGTTTGTCCTGGAATAGAATTTATTCCTTTGCAAACCAGTGAGGATATACAATGAACTACAAATCTTATATACTAAAGAGATATTCCAGAAGCTTCAGCTGGATCACAGTGTCAGCTTGATATCCCAACACTACTATGCATCCCTATCCTTTCTATTGATACCAATGACCTGGACAAAATATGCCATTCTTGTCGATTGGCAAGAAACTTTCAATTATCACCTGTACATTCATGTCTATCAACAATCTTTCTGAACAGCTTGCGACTCAACATGAACTTCGGTTCACTCTTGCCAAAAGTTCAGAGGAGACACTCTTATTACTTCATAGTGAAACATAGCAAAAAAAAAGAGTAAACTATCAGATGCAGAAGTCCTATAATCCATGAGGTGACTATAACACCTTACTCTTAAGCAAGGGTTAGTGACTGATGGGCCCTACTCCTGATAGCCATATTAAGTAGCACAAAATTTGGACAATATGAAAAATCATCTCAAATCTATACATAGTTCTCATTCATGTAGATTGCACTATACTTATCCAAACTACGTATCATGTAGATTTTGCTCTGGAGGCAATGGAGAACACTGCCAAAGGGGGCTCTGAAGCAACTGGATATCGTTGGGATCAGCAGGGGGTGAAGGATAGCTATGAGTCAAAGTGGGATCAAGAAGGTACTGTACAAATGGAGCAACGACGGGTGCATCCAAAGGAGGTGATGTCATCTGTGCAGCGTGCGGTGCAGTGTAATTGTGACATTGGATGTCTGCCAACACCGACGAAGCCATCTTTGGTGAGAACACAGCATGTTTCTTCTGCGCACAAATGTCAGGTAATTGTGGGGCAGAACCAGCAAAACTTGTACGAAATCGTTTAGGAGAAGGAGGTACTGGTGAACTCGGAGCCGTGGTGAAGGACATGTTTGGAGACAAGAGCGGTGAAGACACCGGAGGAGACGTTGGTGGTGACAAATGGGCAATATATGAAAGGTCAGGTGGCGGTGATGGGGCGCCAGTCGGGGAAGAAAGGTAGCCACCAAGGGACGTAGATGAAGAGACGAGGTGAGAATGACCCGATGGTAAAGGTGTCGATGTTTCAAGAGGTGGAGAACCAGGATAATGACATATGGGTGTACATGATGACCGATAAATGGAAGAATCTGGCAATGAAGGGGTCCCGACATGACCTGGAGCTCGCAGTGTCGATTGTGGAGATGGAAGGAAATCCCAGTGTTCTGGTCTCGGTGTGGGCATGAAATGTGGAGTCAAGATGGCATGGTTCTGAAATTCGTCTGTAGATGACTGAAGAATGGATTCAATAGAGGGAAGAGGTGCAAAGTCGGGAGAGGGCGGGCTGACAGGCCAGTCACGTTGGAACCATGTACCAGGTATCAACGCGATCGGTAATAACCAAGTCGCAGTGAGGGTAATTCCATACCCTTGGTCATAAGCTTTAATTATATTCCAACTCCAGGAGATGAACGTCCCAATTGACCCAAGGAATGGTGCTATCTGTTGAAGAAGAAGGAGAGTCGGACGGAGAGCAATCGGAAGGGTATTAACAGGAAGATTATTGAAGAACCATGTGAGTGCGGTTGTGATTATTGCTGCGCGCCGAACTGCTTCTAGTTGCCTGTCATCTAAGATATCGAGAACTGGAGGAGGAAGAAACCTTCAAAAAAACATGAATGTTTAAGTATGCAATCAAGGTAGCAAACGCACATGCGATAGCCCCACCACATACACTGGATAGAAAGTTTGTCTTTGGAAGGAACCCAAGCTCTCTGAACTTGCAAATGCCGCTCACGCGTTCGAGGAGTCATGGAAGACTCGGCCGGTGGAGGAGGTGTGGGCTGTGAAGATTTCGTAAACCACGATGTAAGGCTATTCGTCCATGATAAGGCAGGTATGAATGGAGGTACTGGTGTAATTTCTAGTTCGTGTGCATGGACTTGGTCCTGTCCTTCCTCTTGCTCACTGATCACTTCGGACTGTGCCAATTCAACGACAGAACCTTGCACAGGAAGAAGAGGAGAGTACACCATCACACTGGATGGCTCATCGAATGGTTCTGAAACTGCATCGTCACGAGGGAGTTCTGCACTTGGTCGAGAATCCATTTCCTCGAGTGCTCTCCAAACACTAGTCCGGCGACCATCAAGTGAACCGTTCATCAATATAGGACTGCTAAGGGCTTGAAAAAGCTGTTGATCATCATTGAAAGAGGCAGAAGACAGAGGCTGATGATCATTTTCTTCTCCATTACACTTATAAATGAGGGTTCGTATTCGACGAGCAAGCGAGGATGGTTCTACTTGAGGAGCATCTGCTACAGCAACATCCTGAGAAGTGCTGGTAGGCGATGTAGATTTTTTCAGTACGGATCTGAGCCAGGTGGGGATACCGTCAGGCATGGACGATATAGACCACTAGCACAATCATAATCTCTACTGTCACGTTGATACCTTTTTTTAATTTAAACACCTCTCTTTAATATACAGTCAAGTGACTCCATCCTCCATCATTCTCGGTCACATTACAACAGACGATAATGATTTGATTATCACCTCACCACCACCATCCTATGGCAGATCAAGCTTCTCGCCGCGAAAAATTCAGCCAAGTTTATCAAAGGATTGCCGACGAGCTCGTCAATGAACTAGGCCAACTCGGTATCCCCGAAGATGCGATGAATTGGTACAGAAAAGTACAATAGATTTCCTGGTATAGTAAATATGCTGACATATCTGCTAGAGTCTGGATTATAACGTCCCGGGTGGTAAATTGAACCGAGGCTTATCTGTCGTCGACACGGTTGAAATCCTCAAGCGTCGATCACTCACAGACGATGAATATGTCAAAGCTGCAGTACTTGGGTGGTGCGTTGAACTGGTCTGTATTCCAGTCTCTGGCTTCACTTTAGTCATTGACAATTTTTCATAGCTTCAAGCCTACTTCCTCGTTTCCGATGACATCATGGATTCGTCGATCACTCGTCGTGATCAACCGTGCTGGTATCGCATCCAAGAAGTCGGCATGATTGCGATCAACGATGGGTTTTTGATCAACTCCTCCATCTATCGCCTGATAAAGTTGTACTTCAAGCAAGACCCTTGCTATGTCAATCTTCTCGAACTTTTCCTCGAGACGACAAGACAAACTGAGATCGGACAACTCATCGATCTTATTACTGCCCCTGAACAAGTTGACCTGAGTAAATTTAGTCTTGAAAAGTGAGTGAAAAGTTGCATATATATCTGTATAATCAAATTTACGATGCTCCCAAGGCATTCCTTGATTGTCATTTGGAAAACGGCCTTCTATTCTTTCTATCTCCCCGTTGCGTCCGCAATGTACATGTGTGGTATTTCTCACACACCCATCCCATCACTCGACCCCTCAGAGGCAGCAAAAGATCCCTACGATATCGCGAAATCCATTCTAATTCCTCTTGGGGAATATTTTCAAGTCCAAGACGATTTTCTCGATTTCTCTGGGACACCAGCACAAATTGGTAAAATTGGAACTGATATCATCGACAACAAGTGTTCGTGGTGCATCAATGTTGCCCTTTCATATGCGTCACCTGATCAGCGCAAGATTCTGGAAGAAAATTATGGAAAGAAGCCAAGTGGTGGACCAAGTGAATTGGCAGTGAAGAAGGTATTTGATGAGGTCGGCGTGAGGGAGAAGTATCAGGAGTATGAGAAGTTGAGAGTGGAGGATCTTAGACAACAAATTGCCAAGGTTCCAGAGGTCGAAGAGCCGAATACCTTGAGGAAGCAAGTGTTCGAAGATTATCTAGACAAAATTTACATGAGGAGCAAGTAGGATGCGTGTCTTTTCCATGTTAGCCATCATCATTGTCTATCAGTTTCGTTAGAAGACATCCACCATTGACATTTTCCTGTTTGATTTAAAATGGGAGTCATATTGTGCGGCATCTCGGCACAGAGTGACTCGAAGAATGTAAGCCATGCCTTGAATCGGACGTCGGCACCACAGTCGAGTCAACTGGACAGGGGCTTCGGATACAATTAGGCAAGGCAGGGTCTGTGCGTTGAATTCCGCATCAGCGCGGTCCCGCCCGCCAATGAAACACTCGCTCACCTGACCTCAGCCATCGCGCCCATTTAAACCGCCCATGTTCTGACCAGTCCCAGTTCCAATTCATGGATGAACTTTCAGAAATTGACGGTATCAAACCCAATGTTTTTCTTGTAGATGGTGAGGAGCACGAAGTTGGTTCGGCAACCAGGTATGCATCCTCTTAGATCGTCTTACAGAACATTCAGGTGCTCTCCAGAAAATCCAAATACAAGGTCAAGCGTACGTTGGATCACTACCATTGGTAAGTATAACACAGTTATGAAAATAATATATTTGACTTATTGATCATAATCAGCACTTGCCCCGTATGTATAGCTAGCTATCTCTCGTGACGGACAACTCTGATGCTCTCACTCACCCCTGTAGGCTTGGAGAAACCAGGTAAAATTTTCATTCCCACTCGTATCTTCATATCATGACTCGGACCTCCTTAGGCTGGTATCTCTGTAAATGCTCGTACATGCAAGCATCTCAAAGCATTCTTGGGAGATGCCTATGAAAATGCTCGTGTCGCGCTTAAGAAATCAGATGGTCCGCCTATGAAAGGCAGCAATCCTGCCAAGGCATCGAAAGCTGTGGGCAAGCGCAAGAGAGCAGCTGACCATGAAGAAGGCGACGCTGAAGACGAGAAGGGACCTACTTCTCCCAAGAAAACTGGGACTGCAGCCAAGCGCGCTAAAGTCGAACAACTTTCCAAGGAGAACGCTGAGACGAAGCCCTCTGGAGATAGTGAAAAATTTCAGGATTTAGCTGAGATTAACGGTGTGAAACCGCTGGTTGTTCTCCAAGATGGAGAAGAAACTGAAGTTGGCTCGGCGACAAGGTGAGTATCTGTACAAATTTCTCGCTCAATCTGATACATTGTCAGCAGTAAAAGCAAGTACAAGATCAAGCGGACATTTGATCACTATTACTGGTTTGTCCCTGCTTCCTGCCCGGACACCTAAGCTCACCGCCCTCAACTAGTTCCTGCCCAGCATGGAGAAACCAAGTTTGCCTCTCTGCCCTTTCATTATAGTGCATATCACTGATAGCTATGGCTGATAGGCCCGTGTTCCTACCAACGCTCGTACTTGTAAACATCTCAAATCTCTCCTTGGCGAAGCATACGAGGAACAGCGTTTGATATTCAAACAATCCAGTGCTAGCACTAATGAACACGCTCCACCCAAGGCAATAACAAATGCAACGGAAGCCAATGCTTTGTCCGAGACTAAAGTTACAGAGGACCGTGAAGCTCAGCATACCAAATCCGAAAATATGGATAAGGATCTGATCGAAGGACCTGAAGATCATGCTCGGGGTGAACAAAAAGATCAAGTGAAGATCATCACCAAGGAACAAGAAGAAGTCGAAACCGCTCAAACTACCTTTAAACCATCCTTCGAGGAAATAGAAGTAGAAGACGAGCTTGCAGATATCGATGGTATGAAACCGAACGTGTACATGAAAGACGGGGAGGAACGTGAAATTGCGTCCATGACCAGGTTAACATCCCCATTTTCTTGCCTTGCAAATTTCATTTATATTTGTTCAGTCACACGAAATACATGGTCCGACGTAACTGGGATCACTATTATTGGTGAGCTCTGAACACTACAATATTTCAAAGGCCCTTCTGCGACTGTAGGCTCATGCGCTTTTCTGATCTACAACCAGTTCTTGTCCGGTATGATCTCATCACACCCAAACAAATAACATTAATGCTCACTCCATTACTCCTATCTTCTTCCAAAACATCGTCTCTCGTGAACTAAGGCTTGGAAACATCAAGTATGAGCCTTTCTTTCTTCTCCACACTCCACAAAGTGTCACTTACATTTTGCTTCTGCTTGAATCTGTAGGGCGGTGTACCAATCAACGCACGTACATGCAAACATCTCAAAAGTCTACTCGGCGAGGCATACGAGTCCGCTCGATTACTCAAGAAAAACCCTGACGGGCCTCAACCCAAGTCTGCTGCCAAAAAATCTGCTGTCAAAAAATCTGCTGCCAAAAAATCTGAAGGTAAACCCAATGTGCCTGAATTATTATTGGCAAACAAGTGGGACTTGGATTCTGGTCCGGATCCTTCGGGATGGTGGATCTCAGAGAAGCTAGATGGTGTTAGGTAGGTGTTGCATTTCTTTTCTTATCATTCCTCCTTTCTGCTCTGACGAGGGTTTCTTCTTTCTTTTCTGGTATCCTGGATCACAAACCGCCCGATGTTGTCGCATCTTACTAATCTTGTTACATGTAGAACTTATTACGATGGGACAAAAATGATAAGTCGTTTAGGCAACCCGTTCTTCCCGCCTGAGTGGTTCCTGGAAAGTAAGTATTCAATGCACTTGTTGCCTCGTTATCAGAGTATTGACAGATCTATTCTTCACCTGTATTAGGACTTCCGAAAGACGTTACACTTGATGGAGAGCTCTTTGCTGGACGCGGGGAATTTCAGTCCACAGTATCTATAGTGAGAACGGCTAATTCGCCTCATTGGAAGAATATCACGTTCCAGGTGAATATATTCTTTTTATTCTGCCGCTTTCTATGTGGACCGGTGGCTCCGATAAAAAAAAAATTTCGTCGCCCCTTTTTCTCTCCCCATCGCTCATCTTTGCCCAGGTCTTCGATATTCCTTCGCGCGGGACAGACCCTTTTGAATCACGCCTCGAATACATTCAATCGCTCTTTGGCCCTGGAGGGTCGCATTGTTCTGATCACGTTGCGGTCGTTAAGCAGGAGAAGGTTAAGGACAAACAACATGTGTTTGACAAATTGAAGGAGATTGAGAGTTTAGGTGGTGAGGGTATTATGTTACGTGAGCCGAAATCGTGAGTTTTTTTTGCAAATCAACTGGTACTTTCCTGAACTTTTTTTCAAGGAAGTATCAAGGACATCGGTCGCCTACATTGTTAAAAGTCAAGGTGTGTTTTGCCATTCTTCCAAATTACGTGGATGATTGCTTATGTCAACAGACGTTCTATGATGCCGAAGCTATTGTGACTGGCTATGTTGATGGAAAAGGGAAGAATAAAGGTGTCACAGGTGCTCTCCAGTGTAAAATGGAGTCTGGAAAAGTGATGTTTTCTCATCTCCGTTTTCCCGAACCTGACGGATGGGCTAATCTTCTGTTTAATAGACATTTAGCGTCGGATCAGGATTAAATGACAAACAACGAAAGAATCCTCCAGCCGTTGGATCCATCATTATCTATCGATTCCAAGAGTTGACTAAAGATGGCGTTCCGAGGTATGCTTTTTTTTTGTTGCTTCTTTATTATTTGACTCGAAAATTTTTTCCTCGATTGTAGATTTCCAACGTATGTGGGGATCGCTGCTGATAAAAATCAACCGAAGGATGCCGAAGTGCCTGAGCATAAACTCCAAAATGGAATTTCCAAAGATGATGATGCATGATGCATGATTGTGGTGGTTTATGGTCTGTAGACCATCCGTTTTTCCTGACACTTTCTTCTATCTTACGAGTTGAATAATGATATCAGACTGCTAGACAGCTGATTGATCTTGAATGGATATTCCTTGTCGATTGTAGATAGGTCAACTGTACTTGTGAAGTTGATATGGGTATCTGCAAATAATGGACTAGAAAAGGAATCCAGACTTCTCCCAGATCTGATACAAAAATGCTGCGAGAAACTAATTTTACTCCATTGTAGAAAAACAGATATTTGTGAGTGGAGTCAATATGTACCGCCTATGGATCAAAACAAAATACATCTGAATGTCCATGATGTACAATGCTGCGTACCATTCTGCCATTTGCGCATACTGCAATGTCCGCCAAGCATCAGATAAAGATCAGCTGAAATGTATGTATGATAAATAGGTGCAAGTCAATCAGTGATTGAAGTAATGCAAGAAGACATAGATCTGCCGACATCAAGGAACAAAATCCCCCTCCGCATATACCATACCCTTATTCCGACAATACATCAGATCAAAAATGTCGAACATCTACAAACGCTGGTCCAGCTACTTTTGGAAATGGCTTTATGTGGAAGAAAAAAGTCAGTTCCTTTGAACTAAAAAAAGATATCTTTCTAGTCGATTGCATGTATGATGAGAATTTGGAAGAACAATTAGTGAATTCCAAGTCAGTGCGGAATTCTCGTATTTTTAAAAAACGAAAAAAAAAGATGCTCGTGGAATTGGTACTTATCAATACATTTCAGGAATGATTAGGGGACTGGTATGGGATAGAATCATTCCAGGAAGATAAGACTGGATTGATGAATCCAAATTGAGGAGAGAAAGACTAGTAACGATAAAATCGCAATCGTTCCTCTTGAGAGTCAGACAGAACATACCACGGAGGAATTAGATATTTTGACATGAAGAGTCTCAGTCGAGTTAAGTGAATTTCCTCCGTCGCAACTCGTAGAATCGATTGCCCTTGCTTTACTTCGGCCACGTTTAGTTTCGGTGACACCTACCAATCGCAGATTAAGAATGGCAGCAGGCCTGTCAGCCTCACAGACAATTGATGTAGAGCCTAGTCCAACAGAAGGTGACCGTGACCGCGAGGTTTCGTAATAGACCGGGTATCTCGACTCGTATGCTCGTTTCTGGGTCAAATTATGTCGACGTACGAGCGAGCGGTAACTTTCCTCATCAGATGCGTCATAGTCTGTCGATTGTGATCGTGACCGACTTTCAATTATGTCGTGGATCACACGATTGTGAAGGTTGAATGGAAGTTGAGCGCAGACGTCTACCATTTTTCTGGATTCAAGGAAAGTAAGTCATGAAATTCCATCTTGACAAGGAATTATCCTTGCCCTTCCTTGTTTCGAACGATTTTGCCCATGCGATGTCGGTAATCCAGTTCCTGCGCATGGATTGTCTGGGGCCTGTGGAATATCAGCAGTGATTTGTGCGTTATCATCAAAAACCCACGGCATTATTGGTATCTGGAATTGGAGGAGCCGTTCTCTTTCATCAGTGGCATGGGATTCACTGGAACAGCAGCAACAAAGTATTCTGAAAAAAGAGGCAAGCATCAGAAAGAATGTTTGTCACTATTGACTCTGCTTGCCAGTAATGCTTCAATGATCTATTGTCAAGCTTTCTTTTGCACTCTACTAGTCTCGCGCCGCCTTCTCTCCTTACGGCCATGCATCACCTATTCCGTTGTACACTCTATCGTTACTTCAAATAGCCCACTCTAAACTTTATTTATTAGCGCCGTGACAAACTCAATTCGGGACGTATATCGTCAATCGCTTACGTAAGTGCTGACCATGAATTGTTTTAACCTCGCCCTTGCTCATGTGCCCAATGCAGCGGTCATTAACTTTCCTGTTGAGGCTGTTATCTGGAATTGCGGAGTTTCAGCCACACGTGTGGATACTTCCTTGTAGTGACATAAGGATGTGTCATCTCGTGTTTCGTTGGTCTTCCTATTTGTCAGGGGGACAAGTAATGGTTAGGCTAACGACAGGGTCCAAACCGCTGGTGCTGTGGTTTGAAACTTTGCCAATGTACATCAGAGCAACCCTTAGGTCATTGTCTCATGCTCGAACCCGGATGCAACCAACGAAAGTTTTGACAGTCAGACTATCACTAGTCAGGGGTACTTCTTGTGAGCGACTAAAGAAGTGTCATCACTTCGCCGTACTATATTCCACGATCGCATACGGAACATATAACTCATGAAATCGTCCGTTCGAGCCACATGATGCGATCTCCATGAAGTGTAATTCTATAACGTGTCTCCTTCGAGACCTCTCGGACAAAATTAGAATCACGTCTTCCTTGGGCCAATTTCAGGTCATGCAAATCACCAGACTCAGAAGTGGATCCTAGCGCCGCCACAAACTCCTGATAACCCTTACTCAGCTCCAACTTTAATCTTGGACATCCTGAAACTTGACATTCTTGATGCTGTGCAGATGCTGCTTCCGTACCTTCTTGGCCTATGCATTTCCTGCTGACTCATTGAGGAATGCTGGGATTTTCTTCGTCGGTAGCGGAATGAAGGTCACATAACTTTGCTCAGGAAATGCTCCTATCATGTTCTGCTGTCGCAAGCTGCAACAAATCTCAAATGGCATGCAATATCAGTGCTTGCCTATGTTAGAAATAACTGAAGAGATGGACCATGCAATCAAGGAATAGTTGTTAAATTGCAAGCTCTCTTACTACAACATAATGGAGTACTGAGATATAATCTCGAAATCAAAGACCAGAGGAGCATGACTTAAATTACAATTATGGCGTCAATGTTCATATTTCATGATTGTGTAACGGCCGGAGACATAGAGGCAGAGACCGAGGCGTGCTTGGTACGGGGTTTGATCTTCTTTCGTTTCAATGACATTGGCCTATCTTTTCCACGAAGTCTCGCGTAGACACCACATGCATTACATACCTGAGCCCCACTCTTACTCCGACGCCAAACCGAAGTTGTGTGTGTATGACAATGACTACACTCGGGACCGTTATAGTTTTGGTCCTCTTCTTCACTCTCGTCGTCGTCTTGATCGGCATCAATGAGTTCCTTTGGGCGGTGCCGGTGCCTTTGCTGTAGATAGAGACCGCAAGCATTGCAAAGCGGCTTCAAGGTAGTGGGTTCTCTGCGCCACAGGGGTGTGGAGGTTGCATTGCAATGAGAACATTTCTTCCCATCCCCGGAACCATTCACACTTGCTCTCCTGGAATGAGATGAAACGATGTGGGGAGATGTGTCTCGGGGCATCATGGCTGGGGATAAAGAAGGTGACGAGATAGATGACATATCATAAGCTCGAGTCGGCTGAACCAATGGCGGTCCAGGGGCGACAGAGTATACGGGAGAATTTGTGGAGCTAGCGAGCAAGAGATTGTCCATTATTGGAGGGGGCGATGACAATGGGCTGACGCGTAAGTCATCACTGCTCCATTGAGTGCTGTTACTTCGTATAGAGTCGACTGACTTTGTGTCCGACTCAGACCACGGATGACAGAACTGTTGTGCGTCCTGATACAACTCACTAGAGGATCTTGCCAGGGGATTGAGAATGTACAGCGAAGAGTGAATGATGGAAGATGGCGACCACCCGTAGGTACTTCGTTCCGCACGAATGCAATAATCCTGAGTCCGGCTACTGTTTTCCTCTGAGTTCGAGAACATCTTGTGTTGATTAGTATGCCTAGGCATGTCGTTGCAAAAGCTATAGGCAGGGTTCGTTGCCACAAAGCGTTGTTGGCCACCGTTGTCTGTGAAGTAGTATTGAAAAACACCCAACACTCCGAGGTGATCCAAGCACACATACCTGACCAATTGTTCGTGTAGAGCAGTGAGTGATCGAGCTGAGGAGACATCGAGGAAGAATACGATATAGGGTTCTGGGTACGCATGCCTTGTTGTTTGTTGAAATCGCTGGACATGAAGGATTGTGAGGGGTAAGCTGTGGCCAACATTGTGACGGAAAGGATGAGCTTTTGTGTAACAAACGTTGAGAGACACCTTATATACCTAACGGAAGATCTGAAGATTTGCTAAACAGCAAAATGGATCTATCAGAAGTTTGACGTCGGATACAAGGACGCTCGGTTGATTCCACAAGTAAGAGAGTCGGGTAGTGGAACTTTACACTGCGCGGCCCAAGACAGAAACGGATGGCTTGGGAATCACACCCCAGCGGCCTTATTATCTGTCATGAAATCTTGGTTCCGGAGGTGGCCACATCCTCTCCCAAGATTGACGAGCGATTTAACCCATTTTCAGCAGATGACGTAAATAGCTTCGAACCGACTCGCTCGGATATTCTCTTTCACAACTATGTAGAAACAATCCTTGATGACAAAGCATACTATCCTGGCGGTCGATCATAGAGAAAATACTCCGTGTCTTTGACCATCAGACTAGATTACCATTTCTAGTGGGTCTATTCATGGAGGTATTGTCAACCGAATAGCCTGCCTGAAAAATGTGCAACCTAACAACAAACATCATTCATTGGAATCGTGGAGATGAACTGGCGCCTCGTGTCTGTCCCAGCTTGGCTGGACAGCATTGCAAAACCGAACAAGTATTGTGATTCGAGAATCCGTTTCATTGATGTCTTACGCGAATTAGACACATCTGTCAATGCTGCTTTGTTCTATAGTAATTTATCCGACCTTTGCAAATGTGTCACAAATAGATTGCTTCCATCACAAGATCAATCAGTGCTGCTAGCTCAAATCCTTGCCGTGACGGTGTGAATCTGACTGCTTTGGAACAACAGCTTCGCAACTGAATTGAAAATATGATATCATCGCGTTGTTCCAGTACAGGCAGGGGAAATTATTCATGAGTGGGAAAAGTCAAATTAACAGCATACCGAAATCGAGGTGGCAACATGAAATCCTGAGTCACATCGGATCCGCAATACCAATGGGGAAGGATTTTCAAACTCCTTCCTCCAGAATGGACATGGACCTGAACGACAATTTCCGGAAGTCTCAAGGGCTTTTTTGTCCGCGCTCAGGCATTTTTTGTTTTAACAGCCTCAACATTCGATATATCTACAGGAAATATGCTCCATCTCGCACTCTCAATTCGGCGTCCCAGCATATTCCTTTTTCATGGCCGAATCGCATACCAGATTCCAGCAACGTCAAGTTAACTTACGTCTTTACCCTTATTCTAAACGCCTGGACAATCGGCAGTGCAAGTACGAGTTTCACGCTACTTCCAATTTATCCATGGAAAGATGAACGTCATCAGATACGCCACCGCACAGCCTGCGAATCAAGTTTCCTTCAATACGACCTACATGGGGTCTCTTAATGTGTGGCATGTCTTATGAACCGGTTTGCTCATCTTCGCTCTCGAGAAACATTGACAATTAAATCATATAGGACATAAAGACAAATACATGCACAAGATCCGTCTACCCCACGCAGCTGGACCACTCGCTCATTAATCCAAAGGCGCTGGTTGCGTACGATGTGGCAAGTGCCGGTCTCAAACCGAACCAACCACATGTCCCCACTTGCTTGCCTGGTGCGATCCACTTGTGATTAATTGGATAGCAATGCGCAGCAAATTATTGCTGCCGTAACAAAATCAACTGACGTATTCACCCTTCGCAGTACTGAATTCTCGGTGAATTTGAGCTTGATTGTTTATGAAGTTCTCTCATATTCTCAACAGAAGGCAATAGGAATACGTTAACAATGTTTTTTCCAACTCCGACTCACTTCAAGTATATGAGCAAGATTCCCTTCTTTGTCTATGGATGCAATATCACGAGCTCATGACTACAAGTTTAGCATCTGTAACTGTGATCATCACAATTTGTCCTAGAACACTCCTTATCGCGCCAATGAGGTATTCTTTCGAGATACATATTTAGAGACGACTTCAAATTACAGACCGTTCCTTCATTGAGAAGATGTCTTATGCTATAGCTCAAGAGACGTCCGTGCCATTTCCGGATAGTAACTTCTTGTAAATTATTCAGATGCCGGCCTACCTCTGAGATCATATCTGAAGTTGATGGGATTTATGCCGCCCGCTTACCTCTTTTCTACCTGAACTACAATCCATATATTCTTACCTGAGCGCTCATTTTTTAGGATTTCCACTGTAAACATATAACTCCCCATCAATCACAGATTCTGTGGGATTTGATAGAAACTTATCCAATACTCCTATCAGCTCGGCAGATATTATACGTATTGACACAGGAATAGCTGTGTGGGGGTATCATATGACGTGAATAGTATATGGAAAACCATGAGCAAGTGTCCCTTTCACGTCTTTTTAGGAAGGATAGAACAACAAGAAATAGTGGCGAATGTAGGACCCCATATTGCCACATGACAAATGTCGGCAGAAATGTTTCCGGAGAGGGAATACAGATCAACTTGTAACCATCGGTGATTTGACATAGGAGATCTATTACCTAATATGACGTCATGCTCGTATGTACCATTGCTGGCCACGTGCCATGATGTGTCACACCTGTGTTATTGACCCTCTGACGGTTGAATTTCAAAAAAGTGCATACCCGGCATGTCTTTCCTGAAGCGAATATTCTCCCAGGGAAGCTTATGGTTCAGTTCATATGTTACTTTCTGACCTATCAGTATTTCAACAGAAAGAGGAAGATTTCGAGACTGTCCTCGCAGCGCTGGCTAAGGACATACAAAAACGCCAGATAAGGCTTTTGGAGATACGGCTGCGAGAGAAACGCTCGACTCTGCTGGCTACTATCTATACTCTTCTTGGATGGGTCATCTATGTTACTCTCTGGTATTTGGACATCTTACCATCACTCTTTTGGCCTACTGCGGGCAGACATACCATCGTAAGAAGAGTAATGCGAGGGCTCCCTGTATTTGTCGGACCAATCATGTGAGTTCCTACTGTCATCTTCCTTGACTGAACCTAATCGTTGTCCAGCATTCTGTTTATTCGACGTATTGTGCAGGTATGGTACACCCGAAAGGCCGATGCAGAAGGTAAGATCACATGCTCTTTTTTCCTCACATCTTACACATCATACAGAAAAGTCCCTTCAAAACTTGATGAAACAACGCCGTGCAAAAGTCGAAGATATCAAAAAGAGAACAAACTTTGATTCGATGGTGAAATTGTTTCAGGAATACGACGAGCTTCCTCCTGGAGCGAAACCCTTGAGAGAACGAGCCACGTCAAAGCAAAATCCCGTCACTCCTCGACGGCCAGAGACAGCTCTCGGAAAATCTTCCATGCCACCCACACTTCGAGCTCAGCTCACTCGTATGCTTTCATAATGTCTTCGGTTACAGTATTTGACTCAACGCTTCAGCGGCGCCCAACCCTTTTCCCATGGGCCCTCCCCGGAAACGATGGTACGATAAAGTTGCTGACGCGCTCCTAGGGGACGAGGAACATGATATTAGTTCACCCAGTTCGCGGTATGCATTAATTTGCGAGCGGTGTTTTACCCATAATGGATTAGTCAAGGAATCCTTGTGGGAGGATGCTCGTGAGTGTCTGTCTTGTTTTATCTATACTCTTTTGATCTTTCATGTAGAATTCGTCTGTCGTAATCCCTCTTGTAATCACTTCAATCGATCTATTCGTTCTAAACGTGAAAGCTCGAGCCCCAATTCTTCTCCATGTTCTAGTGCTTCCCCTTCGCCGGTCACGTTGCCACAATCCCGACGTCTATCCCAAGGTCCATCTCGTCGTTCTCACCGAACAATTCACGTCAGGCATAATCCTGCTGCACCTGATCAACCATCCGCTCACAGTTCAGACCCTGATGCACCCACTGTCGATTTCGTAGATACTAGTGCGATGGAGGTTGATTAGTGATCCTATTCAAGTTCACATTGTCCCAATTGTCTCATCACAACCTGAGCAATCATCCTACCGTTTATCTTTAATCTGATCAGATCACTTTCTATATCTCGTGAAAATGAATTTCGTGACATATTGTCCATGATATCTTATCATGCTGTAGACCATATCGCGAATTATTGCAGGTCAATTGCAGTCAAATCGGGGGGTGTAATGCATGGCTTACCGGACGACCCTATTCAGAATGTTGGGCTTCTGTATACAGTTTCCCGCTTCAATGCCTTACAGCTGCATACATGGTGTTCATTGTATCCCCTGCTGTGGCCAGTGACTTTGAACAATGGCTATACTTCATCCATGTGAAGAACGAAGCAATTTTGGAACGAGCCGGTCATGAGAACATTTCACGATTTCCGAGTTCGTAGAAGTCAGAATGTTTACTGTTAGTGTTGTAGAATGTCGAAATGGTCGTGATAATGAAAAAAATGTTGTCGTTTCGACACTATCAAGAAAACGCCATGATCCTACTATGATACATGCTATGCTCCCTCGACCTTGGTTTATTGTTACAACAGTAGGTTGACTTTGAACTCCCAATTACGGGTGACTTAACTCTGAGATCCAAGTACAGCATATAGTATTGGCTGACACGTACTTTTGCACAAGCACTCAGGCAGTCAGGATGCTATCCATTACCTATGCACTCGGGAAACAATGTAACTCCACTCGGGCAGGTAATTAATGACTATTGATGATGTTGTTTAGAATAAGACAGGACATAACTAAATTCATGTAACACGTCAAGATGGTTATCTCAGCTCAAAAATCAAAAATCATTGCTACTCCCATGCGACCTACATCATGTAGGCAGTGTTTTGATGGGGTAAGAGTGTAAGAGTGATGATGTTCAAAATAGCGGTTGTCAGTGACAAATGAGTATGGTAGGATTTTTCTGAGAATCCCCCCATGGTAAGTCAAAGTGTCAATCCAGGAATAATAAATCCCGACCTGACACCGCCTAGAAAACTGACTTCATCACTGT
>Ga0157365_10000514_pt1 | contig 16692 bp, 23 predicted proteins | sample AttsexASBM3_FD_111478 | JGI IMG/M metagenome (GOLD analysis project Ga0157365, IMG submission 111478) | Fungus gardens microbial communities from leaf cutter ant in Ribeirão Preto, State of São Paulo, Brazil - Atta sexdens ASBM3 | ecosystem: Host-associated > Fungi > Mycelium > Unclassified ... | reverse complement strand
GAAGTAGCTTTGGAAGCAAAGGAGGCCTTAGAGAAGGCGGAAAAGAAACGTCGAAAGCGAATGTTGGGTCTCGATGACAGTGAGAGCGAGGATGAAAGAAAGGCAAAGGGAAGATGGAAGCATGGTGGGGATGACTTGGAAGATGATTTCTTTGACGACGAGGGCAATGGGTGGGCTGGGCTGGGGGTAGGCCTTGGCGTGAAGGCCCCGTCAGAAAATAGTGAAGATGAATACGAGAAGAGCGATCTCAATGAAGGTGGGGAGAGTGGTAGGGAGGATGATGACGGAGAGGATCCTGAGATTTCTGACAATCTGGAAAATGGACCAGAAGAAGAAGAAGAGGAAGAAGAAGAGGAGGAGGAGAAGGAGAAGGAGAAGGAGAGACTTTTGTCAATAGAAGGGAAGAAAAAAGCTCCTTTTTGGAATCATCAGGGAATTCCATTCACCTTTCCTGCACCAGGGAATCACGAGGAGTTCCTAGAAATTGTTGAAGAACTTCAGGACAAGGACCTTCCAGTGATTATTCAACGAATAAGGACACTCTACCACACTAGCCTTGCCGCAGAGAATAAATTTAAGCTTCAGGTGAAAGTAACAAATCCCTATCTTAGCCATTTATTGATATCTTTGACAGACTCTGGCAAAGGTGCTTTTAGATCACATCCTCTATGTAACCGCACTACCGACGCCTCGTTTTGACCTTGTTTCGGTACTACTTCCTCACCTCCACGCCATCATCAAGGCTTACCCCATCCCCGCTGCCCAATTTTTCAATGAAAAACTCAATTTGATGCACAAAAATCTGAAACGTGGTTTATTGCGGGGGACTACTAGTCTCGGAACTAGGACATGGCCAGGTGCCTCGGAGCTGTGTCTATTACGCATCATCGGTATTATCTGGCCAACGAGTGATTTAAACCATGCTGTCATCTCTTCAGCGAGGGTGCTTATGGGAGCATACTTGGGTCTTTGTCGGCTGCGTTCCCTCCATGACGTTGTGAGCGGCTTATTCCTATGCACCCTTTTTCTCCAATATGAGTGTATATCGAAGAAATATGTGCCGGAGGCCATTAACTTTCTTGTCAATGCATTCCTGCATCTTTCGCCAACGAAATTTGAAAATATGATGCTTTTACCCGGGTTTTCCCCTGCACCTGATTTTCGCTCAGAATTTTACCAACAATCACAGATTAAACTCTCAAAAAAGAGTCCTCAACCAGGAAAGGCAAACCTTAGGGATCTGTTCATGCTAGAAGAGCCAAACGAGCAAGCCAAAGTGGACCTATTGAGCTTGACCTTGGATCTGTTCGAAAGATTTGCGGACATGTACAAAGGACTGGATGGTTTCGTGGAGCTGTATACCCCTATATTGGAATGCTTGCGTGGGGCAGAGGTCAAGGACTGGGACAAAGAACTCAAGTCACGATATTCCAAAACTATGGACACCACTACGCGTCTTCTGAAATTCGCGATGCAGTCTCATCAACCCCTCGCTCTCCAAGCACACAAACCCATTCCTATCCCTTCATACGCTCCGAAGTTTGAGACTACCATTTCTAGCTATCTGCGGAGGAAGGATCCTAATCACGAGAAAAATGAGGTGGCCAAACTACGATACCAGCTCAAGCAGGAGAAGAAGGGTGTTGTCCGGGAGCTTAGGAAGGATGCAAGATTCCTTGCTTCTGTGGAACAGAAGAGTCAATTGGAGAAAGATAAGGAGTATAACGAAAGGTTGAAGAGGGCGTTTACTTCAATCGAAAGTGAACGAGCGGAGCAGAAAGCTATGCAAAGGGAGAAGGCCAGGGAGAAGAGGAGGTCTGGTCGCAAGATATAGTTAAGATATAGTTCTGTAAATAGTCTTTGATGAACGGGACGCCTCGTAGCACGTGATAAGGGTGAATTGTAAGCTATAGCTTATCAACAACAGAATCATATTCCTGTCAGTTTATGGGGTCAGTATGGCCATAATTACACAGTCAACTCCTTTTCCTGTTCCGACATTCAGTGTCTCAGAGATAGACGCATCCCTCGACCAGTTTCTTGACTTCTTGCGCGCTCTTGTCTCTCAATACCTTTCAGATACTGTACCCAGGATTCCGAGTTCCAGTAAAGTTGCTTGGGTCGAGGTCATTGTCGGCTTGACAGATCATCTACTTTCAATTTTTCCTCCACCTGATATTGCCCCCTGGAGTGCTTTACGGGAGAAGGTCATCTGTGCGACTACTGCCCTCGATGTAGTCAGGAGAATCTTTGAATGCGTGGATGAGATTCATCAGGGCACATCCGAGACTATCAAGAAGGTTTTTGCAAGGCTATTGCATTTGTGCTTTGTACTGGACTCGTGGGTGGAAATTGAGGTTAATACAAAGGACATGCTACAGCCGAAGGCGTTACGACAGAAGTGTTTCGAGACCTTGATGGTTGTCTTGAAGGGACTGGGCTTGACTCTGTGCGCAGATAGAGAGAATGAGGAGCCACCATGGATGACATTGAGAATAATCTTGCATGAATGTCTAGATGTTTGCAAAGGTATGTGACGTCCGCTAGGTTGCGCGGAGATATCAGCTGATTTCGGTGCAGAATTCTCGCTCAAATCAATCCATATAAGCTATCCTTATACATTTTCATTATTCAGCAATCCAAGAATTTTCGATAAGAAGGAAAATGAGTATTTGAGAACGGTATGGTCTTGCTAAAGGTTGATTTATTTCCTGATGCCATAAAGTAGGATATGTCAGATCCTTTCAAACTCACAGTACCTTCGGTAGTACATATGATGGCCTATCTTATCACTCTGCTGCAGGTCGTTGCCCATGTTTCCATTCCCTCACTGCCCTGTGAAGGTCTCATTACTGACCTGGTCAAGAAGATGCCAGAGACTATGAGAAGCGTACTTAATCTTGCATTGTCTCCAACGTTCTCTCTTTCACCTGCCAGTCGTGCTAAAACCTGTGAAGATGTTCTTGTGCTCTCTCTGCACCTACAACAGTCTTCTGGCCTCCAGATCCAATCGGCTTACTTTTCATGTTTTCTCGTGCGATATCGTCTTTATGAGGGTCCAAAGGATGCCTGGAATGTGCATGATCAAACTTCTGCTCAATTGTTGCAGGATAGGCCAGTGTATGGTATCTCAAAAGCCGAACTCTTAGACATCATGAAATTGCTCTGTCTCGAGACCTGGGATGCACGAGGAGTTCAGCTGAGAGTAAGGGGATCATTTTCAACTCACTTCTTCATGCTTAACGATATATAGGGCCTCGGATACGCATTCTTATGTAGCGTTCTTTCGGATCCAAAAGTCTGGGACGCGGGTGTCCTTTTGGCCGACCTCTCATTGTTCAAGAAAGCGCCTCAGTACCATGCCATTGTGCAACTAATTACTAAAAGATTGGTTCAGAATCCACTTGTACTCAATGGATCATATAATGACGAATTAAGAGAAGTGCTGGAGAGCCTAGGTCAACAATTTGGTGAACAGATACACCACGAATGGGACCAGGGTCATATCCAAGAGATCATTCACACAATCATCTACAGACTGAAAAGGTCCTTGCTCTCCGAGTTTGTTTGCTGCCATAGCTGAATGTTCACAGGTCACTATGCGATTCCTCTACCTTGACGAGGCTTGAAATCGCAAAAAATTTGACAAAACTTCCTTGTTTGTTGACCCGTTGCGACAAGACCAACTGTCGAATGCATCAATCCCCTGTATCCTTCTTATCTTCTCGGGAATACCACTCGATTGCTATCATGTTAATGAACGGTCCCGAGGACGAGGTCACGCCCGCTGTCCGCAGAGAGACACTTAGGGCTCTCAGATATGTCATTGACCATCATCCAATCGGAGTTTCAACAGATGGTTTGGATGATGTGGAACTTTTTTTGATAAACTACATCAGAGATTCGGATCGTAGTGCGAGATTGTCTGCTTGGTGAGTAGTAGGTTTTCTGTGCTCATGGTGAACTTCACTGAGCGTCTTGCTAGCTATGGACTTGTGGCCCTCGTATCGGCTTATACGCATGCAACTAATCCTTGGCATTTAACTCAGCGCGTGTTCACAGCTTTGTATCATCACATGGGCACCGCAAGGGAAAACCTGAAAGAGACGGTCGTAGTTGCTGTCGGATCAATGGGAAAGTGAGTCAATGACTGTCCAATCCGTGTATTAGGTATTCAGGGTGTAGAACCAAACACCCAGGTGTTTTGGGACAGGTCTTATGTTTCCTCATTGTACAATTAGGGCAGCCAAACCCTGTTGTCAGAGGAATGGCAAGTATCCAGGTATATTGTGGGTTTATTCAACCGATAGTTCATATATGAACATGGTTTTAGCTGTCGGAAATAACAAAAAGGCACAAAAAGACACCATATACTCTTGTCCTGCCCTATCTTGACCACGTTGCCCAATTTCTGATATCTAAGATATCAGTCTCGCCGATCTTGTTGGCTGAGGCATGTAAATTTCTGTCAATAGCCCCTGCAGATTTCATTACTGTCACGGCCCCGCGTACATTTCCTCAGCTATTCTCCAGTTGCGATTCCAAGGCAGTTGATGTCGTTGCTCGTCAAATGGGGCACAAAGCATCCACTCTTTTCCTGCAACACTCACCAGAAATCATGGCAAGGATCTTCATGCTGTCAGAACAGGAGGAGGCCAAGGCAATATCCTTTGTGTCAAAGATCCTTGCAGACGCGTCACAAAGTGAAACTATTGATTTGCAAACAATTGTCAGACTTTCTCTAATGAAGTTACTTGGCGAGTTGGTGATTTTTATGGGCGACGAGAATCCAGGAACAGCAAAAGCAGTCAGTCTTGTATTTCCCCTCAGTCTGAGGTCTTTGCACATCAGGGAGGCTGATAGATGATTTATAGGCCACCAGTGCCATAGGCAAAATCGAACGCATGGTCAATCTACCTGTGAAATCAAGGAATCAAACCACTGATTCGGGCGCTTTTCTGAAGGCACATGTGCTTGGTTTGATCTCGCAGGTGAATGACATGCTGCAGGACGTCCAAGGAAAGAAGGGCGTCACGGTCAAGCGAAGGATCATCAGAGGTCTGGGAGTCCTGATACTGCAAATCGGGCCAACCATAACCTGTGTGGCACCTCAAGTAGGCATAATTCTCACAGGCATATCGTTTCATTTTTGAGAGACTCCCTCAGATCATGGCGACATTCCAGACCATGATTGGCGTGCTAGAGCTCTCAGAAGTGACTTTGGGAAGCTGGCACAATTTTTTGACAGTTCTTGCTCCAGCCGAAGTCGGTCCGCATGTTGGCCCAACGAGCGCGGCCTTCGTAGGGGCATGGCAGTCCTTTTCCCCAAAGGCTAAGCAATATGCAGTAGAGTCTATGGAGTATATCGTGCAAGAGATTGACAAGGATCTTCTTCAATACCTTAATGACGTCGTCGACATCTCCTCAATTCCTGAGCTCAGTCATATCAACCATCGACTACAAGCCTTACGCTGTTGGACTCCGCGAGAGCGATTGCAACGATTGCTCGACAAGACAACGAGCGAAAATATTAGTGTTGCCATTCAATCATTGAATGAGTTAAAAGCATTCCTATTCACGGAGAGCGGGGGTTATATGAGAGCGCTTGTCTCCGGAGACATGTTCGACTCCCTTGCTGGACAAGTGGTTGGCGCTCTGCTAGCTGCTGCCTGCAGGGATGGAGATGGACTAGAAGTTTTCAGAGGTTTGGCATATGAATCCCTCGGTATCTTGGGGGCTGTTGACCCTGATCGCTGTGAACTACCTGTCGGGCCTTCCAGGATCATTGTCAAGAGCAATTTTACTGATGAAGACGAATCTATACATTTTGCACTGCACCTTATCTGTGATTTGCTTGTCGGAGCATTCAGATCATCTAGCGATATCAAACATCAGAGTTTCCTGGCGTATACAATCCAGGAATTGCTGAAGTTTTGTCAATTCAAACCGGCATTAGTTGGGGTTGGGGCAAATATTTCCATTCCAAATAGGGTACGAAATCGATGGAGAAGCTTGCCGAAACACATCCTCGAAACCGTTACCCCTCTCCTTGAAGGAAATTTTACCTTAAATTTTAGTCCAAGTCCCCAAATAAAACATCCAATTTATACGCACCAAACAACATATCGTGAATGGATCCAGCTCTGGACAGCATATCTTATTGACAAGGCATCCGGACCCACTGCTCAGACAATTTTCAACATATTTCGCTCCGCGGTGAGGAACAAGGATGCTGGCGTCGCTCACCATTTGCTTCCCCACCTCATTCTCAACATCCTCATAGGAGGGAACGAGGAAGATGCGCAGCAGATACGCGCAGAACTCCTAGTAGTACTCAAGGACCAGATTGACAACGAGAGTCAATCATCACCTGATAAGAAGTTATTGAGTGCTCAGGTGAGTTAAGTTCTTTGGTCGTAATGATACATTTGACTCCATGTCATCGAAAGGCGGTTTTCATGCTTCTAGATCACTTGAATGCCTGGGTACGCGTCGTACGGCAGGACCTGAACTCGAAGGAAGGTGATTCCAAGCGCCTTAGGGGCGACAGGAGTACTTTTAATATTCAACTAGAAGAGCAGCTACTGCGAATTGACTCGATTATATCAAGCATCGACCATCATCTTATGGCTCAGGCTGCTTTCCAATGTAAAGCCTTTGCTCGATCATTGATGCACTTTGAGCAACAGATTGTTTTTCTGAAAGAATTACCAGGAAACCGGGATCTGTCGGACTACTTTGAACGCTTGCATGAAATATATGCGCACCTGGACGAACCGGATGGGATGGAAGGTATCTCAACTCTGATTCTCTCCCCCTCGTTAGAACATCAGATTCGACAGCATGAAAGCACCGGTCACTGGACATCAGCCCAAAGCTGCTGGGAGGTTCGCCTACAGCAGTCACCTGACAATGTCGAATTTCATCTAGGACTATCGCGATGTCTTAGAAATCTTGGACATTACGGTTCGTTCGCATTTTTGATATTTTTCTTGGCCTTATCTACTGTCAGACACGCTTCGAACGCATGTACGGGGTGTTCTCACACGTAAGCCAGAGTGGCGTGAGGCATTGGTGGGGTTTCAGATAGAGAGTGCGTGGATGGTTGGTGCTTGGGATGACGTCCAAGACTTCGTGGACATGTCGACGACGCAAACTGCACAGATAGTCACTGGTCGTGTCTTGTTAGCGATGCGTAATTCTGACACAAGTGCGATTTCAACGACTTTGAGTAATGTCAGAACAGTCCTGGGCTCTCCCATAACTGCGGTAGGCCCCCGAAGCTATCGTCGATCCTATGACGCTGTACTTGATTTACATCTTATCCACGAACTGGAGCTCATTCATCAAGCTGTAACTCGGTCAACCGACTCAACTGAAGGACAAGAACGAAGACGTATTATAAACGAGCTTACAAAGACTCTAGATACTCGACTAGAATCTATTTCGCCAACTTTCAGGTTCCGTGAACTCGTCCTCAGCATGAGAAGAACTGCATTTTCATTATCGTAAGTATGAGGAGACTGATTCCTGTTCGTCATGAGACTAATCAGTTGAGTTCAGGGCTACACCTCATCATATCCCCGTGAGCGAAATTGGAAAAACTTGGCTTGCCAGTGCGAAAATTGCTCGGAAAGCGGGTCAGTGGCAAACGGCCTATAGTGCTATGCTGCAGGCCCAGCAGAGCAAGACGCACTTTGCGTTCATTGAAAGCGCCAAACTAGTCAAAGCTACAAACGATCCTCTCCGCGCATTGACAGAACTGGATAATTCCCTGAAGCTGGCTGGGTTGTCCGAAGCATCAAATTTTCTGGATCTTACAGTCGAGGATGAGGATGTTCGAATGAAGGCTAAGGTATACTTTCTCAAATCTTGATTACAAAGTGCATGTTGATGGTAAGTAGGCCCAACTTCTGCGTGCACGCTGGATGTACGAGTCCCAAAGATACGATCCTACTGTCATCTGGAGAAATTTCCAACTCGTTACGGAAATGGACAAAAAGTCTGTCAAGTATAGCCCTTCTTGCAGTCGCTGACGGTATCAGTAGTTCTGAGAAAGCACACTTCTATCTTGGTAAATTTCACGATGAAACTTACAAAGGTCTCTCTTCTGATGAAAAGCAGACGCGGTAAGACATACTCCAGGATCTCAAATTTGTAGACTAAACTTCGTTTTTAGGGGACTCAAGATGATCCTTGCGACTATCAGAGCATTTTCACGAGCTATCAAGCAAGGATCAAAATATGTTTACCAAACTGTCCCTCGCTTGCTCACTCTCTGGCTTGACACCGGAGAAAACTCTTCTTTAGAGAAGGATCATCGAGAGATTATTACTAAATGTAATGGGCTTGCAGACAAAGCGATCCGTGAAATACCTGCATACAAAGTATGTCAAAGAACACTACCTCTGTGCTTTGCCCCATCTCTTTCCTAGTGGTACATTGCTTTCCCCCAGATTGTTTCAAGAGTCGGTCACTCGGATATAGAGACCTACAGAATACTCAAGAAGCTCATTCTCAAAGTTTTAGAAGAATATCCGAAACAGGCACTCTGGATCTTTAGCTCAGTGGTGAAGTCAACTAAATCCAATCGTGAGCAAAGGGGAAGAGATATCTTAGACCGACTGAAAGTCAGTAGTCCTAGATACACATTTTGCAAATTTACGCTCACGGGTATTATGATAGAATAATCCTGGTCTCGCTGAAACCATGGTACCTGGTCTTGTCAAACAGATCCTCGTCATGACCGATGAGTTGCTTTTGTTGTGTGACCGCCATCTCAAGGACGATAGGAAGATTTTGCATATGCAAAAAGACTTTCCAGGCCTCGCTAAAATTGGATGTTGCGACCTCATTATACCTCTCCGGGAATCGCTGACCGCATCCCTGCCACCTACATCTGCGGAGCAATCAACGCATCAGCCCTTTCCTCCGTATCTGCCGATGTTTCAAGGTGGGTTTGAAATGCTTCAGTCAATAAAGTCACCCCCTTTTTTACAACTAGTTATTGCAGAGTTTTTCGATGAAATTGAAATAATGCGATCTCTGGCTAAACCAAGAAAAATCTCAATTCGCGGGACAGATGGACAGACATACACCTTCTTAGGAAAACCGAAGGATGACCTGCGAAAAGACGCAAGGTTAATGGAGTTCAATTCAATTATCAATAAGCTGCTAAAGGCCAACTCTGAGTCACGGAAGCGCCAACTGCGTCTGTCGTTTTCCTTTCTAAGTGACTGTTGGTTCACATCATGTTATAGATATCCGAACATATGGTGTGGTAACTTTGAATGAAGAATGTGGCTTCATCCAGTGGGTCCCAAACACAGTGCCTGTCCGACAAGTCCTCGTGAAGAGTTACGATGCCAGGAGAATCAAAAGCTGGGTATGGATCTTAATCACAAGCGATACGAGGTTTCTCAAAGGCACTCTCTGACAGCACGCCGAAATGAGTGAGATTTTCGGGAAAATCAAAGACTTAGACGACCCAGCTGCAGCAAGCCTTTTCATTAAGAAAATCCTGCCTAGGTAAGCATTTCTCTCCTAAATCAGTCGTATTTGGGCGACACATATGTAGATTCCCGCCCGTATTTCACGAGTGGTTCCTGGAAACGTTTCCGGAGCCCAGCGCATGGTTGGCAAGTCGAATGACTTACGGAAGAACCGCGGCGGTGATGTCTATGGTTGGATTTATTCTTGGGTGAGTGTTTTGAACTTGGTGCATCCATTGTCATTGATACTGGTGGTAGTCTCGGCGACAGGCATTGTGAGAATATTCTGCTTGATACTAACACGGGAGATGTCGTCCATGTGGATTTCAATTGCCTTTTTGACAAGGTAAACAATGAACCCGCGAGTCCCAGATTTTACTCACAAATGATTGTAGGGAAAAAATTTGGAAACGCCGGAACGTGTTCCTTTCAGACTGACTCAGAATCTAGTGGATGGACTTGGTGTGACAGGCGTTGAAGGTGCGTCCATAACTTGAGGGAGGTCCAGTTGATCCTGATATTGTCCTAGGTATCTTTCGCATTGCCTGCGAGGTGGCACTCCAGCTATTACGAGACAACAAAGACTCTTTGATGAACGTTTTGGATTCTTTTATTCACGATCCTTTGGTAGAGTGGGAAGATGAGAAACGTCGCTTGGTATGCCATGAACGGGCCTGATGACATACACCTGACAATCCCGCCCAGGAATCTCGACAAAAGAACCAAGGGAAGACCTCGATCGACACTTTGGCCAAGACAGCATTGAATAAAATAGAACGGAAGCTGAAGGGCATATATAGACCTGATACATCGAAGGACAGAAATATCATCCAAGAGAAGGAGGTGACCACAGGCAATCTAGTGCAGATTTTGATTCAGGAGGCAACTGATGATGCTAATCTGGTACGCTGACATTTCTGCGTTTATTAATTAATGTTCAAAGAGGCTTTCAGGCGAAGATGTATCCGGGATGGGCTGCGTGGCACTGACGTATAGATTATACTTAGCACATATCCATTATTATAGAGCTTGCTACCAGTAATCAAATACATAATTTGCTTGGACAATCAAGATCGGTTCGCCACCAATTTTTGAAGTCTTTCAAGTTCCTTCTCTTTCGTAATCAGGGTATTTCGCCACCTATCTGTCTCAAGGACTACAGCCTTTCTGGCCTCTTCGAGTCGTTCCTGCTCTTCCTTCTCCATGAGTTGAGTAAATTCTGGTGTCCCTCCTTTTGAGGCTTCAAGAGAAGCGGGATGTGCCAGATGAAAGGGAACAGGTTTATGTCTCATTTTTGGCAAGGGATTAGGTGGGTGGGCAGTCAGGGTGTTGAGGAAATTTTGGAAGGGGTCATTGAAAACGACTTCGTCATATTGCCAGGAGTGTACAGGTCCATGTTTGATTGCAACTTCCAGCGGCGGTATTTCTGGCTCACCAGTCGCTGCCCATGGATGTAATTTGAGATGGTGATATAGGGTCAATGCCTTCTCGCCAGATTCTGGAACAAAAGTTATGCGTATCTGGATTTCAAACTCTCCCCATCTGCAGAATGAGATTAGTCGGCTGGCCTGCTTGAAAGAGTGTCCCCGCGTACCCGGTCTCGGAGACTTCGAAAGGCGGCTTATCTACATCTGCCAGATATCAGTATCAAATGACATGGGGTAATTCAGAAGTGAAGGCTGACTCCGCGAAGGGTTAGCATACGTATCATGCAACTTGAAGGTAACGCGCTTGATAAAGTGAGAGATATCATCTGCACCGCCTACTATGTCAGAATTGGGGGCAGAGGCGGCAGAGCGGACGGCTACAGTCCATTTGTGCGTATGATCGGAAGGGTAAGCCTGGCGCTCTTTTTCTGTCAAAACGGTTGCAGTGTTCCCATAAGTTATTGGACGATATATACTCAGGCCCTATGAGTCTCTGAGAAATACAGTGGGAAGCGGGCGGATACGAGCATACTCTGACGCGGACGCGGTCGTTGGACATCGTGTACGTTGAAAGGCTGACGGCCCGGATAAATCAATCCCGCAGATCAACGACTTTATTTCTGCCACCATGAGCTTCTTGACTCCCCTCTATGAGAGTAAGTCTGTCGAGCTGTTCCTCATCCAAATCTCACTTGAATCTAGAGCCCAATCACGTCCTTGACAAACAACGCTACTATCAAGTATGTGTATCTTTTTCGTCCTTTGGACTGGCCCCAATACTTCTCTATAGGCCTTTTCCAGCCCTGTGCATCTCCGTGGTCCTAGGCAAAGACTGTATCTTGGTACGTAGAGCATGTGGTTCAAACACGACACCGGCAAACCCGGCCTTTCACAGGTGCCTACGCCGTCCTTTTCGCTAGTGGCATGTTGACTACTGTCTTCGCCACAGCTTCGCTCATAAGGGTGGGTCTTCCTTCTGTCATTGCCCTGGTGCGATAATTCATGGACTATCCAGGGTAAATCGTCCAAGTAAATAAAGGTATAATTGTTGCAAATGGGTCTTCTCTTCAGAATACATCTTCTTTAAGTGCCGAAGCGATTTCTATTCGCATTGGGAATACTGTTTTATATCTGTCTGGTGGTCTGCTGATGTGCATCTCATTGGTCGATTACCACTTCTTGAAGACCGGTGTGTCGTCTCTTTCCGAATCAAGCCAAGTTGTACCGGTCAGGGTCAAAATCTTCCCGTAGTTGAGCGTCTACCTCTGCCGGCTCTCGGGTACTATCCTGTGGCTTGTCTTTCTTTCGAGTCCACGTGCGTCAAGCCATGAGATGAAGCACAGTGTGCAATATCTGTTGTCCATTATTGACGGATGTGTCCGCACAAGTCCAAATTCTCATGAGAACAATGTGATGTAAAGGAGATTTGTTTTATTTTGGTGTCTATCTCTTTCTTTCCAGAACTACGATGTCTGTCAATGTCATGGCCCACGCTGATAGTAATCGGCAGCCAAGGATGCAAAATCAAGGTCTTGATGAAGACGAGTGTCCTGCATATTACGCAGCTGTGAGCAGAAGGTGTGTAATTAAGGCATATTTCTCCCTTGCCCCACTCGAGCGCCTCTGCTATTCGCACATGTGACACAGCCTATGCGGCGGGTCCTTTCTTCACCGACAATGTGGACGCTGTGCTTAACTACTATTTAACCCTGCCTAGCAACTCGAGTGTCACCAGTACAGGCATGAATATCCTGACAAGAGCTCACTGGTCAGATGCCCATGATATGACACAGCCTTCAAAGCAAGTATCATTTCTATCTATACCATGTCTGTCGCTGACTCAGTCGCTACAGTGTGAGATCTGAAGCTAAGTTCAAACGCTATCTCTACACCTACAATATGGTCCTTGCGCATACGCCGATGCGGTTTTACATCTCGTTTGTATCATCTCCTGTTAATTAGATTGAGTCTCATCATAGAGCTCAGGGTTGAACCTTACGACGGGAAGCCATTGGCTGGGCAGTATCAGTTCCGATTCTCCGTGGGATTCAATGGGATCGAACGTCCTTTAGGCGAACCGATTACACGTCATATGTCCGTTGATCCTCGCGAACTAGATTTCGCTGTTTTGTCAGTTTCTTTGTCACTTGATCCATTTCTCAGAGTTGATCCTGACTGCGCCCGCGTGCTGCAGTGTGTTTTTGGGAAAAGATGCTAAATCAGTCCTTCCTACCAACAGTTTATGGTCGCTTCGAGTGTGGCTGAGAGTGGAAGGCGTTGATCATCAACTATTCAAAACAGATGAACTGTTTGTGGGTAGGGACCTGGACTTCAATGCTATTGGGGATGCATCTTTCGCACGACTGGCAGAAACGGCGCCTGATCATCAGGTATACAAGGGTTATTTAGGTAAGGCGCTCATTGCGTTCACTATCAGGTGTGTACTTGTTAGCTTGGCGAATCGGCATGAAAGCTGACCTTATCGTTCTTAGATGGCAAAGAGTCAGAGATCAGCTATATAAATATTCTCTGGAGTACGACGGTGGCGGAGTTGGAACTGTGTTATTCAGTGATTTTCGAATGAAAATTGAGGTGGACCCTAAAATGGTGACATTTCTGATATAGTAAGTGACCAACAACCATTTTCTACATCATGATCATTATTAGCCATTCCGTTGACGAATTTATTTTCAGCACGATACCTGTCCATTCAATGCCACCAGGCGCCACACATCGACTACGGGTTTGGGTGAAAACATTGGTCCCATTGATCCCCAATCCGGTCGTATCCCAACCTCTTCCTTTCAATGACTCCGTCATATATCACCGTATATACAAAGCCGAAGACTTCAAAGTTGGCGGACGACTGGAATTTCACTCTCTAGGGAATAGATTGGTAATGGCCTTCCCCCGTTCCGGTGGACCCGAGACCATCACTATGAGGCGGGCACCCACCATAGCACGAGATAAGGAGAAAGAGCTATCAAGCATTCCAGAAACAAGCACTATACAGCCTTACAGCCATTACTTACCACCTGGAGCACAACACCCCAGGCAACCGGGATACCAGGCAGATCTGGAGCCGGTCCATCATCAATCACAGTCTTCCGATCCAACCACACAACTGACCCGGTTGCAGCCTCTAAGGGCGGTGAATCCACGGGATCATGCACCCGTTTCTCGTATTCACAAGTCTCGAGGAAAAATTGTTTGATATATTGGCCCTCTGTGCCGGACGACTCTTCTCACGATTCTTCATGACTGGATGCCTTACATATTATCCTATACAGAACAATCATTGCTACATTGCTGTCTTGTTCCTCTATTTATTGATATAGTGTAGTTTCACGCTTGGGTCAACATATAGTTGTTCTTCAGCTATGATTATATTCAGAACCAGAAGGTTCACAAATAGTGTACATTATCTGCCTAGGATTCTATACCATGACTTTAGCTGCAAAGAAATCAGTCCACTCTTTCTCTCCCCAACTGCTCGAGACCTCATTAGCAATCAAACCATCCCATAATACAGTAGGAGAAACATGAATGCTGTTTTGACGGGAGAACTTGACTAAAGAGAGCGTGAGTAAGGCTTTCAAGACGTACGAGTACTGACACAACATACTATTATACTTCAAATCATCGGTGACACCATTACCTCCATTCAGAGTACCTTTCAGGGTCAAAAGTTGACGGACGCTCTCAGCTGCCTCGGATGAGATGACTTGACCCGCCAAAGCAGTGAGGTTGAGTCTGATCTGCCGTGGAGTTAGATCAAGCGTGGGTTTGTCGAAGTAATCCTCTTGATTATCAAAGAGCTAAAATCGGATAATTGAGTTAGTATCTATAGGCATCTCAGACGAGCTGCAATGACATTTGGCCGCATGCAACTGATGAAACCAAACATAGTCGGTTATCAAAAGAGTTCACGTACCAGGCGACTAAATGTCCAGAATTTGTCAGGAGAAGATTTAAGAACCGCTAGGCCAGCTTCATGGGTCAGTGTAGACGAAGCATGCCAGGGCTGGACTTGGAGGCGAAAGACGACTTTAATTTTCCCGTCATACTTTCCGCCCGGAGATATGAGTGGTATGATGTAATTATCTATGGCTCGCGAGAACTTGGCGCTTTTGGAGGTAGAATTGAAGATACTTATCAGGATCGGGTAGGGAATGAATGCTGACCTGAAAGGACAAACATAGTCCACTTGAAACACAGATTAATGGGAATCTGGAAAAAGGTGAGAGTGATACTTACAAAATGCTTCGAGAGTATGGGGTGCATTTAATTTGCCGGCGACAATGAGTCCTTGCAAGGCTGGTTGGAGTGTCATCTCGATCAGGAGCGCCTTTAGCATCATGAACATACAATTATCTCTCTCATCACGTGGCTAGGGGGATCATCTCCAATTCCACTTGCATAACATATTGATAGATGCCAGTGGACTTCTTAACATTTCTAAGTCAAATCAATGACGCCGTGATAGCTGAGGATGGACACGACCTGGGTTTTCTCCTTAAACCAACAACTCGACATGGCAAGGACCTCGTCAAGGAGTTTCTCCCTGCTACTGTAAGCAGTTGGTATTGTATCCGCACAGCTAAGGCTGAAGAAGTGTACTCGGGTAGAAAAGCTCTATGGAGAAGTATGAAGGTGTCCTCGCTAGCCCCTGGGACGAGATTGCAATATCTTATGTTTTGACTTGCACGCATGTTGCCCTGAAGAGGCCAGGAGAAGCGTTTAAGGAATATTCTCAACTTGTATCGTGTGTTTTTTTCTATTCTGCGCGAGCTTTGAGATACTTCACTTCTTGACTATTGGATTGATTGTTTAGATCATTTTTTCGCTTCTTCACGGAGAACAGGGGCTGGACATTGCCTACACTATTTTCGATCTTGAGAGGTCTGAGAGATCTGGCTTTTGATGTGCGTGCCCTAGTCACATATGACCAGTTTGATCTGTTCACTAAACCAGAAACACACAGGCAGATATGGATGCAAGATTTAGCAACCAAAAGGTTGAAGCTATGGAGGAAGCTGCTCGTGTGATTGCCAAAGCCTTCAGCAACTGTATGACCGACAGGTAATCAAAAAGTGTATGTGTTTTTGCTATGTGAATTTGGTAAAATAGGATCTCGCCACCTGAGGAGTCAAGGAAATGGGGCATATATTATGTTGTCGGGTTGATTCTGAAGTGCTACTTCCGAGTGAGTCTGTGTTTCCAAGGAATAGATACAGGAACTAACTCCAAGGGGTGCGTTTGGTTCTTTTAATTTCAAAGGTGAGGCGAATTTCTTTGGCCAAAAATATTCTTCGTGCCCTTCAAGCGAATGATATACCACCGTTGGAATTGTATCCTCGCTCGCACCAGGTGAGGAAGGTATTCCAGGTCCGGGTTGCGTTATGCGTCAACATAGTTTAGGTCACATATCGTTATTACATCGGCATGCTAGGTTTCCTTAACGAAGATTTTGCAAAGGTCGGTCATGTTCACATTTGATGAAACACTGTTGATACATTTCAATGATAGGCTGAAGAGGAACTAACCCTTGCATTTTACAATTGTCATATCGAAGCACATCAAAACCAAGGGTGAGTTGGACTGTGTGTGTGGAAGGATGTACTTCAACACTCAACATAGAGCTTATTTTCCCTCCCCAGGCGCATTCTGATATATCTGATACCACTCCGGATTATCAAAGGACATTTGCCATCTATCGAATTATTGGACCGTTTTCCTTTACTCAAAGATCTATACTACCCTTTCATCTCTTC